>Ga0209465_10000049_pt1 | contig 50373 bp, 42 predicted proteins | sample PanSoiPlot1MoBio_FD_188321 | JGI IMG/M metagenome (GOLD analysis project Ga0209465, IMG submission 188321) | Tropical forest soil microbial communities from Panama analyzed to predict greenhouse gas emissions - Panama Soil Plot 1 MoBio (SPAdes)... | ecosystem: Environmental > Terrestrial > Soil...
TGGTGCGCCGGCATCCGTGCAGCCGGGGCCTGGACATCCGCGTGTGTGCGGGCTTCAATCGCGCTGCCGAGATCGCCATTCCTCCCCTCGGCGTCGATGCGGAATAATCATTGCAAGGAGCGGGTCGTGGCGGACAAAAATATCCTTCACATGATCACCCCCCTTAAACACATGAGTCCATTCGACGTGAATATGGCGCTCGATGCGGGTTACGATGCGGTCGTCACGTATGCCAACGTGACGCTCGACGAGGTGACAGGTCTCGTGCAGGACGCGATTTTCTCGCGCCCGCCTAAGCTGGGGGCACGCACCGCCATGTTCTTCGGCGGCAAAAACGCGAGCCTTGCTCTCGATATGCTGACCAAAGCCAAGACCGCGTTGGTGCCGCCGTTCGGCATTTCGTTCCTCGCCGATCCGGGCGGTTCCTTCACCACCGCCGCCGCCATGATGGCGTGCGTCGAGAAAACCTTGCGTGATAAAAAACAGCGCGATCTCAAGCGGGCGAAAGTCGCAGTATTCGGTGCCACCGGCGTTCTTGGATTCGCAGCCGCAGCAATCGCCGCGCTCGAAGGCGCAGATGTCACGATGGTGGGTTATGATGGTATCAGGCGCGTCAGTGAAGGTGCCCGCGAGATCAAGACGCGGTTCGGTGTCGACGTGACATCGGCCGACGGCAGCGACGATGAGAAAAAGGCACGGATCCTTGCCGCCACCGAGGTAGCCGTCTGTTGCGGTCGGGCCGGTGTGCGTATTCTGACCCGGCCGCAGCTCGAGGCCGCGCGGAGTCTATTGGTCGCGGCGGACGCCAACGCGGTGCCGCCATCCGGCATCGAGGGCCTTGAGGCGATGGCGAATGGCGTTGAGTTGACAACGCACGGAGCTCTGGGGATCGGTCCGCTGGCCATAGGAAATATCAAATACAAGACCGAATCCGGCCTCTTTCAACGCATGATAGCTGCCGCCAAGCCCGTACAATTGGATATCCGCGAGGCATTCGTCCTTGCACGCGAGCTCAATGGATAATGAAGCGGTCCTGATCGCTGCGGTTTCGGGCCGTGCGCTGGCCGCATCGGCGCGCCGCGGCGGATATCTGCCGCTGGTCGCGGACTTCTTTGGCGATCAGGATACCGTGGCGGCGGCGGGGGCCCACGTGCCGCTTGGCGGTTTCGCACAGGGCTTCCGCGAGTGCGAAATCATGGAGGCGTTGGAGCGCCTCGCCGCACAACACGCTCCGAATGGATTGGTCTATGGCACCGGGTTCGAGGACCGGCCGGATGTACTTTCGCGCCTGGCGCAACGCTGGCGACTGTTCGGTAACAGCGCTGACACCATTGCGATGGTCAAAGATCCAGAGATCTTCGCCGCAGTTTGTCGTAACTGCGACGTCGCCCATCCGCCAATCTCGCTGTCGCCGCCGACGCAAGAGGGTTGGTTGGCAAAGCGACGCGGCGGCTCGGGAGGTTTTCATATTGGGGCTGCGCTGGATAGAGCATCCGGCGAAGGCGTCTACTACCAGCCCCGCGTCCCGGGCACGGCGGTTTCGGCATTGTTATTGGCCGACGGCGCTTCCGCAAGCGTGCTTGGCCTGAGTGTCCAATGGGCACGCCCGACGTCGCGTCAACCGTTTCGTTACGGTGGCGCTGTACGGCCTGCGGACATCGCCTCAGGCGTAGCCAAGCGGCTTGCCGAAGCGGCGTGCCGGCTTGCCGCGGCGTTGTCGCTCACGGGACTGAACAGTGCGGATTTTATGGTGCATGGCGACGATTTCTGGATCTTGGAGATCAATCCGCGTCCAGGAGCGACGCTCGACATCTTCGAACCCGAGGGAGAGTCGCTGTTTGCTCTTCACATGGCGGCGTGCGCCGGCGACCTAATTGACGAGACGCCACATCTCGATGGTGCAAAGGCATCGGCGATCTTCTATGCTGAACACAATTTAATTGCGCCAGCACGGTTCGAATGGCCGGACTGGTCCGCCGACCGTCCAAACGCGGGCCTCGCGATCAAGGCCGGCGAACCTCTGTGCACGGTTCATGCGACTGCGGCGACCGCAATCGAAGCGCAGGTGCTCGTCAATGAACGATTGGCATTGATTCACACATGGACCCATGATTGGACCCATCGTTGCGTACACACGAATACGCCATGAACACCGCTATTAGCGTCAATGTGCGGGCAGCACAACTCGTCGATGACTTGGTCGCGGACGCGAGTTCGCTCGGTATCGGCGTTGTGCAGGGTTCGTTGGGCGAAACACTGATTGACGCCGGCAGCCGCTTTCCGGGCAGCATCGCGGCGGGCCTGCGTGTGGCCGAAATCTGCATGGGCGGACTGGGCCACGTTGCCCTTACCCCGGCCGCAACGACACCGAAGTGGCCGTGGACGATTTCCACCCGCTCGTCCAATCCGGTGATCGCATGCCTGGCGAGCCAATACGCCGGCTGGAAACTATCGCACAGTGCGGGTGAAAGCTCGTTTTACGCGATGGGCTCCGGCCCTGCGCGCGCACTCGCCCGGCGCGAACCGCTGTTCGAGAAGCTCGCCTACAGCGACCATGCGGACCGCGGCACGCTGGTATTGGAGAGCACCGTCGCGCCGCCGCTGCCGGTCATCGAAAAAGTTGCGCATGATTGCGGGCTCGCGCCGCAGGAACTGACGATCATTTTTGCCCCGACCCAAAGTCTTGCCGGCGCTACACAGATCGTAGCGCGCGCGCTTGAAGTCGCACTCCACAAGGCGCTTGAACTCGGCTTTCCGCTCGAACATATCCGCGACGGCATAGGCGCGGCGCCGTTGTGTCCGCCGCATCCGAATTTCATTGCCGCGATGGGACGCACCAATGACGCCATTATCTATGGCGGACAGGCTCATTTATTTGTAACCGGTCCCGCCGACGAGGCGCGCCTGCTTGCCGAGCGGCTGCCGAGCAAGGGGTCGCGCCACTACGGACGCTCATTCGCTGAGCTGTTCGAGAGCGTCAAAGGTGATTTTTATTCGATTGATCCGATGCTGTTCAGCCCCGCCAAGGTCATCGTGACGGCGATCGAAACCGGCGAAAGCTTTCACTCCGGAGAGTTGAATTTTGACCTCCTCGATGCGTCCTTCTCCTGACGTGATCGCCATGAAGCCGGCAGCGCGGCGCCTGCATGTCGGTCTGGTGATCGACAACATGGATTGGCACGCACGCGAGTTGTCGCGCGCTCTGACAGCCCTGGGCGCGTTCGCAACGCCGATCAGGTTGACGGCATGCGGTTTTGCGACGCGAAGTACGACGGGACTTGTGATCGAGGGGTTTGAGGGTGGCCTGCCTGACGCCATCGTGGTGCGCAGCATGTCGGGCGGGAGCTTCGAGGCGGTGACGCTTCGGCTCGGTCTCCTCCATGCTGCCCGCGAACTCGGCGTGATGGTGTGGAACGATGCTCGCGCGATCGAGCGGTGCGTCGACAAATCGATGACAAGCTTTCTGCTGGCACGTGCCGGGATGGCGACGCCGCCGACCTGGACGGTCGAATCGCGCGAAGCGGCCACCACCATTGTGTTGCGCGAGGCAGTTGATTGCCCTCTCGTTCTCAAGCCGCTGTTCGGCTCGCAGGGGCGGGGCTTGCGTTTGATCCGCACGCCGGACGACCTGCCGGAACCCGCCGTCGTCAACGGCGTGTACTATCTGCAGCGGTTTGTCGGCGTCGAGCGCGACGGCTTCCGCGACTTCCGCCTGCTGGTGTGTCAGGGACGCCTTATAGCCGGCATGGCACGGCATTCAACTGGATGGATCACCAATGTCAAACGCGGGGCGCGGCCGGTCGCCGTGGCCGCCAATGAGGAGATGCGGGAGCTTGCGGCGCGCGCAGCGACCGCGGTCGGCGCGGCTTTTGCCGGGGTCGATATTCTCTACGACATTGACGGCTGTCCAACCGTGCTCGAGGTCAACAGCATGCCGGCGTGGTTCGGCCTGCAAAAGGTGACCTCGCTCGACATCGCCGCCGTGCTGGCCAACGACATTGTAACCGCAATGGTCGCCTGCCCTGCGCGAGGAGCGAGTGCATGATGCCTCGGCGGATCGTCGCCGAAGCTTTCATTGCCGCCTGCCGCGACGAACTCGAAAGCCCGAAGCCGGGCAACGTTCATGTCTTCGCGCCGGGTCATCGGATGACGACAACACAATTCATCCAGAGCGCCACGGCGGCGGTCGGGCCACTCTGTGAACCCACCACGCGCGTCGGGGCCCGCATCCGGGGCGCCATCGAAGCGACCCATCAAGCCGTTGGCGTTAACACCAATCTCGGCATCGTGCTTCTCTGCGCCCCGTTGGCAGCGGCCGCCGAGCTTGAACGGTTCGGGCTGCGCGATGCGCTCACTCGCGTGCTCGACGACCTCGACGTCAGGGATGCCAACCACGCCTACGCGGCCATCGTGCAGGCCTCTCCGGCCGGCCTCGGACGAGCCGAGAAGCATGACGTCTTTGCGCCGGCGCAGGTCACCCTTAAGCAGGCGATGGCCGAAGCCGCCGATCGCGACCGTATTGCACGGCAATATGCGACAGCATTCGCGGATATATTCGACCTCGGCATGGAGTTGCATGCAGCGGCCGTGGCGCGTTGGTCCGATCCCAGATGGGCAGCGCTCGCGGTCTATCTCGGCTTCCTGTCGAAATTTCCGGACAGCCATGTGACCCGCAAACACGGCGCTGATGCTGCGTCGGACCTGCGCCGGACAGCGATGAAATTCGATACTTTGCTATGGTCGATACAAGAACCGGCCAACTTGCTCGACCAGCTCCTGGGGTGGGACGCTGTGCTCAAGGCGCGGGACATAAATCCGGGGACCAGCGCCGATCTTACGGTAGCGACCCTGTTCGGGCGCCGCCTGCAATCCGTCTTGCCGTCGGGCCGTAACAGTGGTTGACTTCCCCGGGCGGAACCACCTTCCGCTGCTATCTGGCTAACCGGTCCGGCGCGTCCTGCCGGGCGCTGACAACAAGGATAGACATAGCATCGCCCGCCGGAGGCCCTTCGGCGGACGAACGTGATGTTATTAAATATTCGGAAAGGGAGATGGCCATGGCGGTAATCAACGGACTCTGCGTCGGTGAATCACTCATCGGCGATGGCAACGAAATCGCTCATATCGATCTCATCATGGGGCCGCGCGGCAGCGCAGCCGAGTCAGCGTTCGCACACGCCCTCACGAACAATAAGGACGGCTTCACCTCGCTTCTGGCGGTGATAGGGCCGAATTTACTTTGCAAACCCGCAACCGTCCTGTTCAACAAGGTGACGATCAAGGGTCAAAAGCAGGCCGTGCAGATGTTTGGGCCGGCGCAGCACGCGGTCGCAAAGGCAGTGGCGGATAGCGTCGCCGAAGGCGTCATTCCGCAGGCCGAAGCCGACGATCTCTTCATTTGTGTCGGCGTGTTCATTCATTGGGATGCGACCGACGACAAGAAAATCCAGGATTTCAATTATCAGGCCACCAAGGAAGCGATCGCTCGCGCGGTCAAGGGCGAGCCCAAAGCCGCCGAAGTGGTGGCGAGACGCAACGAGGTCAAGCATCCATTCGCGGCAAACTGATACGGCGTTTCCACACTTCCAAATCGTATCAACCGCATGCGGAGGATGGGTTGCGCGCAGCGAACCTCATCGGTGGAGCACGTTGCCCGCAACGCCTATGATGGTTCGCAACAGCGCAATCTATCCTACGCCGAGCGACTTACCGTTCACTCCATCTCAAGATCGCTGCCGCGAAGGCGGCCATCGTGAAGGCTGGTGGCGACAAGCGCACCCGCAATGCCGGCGCGCTTCAAGGCGACGAGATCGGCGCGGTCGCGCACGCCGCCGGCCGCATAGATCTTTCGGCCTTCGGCGATGTCGCGTATCATGCATAGCCGGTCGAGATCCGGGCCGGCCCCGCTGCCAACGCGTGCAAGACTCATGACAATTAACCTACTCGGCCACGCCGCTGTCTCGCCCAAGAGCGCGGGCGGCCCCTGAAAGGCGCGATCGCGAAAGTCGAGCGACAGCACGACCCGATCATCGCCGGACAAGTGCCGCACCAGCGCCACGTCGTTCTGACTTTCACTGCCGACGACCAAGTGACCGACCCTTGCGTCGAGCCAGTGCCGGGCTGAGGGGAGGTCGGCTACGCCGTTATCGACCCAGAACGTGGCGGCAGGAAATGCGCCCTTCAACCGCCGAATCGCGGCCGCGTTGTCGCCCGTGCCTGTGATAGCGTCAAGGTCGGCGGCGTAGAACGTCTTGAAAGGATGGATCGAGCACAGGCCTCGCATCACGTCGATCGGATCGCTGGTAGGGGATAGTGGCGAATCGATGGGCCGGTACAGGTCGCGTCGCCCCATCCGGGCACGCACGATAATTCCGCCTCGCAGATCGAGAACTGGAATGATATCCATCGGTCGTCCCCGGCGCAGACTATATAAATATATCTGCAACGGCGCGAGGCTATATGGGTATTGTTATCGGGTGGGACATCGGCGGCGTTCATCTCAAAGCCGCACGGGCGGAAACCGGCCGGGTCGTCAAGGCCGTACAGATTGCCGCTCCGTTGCGCGCCGGCCTCGAGCGCCTTTTAGAAGCTTTCGCGCGAGCAAAGACCGAAGTAGGTCCTGCGCAGCGCCACATCGTTACGATGACTGGTGAACTCGCCGACACGTTCTCCTCACGTGCGGAGGGCGTCGAGTGTCTTGCTGCGCTGGCTGAGCGCGAACTGGGCGGGGCGTCGGTGTCGATCTATGCCGGACCGGCCGGTTACATACACCCCAAACAGGCGCACCAACATGCGCGATTGGTAGCATCAGCCAACTGGCACGCCTGTGCATCCTTCATTGCCGGTCGCCGCAGCAACGGATTGCTTATCGATATGGGATCCACCACGACTGACGTCGTTCCCATCGTGAATGGCAAGGTCGCGGCACGCGGTTACACCGACGCACAGCGACTGGCCGCCGGCGAGCTTGTGTACACAGGGTTAGTGCGCAGCTTCGTCATGGCGAGCGCAGGCCGCGCGCCTTTCCAAGGTGCGTGGATGCCGCTGATCAATGAGAATTTTGCCAACATGGCCGATGTCCACCGCATCCTCGGAACCTTGCCCGCAGACGCCGACGTGATGGCGACCACCGATGGCCGGGAGAAAACGCATGAAGGGTCGCGCGCGCGGCTTGCCCGTATGGTCGGCGCCGACGACGCCGACGCGGACGGCCGAGAGTGGAAGGCTCTGGCGCAATGGTTTGCTGAAATGCAGATGCGGACAATCACCGACGCCGTCATGCTGGTGAACTCGCAATATATTTTGCCGGCCGACGCACCAGTCATTGTCGCCGGGACCGGCGCGCACCTCGTGCAGGAGATTGCGCGCCGGGTAGGCCGCGGACATATCGCCTTTGATGCGCTTCTAGACGTAGCCCCACAAGCGCGCGCCGCCGTTTCGCAATGTGCCCCCGCCGCCGCCCTCGCTCTGCTCAATTCGTGAGCCGACTGTTTTTTCGAGGCCCCTGCTCGCAACGCTTTGGTCCCTGTCGGCATCGTCGGACGCGAACATGAGATTTATCCTCAAAACTAAATGGCTATGTGGCAAAAGGAACACTCACTCCTTTTGGCCATATCTCCATGGTTTTCCCACAAAATTACCATAATATATATTTAGCGCTGTATAAGAATGCTAAAGGTTGGATTTGCAAGGGGCGACTACTATCACGGCCAGCGTCAACAACATCAGAATATCGATAGTTCCCATGCGTCGAGCGTCACGTCTATGGGAATGGCGCGACGAGGAAGCTATACTGGCGAGAAGCTACACGGTCGAATGGACAAACGATTCGTACATAGCTCTGGTTGGTAGCGCCTAAAATGTGCGGGCCGCGTTGGTATTCGGTTCAGCGATTGTGACGTAAGCGCAGGCGCCGATCGGTCTCTGGTATCCGACAGACGTAGTCTCGCATATGACTCGCATATGATGAGTGTCATGATTTCAGCGGACCTGACAAAGCGTTTGCAACGTCGGCTCGTCGGTCTATCCAGGTCAACCAGTGAAATCGGCCTTCCTTGCAATCCTTTCATCGGAATATCGAAAGAAGTGCCCCGTTTGTCGGTTATCCGTGGTAGCCCGCGCTGCGTACGGGTCGGCTTCCGAAGAAGTCGCGGCTGGGAAAACCAGGCACGATTGAGCACGCAAAAGTTGTTGCAGGTTGTTGACGATCCGGTGAGCGCCGCTGCACAACTCACCGGTCCAATCGGTGGGGCCTAGACACGCCGATTGGGTGTTTGCGGTTGTCGCTGAGGTACGCTTGGGAGGGCGGGTGTGCGGGTTGTGATCATGGCTGCGGTGGTTCTGATCTGCTGGAGTCGGACCGCGCCACTCAGCGCGATTGAATTCGTCGCTCTCCGGTTCTCCTGCAGTTACGTCGGTAATGAGGTCGCGCTTGTTCCATCAGCTGCCGACCGGCTTCATGTCGTCGTTAGCGATCGAACGCAAAAGATCATCAGAGTATGTGCGCCCGGCTCCACCGACAAATGCCGGTCGTGGACGGTTCACCGCTTCGATCTACTGTGTGGAGAAAGAAAAACCAGCTGGCATATGATAGCCGAGCAGTTGCTGCATCTGACGCCGGTTCCCGCTGGAACGGGAAGTGTCTCGGTCCGCGTTGCATTGGAGCCGTGGGAACTTCGGGCTTTGCGCGCCGAATCCGGCTTTGCGCCGGTCGATGAGCTTGGAGGCCGCATCTTTTCGTTTGCCGACATGCCGACGCTCGAAGTTGCCGCATCGCGGCGTGTCTCCGACGTGAATATCATGCGGGCCTCGGAGATCGTCAGCCGAACGCCCCCGTCGCCCAAATCTGAGCTGGATCCCGCTTTGGCCAGCGACGACTTGCCAAAGGACGCGGCTGGGACTCAATCAAGTCAAGCCGCGACAGGCCAGGCACGATCCGCGAACCTGATTTCTCAACAGCCAGGCGTGTTGTCGGCACGCAAGCCAGATGCCGTCGAAGGAAGGGCGGCTATCGCGCTCGATCCGGCACGTCCGAAGCAAGAACTTGACCTGGCTGCTGCGAATTTGCCGAATCCGCAGATAGCGAGCCGCGTCAGCTCCTTCATAACCAAGTTCGCACCGCAAAGATGGGACGGCGAGCAGATCGGTCGATTCCTGATCGTGCTGGCTACTATACTCCTGTTGACCTTTGTATTTATGACGATCGCGCATATCGCCTTGGGGCGAAAATTGGTGTTTGGTTCGCGCGTAGGTTCCGTTGATGCGCTCCGCGCGAGACCCGAGGCTGAGGCGTGCCACGAACTGATGAAGCAGATTGCCTCTGAGCTGATGCGGGCGACGAGTGCAGTGAACAGCCTGCAGAACGTTCCAGCCCTGCAGAGCGCGCTATCCCGCGAGCTTGATTCCATTAAGCGGCCATTAGGGCCTGCTCCACAGTCGCAGGGCAATTCTGGAGAAAAGGGAGATTGGTATCGAATCAAGTTGCAGTTGATCGCGTGCCTGCGGGGCACGCAGAGAATTATCGACATCGCAGAAGCCGCACGCGCGTCGCTTTCATTACATCCGGCTCCGCTCCAGGATGTAACGACACGCGGCGAAGCCTATGCATTCCTTGGCGTCAATGCCACTTCCAGCGAAGCGGTATTGAAAAAGACCGTTAATGCTCTCCGTCTGTGCTGGCACCCTGACCTTGCCACGGACGATGCAGATCGGGACCTGCGCGAGACGCGCACCAAACAAATCAACGTGGCCTGGGACCTGATTTCTGGAAAGCGAATGTCGGCGTGCTGATCTCGGCACGCCGGAGCACCTGCACGCGGGCTTCACTGCACGTCGTGAACCCTGCGTATTTTCACGGAGCGCTTGGCCCATTGCCGCTTTGTCGACCTTTGCGACCCCATAGCAAGCAAAACACCAATCGGGTTGCGCTTCGTGTGCAGAAGTCGACTACGCGCGGCCGACGGCGTTGCGTGCATACCTGCAACGCACGAAGCTTGCGGGCGATCTCATTGCAAGCTCAATACGTGATCCGATATCAATTGCACTGACAGGGCCGATCGAGGAAGGCTCGGCTTGGATGGCAAAATGCCTAAAACTGGAGGAACTCGTTACATGATCGACGTGCATTACTGGACGACCCCCAACGGCCACAAAGTGACGATCTTTCTCGAAGAAGCCGGATTGCCGTATAAAATTTTCCCCGTGAATATTGGCAAGGGAGAACAGTTTCAGCGCAAGTTCCTTGAGATATCTCCCAATAACCGGATTCCCGCCATTGTGGATCACGATCCGGCCGGCGGCGGCACACCGATTTCGGTGTTCGAATCGGGCGCGATCCTGCTTTATCTTGCCGAGAAGACCGGCAAGTTCATATCGAAGGATTTGCGAACGCGGGTCCAGACTCTCGAATGGCTGTTCTGGCAGATGGGCAATCTCGGCCCGATGTCCGGCCAGAACAACCATTTCAGCAATTACGCGGTCGAGAAGCTGCCCTATGCGATGGACCGCTATCGCAACGAAGTGAACCGGCTCTATGGCGTGATGGACCACCGCCTTGCCGACCGACCCTATCTCGCCGGCGACTACTCGATCGCCGACATGGCGTGCTATCCGTGGGTCGTGCCCCATGAACGCCAGGGCCTGAACATCGCGGATTTCCCAAACGTGAAACGTTGGCTCGAGGTGATCGCGGCGCGGCCTGCGGTGGTGCGTGCCTATGCGCTGGTCAAGGATGTCAATCCAAGCCAAGGCGGCATCCGCACCGCCGAGGAGCGCGCCATCCTGTTCGGCCAGACAGCAGCCTCTGTGCGGGCGGCGGTGCGCTGATCTGATCATCAGCCTGAAGGGTGAGCAGGCCAAGCGTGCCCACCTTACGGATCAGCCTTGGGCGGTGCGTTGCGGACGACCCGGCATAGTGTCGATCACAATCGCAGACGCGCTATGCCAATCCGAACGCGCGACGCGGCCCGGCGGGCTGGCGCAGCAGCAGAACCATAATGATCGCCAGATGGAGCATATTCGCGATGATCGCGCCGACGAACGCGGGCGCGTAATATCCGAACCAGTCGTAGAGGACACCGCCCATCCAGGCGCCGGCCGCCATGCCGGAGCCGCTGAACATCAAGAGCGTAGGCACCCGCCAGCTTGCGTCACCGACCGGGAAGAGTTCGCGCAGCGTCAGCACGTAGGCCGGCACCAGACCGCTGAAGCCAAGCCCGAACAATGCCGCGACGGTGAATAGTCCGATCTCGTCCTGGGTCATCGTGAAAGCCGTGAGTGCCGCCACCTGACAAGCCGAACAAACTGCAAGCGTCGTCAGCCCGCCGGCGCGATCCGAGAAGGCGCCCCACAGCTGGCGGCTCAGAAATCCGCAGCCCAGCACAACGGACAGCATGGCGGCCCCATGGGACGGCGCGATACCGAGATCGGAGCAGAACGCCACCAGATGCACCTGCGGCAGCGCCATTGGCACACAGCACAGGAATGAAGCGACGCACAGCATGACGTAAACGAGGTTGGGTGGCCAACCTAGAACTTTCTCGCGGCTGGGGTCGGCGAACGCGCCGCCCTGCTGGCGCGGAATTTCCGGGGGCGAGCGCAGGAAAATCGCGGCCAGCGGGACGATCGCGGCCATCTCGACCAGCCCGTAGGTCCACATGGTCTGTCGCCAGCCCACTGCTGCGACGACGCGCTCGAAGATCGGCGGCAATATGGCGCCGGCGACATAGGTTCCACTGGAGATCAGCGCCAATGCTGAACCGCGGTGGCGATCAAACCACTTGCTTACATAGACATAAAGCGGCGCATTGATCCCGCCATTACCGACAAGGCCGATGAACAGCCCGTGGCCGACATAGAGATGCCAAGGCTTGCCGAGCGACGAGATCGCCAGGCCGGCACACACCATCGCGGCCCCGAACATTACGGTCCAGCGCACGCCGATGCGCTCCGCGACGCGCCCCATCATGATGCCGCCGACACCCACGCCGATCCAGCCGAGCGAACCCGCCAATGCGGGCGTTTCGCGGGCACCGCCGAGATCGGCCGCAATGAGCTTGAGTGCAACAACTGCGACCCATGGGGCGCCGAACGAGAATGCCAGCGTGAGAAGCGCCACCGTGGCAACGACCCAGGATGTTCGCGTTTCGATGGTTCCGACAGAAATGGATGAATACGTCAAGGCGGCTCCGAGCCGGAATCGGCACGCGCAAGAAAACGCCGACACGGGCCGGAAACTATAAGGTGGACGCGTGCGCGATCAAATGCGCTGGGCGCGGGTCAGGCCAGCACGCTGAATGAGAAACTGCCCGGTAGATCGGGAAGCCAGACGCCAACCGCTGTTTTCAGGTCCGGCATCCTGGACGATCGCAACGTAGTGATGGGCAATTCACAGGCGCTCCGCAGCGGCGAAGGCGTCCGCTATTTGTGCGGCTCAGCTCTCAGCAAGCGGATTGGCCAAGTGAGTCAGCTGCGGACCGAATGCCACTCGGCAGCTTCGGCCTTGGCTCGGAAAGGTGCCCGCTGCGATCACGGCGTCGGCCGCGTCCTCCCGAAACTCCGGATCGGCGCGCAATTCGTCGATGGTGCGAGGCTCGGGAATTCTCTTGGCACCGTCGCGGTTTTCCCACTCCTCCGCCGCGAAGGCCAGAACCTCAACGGTCTGCTGGATGGCTTCGTCAATCGTGTCCCCGCCGTCACGACCCCCGGCCAGTCCGGGAACGACACGCCATAGCAGCTGTCAGCATCCTTGTGAATGAGGGTGATATAATAGGGCATGGGTAGTTCCGATCAATCTTTCGCCAGTCAGCTTGTCGATAGATGCTTCGCACCATTGGCAAGCGCCGCTTTGGATGTGCCACTATCACGTGGCGACGAGTTACCGGGTGCACAAATTGGTAGTGCGATCCGCGAATAGACACCTATTCGAAGCCGTCGCGCAAAAGCCGACTGATTATATCATGGCTGTCGCAGAGCAACGAGCTGCTCCCGGATATCCGCTTTGATTGAGGTTAGAGAGACAGTGCGCCCAAGGAGGCAACCCACTGAACTCACACCCGCTCCACAAAACTATCCACCACCTTCTTCTCCCCCGCCCGGTCAAACGCGATAGTGAGCTTGTTGCCCTCGACGTGGACCACGTTGCCGTTGCCGAATTTCTGGTGGAACACGCGATCGCCGATCGCGAACGCGGAGACGGTGCCGGTCGATTTTGCCACCAGCTCGCCTTCGATCGTCACCGGGCCGCGCGTGCGCGCTCCGGGCCCCGACCACGACGCGCCAGGATCGCGAAAGCCGCCGCCTTTTCCGGAGCCGCCGCGCGCGTTTCCGCCCGATCCGCCGCTTCCGCCGAACCCGCCCCCGCGGCCCTTGGCGCGCTGCCAGCCGGGGGTTGCGTAGCTTGAGCCGAACGTCTCCACCTGGTCGAAGCGCGAGCCGCCCACATTGCCGTAGCCGGAGAAGCCGCCGAAGCTGCCCTTCGATTCCTCGACCGCCACATGGCGCTCGGGCAGTTCGTCGACAAAACGCGACGGCACGGTCGCGGCCCATGAACCGCGCATACGGCGGTGCGACACGAAATAGATTTTGGCACGCTTCCTTGCGCGGGTCAGGCCCACATGGGCGAGGCGGCGCTCCTCTTCGAGGCCGGCGCGGCCCTGGTCGTCGAGCGAGCGCTGGTGCGGCAGCAGGCCTTCCTCCCAGCCGGGCAGAAACACGGTGTCGAATTCGAGCCCCTTTGCGGAATGCAGCGTCATAACCGACACCGCCTCGGCCTCGGCGCCCTTGTCGGCGTCCATGACCAGCGAAATGTGTTCGAGAAAGCCCTGCAGGTTCTCGAATTCCTCCATGGACCGCACCAGTTCCTTGAGGTTTTCGAGCCGGCCGGCAGCGTCTGCGGAACGGTCCTTCTGCCACATCTCGGTGTAGCCGGACTCGTCAAGCACGATTTCCGCAAGCTCCGTGTGGGAGACGCCGTTGCTTCGGCTGCGCCAGCGGTCGAACGCCGCCAGAAGGTCGCGCAGCGCCTGGCGCGGTTTCGGTTTGAGTTCATCGGTCGCGATCACGGCGCGGGTCGCCGCCATCAGTGGGAGCTGCGCGGCGCGCGCATGATCATACAATGCCCTAACGGTAGCGTCGCCGAGGCCGCGCTTGGGAACATTCATGATGCGCTCGAAGGCGAGGTCATCGCTCTCGGAATTGACGCAGCGCAGATACGCGAGCGCGTCGCGGATTTCGGCGCGCTCATAAAAGCGCGGGCCGCCGATCACCCGGTAGGGCAGGCCGAGGGTGACGAAGCGATCCTCGAACTCGCGCATCTGGAAAGAGGCGCGCACCAGGATTGCGATCTCATCGAGCGAATGGCCCTGGCGCTGAAGTTGCTCGATCTCCTCACCGATGACACGGGCCTCCTCTTCGGAGTCCCAGGTGGAAGTCACCGTCACCTTCTCGCCCACATCGCCCTCCGTGCGCAGCGTCTTGCCCAGCCGGCTCTCGTTGTGGGCGATGAGATGAGACGCGGCCGCCAGGATATGGGCGGTCGAGCGATAGTTGCGCTCCAGGCGGATCACCTTGGCGCCCGGAAAATCCTTCTCGAAGCGTAGGATGTTGTCCACTTCGGCGCCGCGCCAGCCATAGATCGACTGGTCATCATCGCCGACACAGCAGATGTTCCGGGGCGGACGGGACTTCTCCCCTCCTCCCCTTGGGGGCGGTGTGGGCGCTAAGTCGAGCTGTGGCCGAGCCGCCGCGACTCCCTCCCCCCTTGTGGGGGAGGGTTGGGGTGGGGGGTCGGGGAGTTGTGGCAGTGCCATGCCGCCTCTTACGACCCCCACCCTCGACCCCTCCCCACAAGGGGGAGGGGAGGAGTTCGCGGCCCCACTCCGACCCTGCTCCACGAGAGAGGAGGGTGAAAGAGCATCGGCTGGAGTCGCGCTCTGCCCCAGGAGCCGCAGCCATAGATACTGCGCCACGTTCGTATCCTGGTATTCGTCGACCAGGATGAAACGGAAGCGCTGCTGATATTGGCGCAGGACCTCGGTCTGTTGGCGAAACAGGCGAATGTTCTCCAGCAGGAGATCGCCGAAATCGACCGCGTTGAGGGTCTTGAGCCGCGCCTGATAGCCCGCATAGAGCTTGAGGCCGCGGCCGTCCGCGAAGGCAGCAGCTTCGCCAGACTTGACTTGATCGGGCGAGAGCCCACGGTTCTTCCAGCCGTCGATGATGCCGGCAAGGACGCGAGCGGGCCAGCGCTTCTCGTCGATATTTTCGGCTTCGAGCAGCTGCTTGATGAGCCTGATCTGGTCGTCCACGTCCAGAATCGTGAAATTAGTCTTGAGCCCGACCATTTCTGCGTGGCGGCGCAGGATCTTAACCCCGATCGCATGGAAGGTGCCGAGCCACGGCATGCCTTCGACAGCCTCGCCGACCATCTGGCCGACCCGGTGTTTCATTTCCCGTGCGGCCTTGTTGGTGAAGGTCACGGCAAGAATTTCCGATGGGCGGGCGCGCCCGAGGCTGAGAATGTGGGCAATTCGTGTAGTCAGCACCCGGGTCTTGCCGGTCCCGGCGCCGGCCAGCACCAGCACCGGGCCATCGAGCGTCTCCACTGCCTCGCGCTGCTCCGGATTAAGGCCCGCCAGATAGGGCGCTCCGGCCGCCGCGCGGGCACGCGCCGCGACGCCGCCCGGCGCGGGGGTCGGGGGGGCCACAGACGCGTGCTTCAGGGGGCCTGGCAAGTGCAATGTCCCAAAGGCGATGTGCAACGTCGGCAGGTGATTCTCTCTGCCCCAAAATGGCACTTGTGGGCGGCTTTTGCGAGGCCGCAGCGGCGTCGAACCTGGTTTCCACACCGGGCGTCGCCAGTCGCCACCTTCTCGGCGCCGCCAAAACCGCGTAACTTGGGGTCCTGCAACGCGTTTCGCGGTCCCGCTTTCGGGTCCCATTTGGAGAATGCCGATGACCTTCCGCGCCCTTACCGCCACCCTGCTGCTAGTGGCCGCTTCGGACGCCTTCGCTCAGACACCTTCGGCGACGCATTGGCCGAACCAGAAGGAGGGCGACTTCGTCATCAAGGATTTCCGCTTCAAGAGCGGCGAAGTCCTGCCCTCGCTCAATATCCATTACACCACGCTGGGCACGCCGAAGCGCAACGCTGCGGGCGACATCACCAATGCCGTGATCCTGTTGCACGGCACCAGCTCCAGCGGCAAGGCTTGGCTGATGCCGTCACTGGCCGACGAGCTGTTCGCTCCCGGCCAGGCGCTCGATGCCGCGCAGTATTTCATAGTGCTGCCGGACGGCATTGGCCGCGGCGGCTCCAGCAAGCCGAGCGACGGCCTCAGGGGCAAGTTCCCGCACTATCGTTACGAGGACATCGTTGCGTCAGAACATCAACTCATCACCGAAGGCCTCGGCATCAAGCACCTGCGGCTCGTCATGGGCTCGTCCATGGGCGGCATGCACACCTGGATGTGGGGCTATACCTATCCGGAGCTGATGGACGGGCTCATCCCGATTGCGAGCCAGCCGATCCAGATCAGCGGCCGCAACTGGATGCAGCGCCGCATCGCCGCCGAGGCGATCCGCCAGGATCCGGGCTGGAACAACGGCTTCTATGACAAGAACCCCACCCAGTGGACCGTAACGGCGGCGTACGGCTTCCTGCAGACCGAGAACGTGCTGCAGATCCAGAAGATGTTTCCGACCCGCGAGGCCGGCGACGAAATGTACAAGAACCTGCAGGAAGAGGCGAAGCACCGAGATGCCAACGACACGCTGTGGGGCATCGAGGCCGTGATGGACTACAACCCGACACCCCATCTCGCCAAGATCAAGGCGCGGCTGATGGCCATCAATTCCGCCGACGACGAGGCCAACCCACCCCAGCTCGCCTCGACCGAGCGCGAGATCAACCGCATTCCCACTGCCAAGTACGTGCTGATCCCAGCAAGCGAAGAGACCCACGGCCACTTCACCCACCTGCGCGCATCGTTCTGGAAAGGTTACGTGGCGGAGTTCCTCAAGGAACTGCCCGCGCAGATGTGAGATATGTTCGGCAGTTAGGGCGTTCGGATGGGCCGCGCAAGCGGTGCCCTTCAACATCGCTGTAGGGTCGCCCTACATCATCCTTCCGTTAGCCGCATGCGCCTCCGCGACGATAGACTCGTTCGAACGCACAAAGAAATAACGGAGCCGGGCACTTGCGTGCGCATTGACCGAGGTTCCGCAAGCGGGCAACATCCGCAGCCGATGCAATTTCGATCCTGTTGCAGCGATTTTAGGGAGGAAACCATGCAACGAACTTTGTCCCTATTGGCGATCAGTGTCTGCGCAAACGCTTTGATGAGCCTGTCAGCCTTGGCGCAAGCGGCGCCGGAAGTGATGCTCACGCGTCTTGACTGCGGCACCAGCGCGTCGCCGACTGATGTCGGCCTTCGCTTCACCGATACCTATGCGTACAACGGCCTCAAGGTCCAGCTTGTTTTCAGTTGCTATCTGATCAAGCATGGCGATGATTACCTGGTCTGGGATTCCGGCCACTCGATGAGCGCCGGAGCCGTTGCGCCGAAGACAAGCCTGGTGGATTTGCTGGCGCAGGTGAAAGTGAAGCCCGAGCAGGTCAACTATATCGGTATCAGCCACTATCACGGCGACCACATCGTCCAAGTGGGTTCGTTTCCGAAATCGACGCTGCTGATCGGCAAGGGCGACTGGGATGTGCTGACCGACCCCAAGATGAGCGCCGTGGCTAACCCGGCCAATTTTGCTAATTGGATCGGCGGCGGCGGCAAGGTCGAACCGGTTCCGGTAGACAAGGATGTGTTCGGCGATGGCACGGTCGTGATGTTGAACACGCCCGGGCATACGCCGGGCCATCACAGCCTGCTGGTCAGGCTGAAGGACATGGGCCCTGTGCTGCTCAGTGGTGATCTCGCACATTTCCATGAAAACTACGCAGGCGACGGCGTGCCCTCGTTCAATACTGATCGTGCCTCGACTCTCGCTTCGCTCGATCGCTTCAAGAAGATCGCCGCCAATCTCAAGGCAACCGTCATCATCCAACATGACGCACGCGATGTCGGCAAATTGCCGGCGTTTCCGGCCTCCGCGAAGTAGCCTCAGCACGTTCCGATGTGATTGTGTTGTTGGATTTACCCTCCGCCGGCATGCCCGCTCGTCGCGGGTATGCCGTTTTGCTTACCGAGCTATAGCACGACCTGCCTTGCTTGCGTCTTTCCTCGATCAACCGTTGCGCCGATGTCCACCGCTTCCGCCCGGTAGGGAGTATGCGGCCCTTTTTTTCGGCTGAGCCGTTCGATCAAGTCTGAGCGCCTTATGGTGTAGACGCAAAGGTCGGTGTAATCATCTCGGCTTCTCACGATGTCTCCTATATCGCTGACAAATTGAGAAGTAGCCAATTCATGACTCGCCCGATCACTAAAGCAGCGCGCCGGCGCAAGCGTAGCCCCGGCTCGTGCCAGTGCCATTGTTACCAACCAAACAGGACCTCGCAATGAACATCGAACGCAAGCCGGTCGCATACGGCGATCTTCGCGGCTGGATCAAGGCGCTGCACGCCTCCGGCGAGATAAAGGAGATCGATGCGGAGGTCGACTGGAACATCGAGCTCGGCACCGTGATGCGGCTCGCACAAGGCGCCGGCGACGGGCCGGCCATTATGTTCAACAACATCAAGGATTATGGGGCGAACGCCCGCTGCCGGCGCGTGTTTGGCTGCGGTCTTGCAAGCTACCGCCGCGTCGCCATGATGCTCGGCGTCGAGCCCGATACCCACCCGCGCGATCTCGTCAAGCTCGGCCGCAATGTGCTCAACGGCAGTATTCAGCCCACGGTCGTCAGCACTGGACCGGTGAAGGAGAATACCGTCACTGGCGATGACATCGACCTGTATGAGCTGCCTTCGCCGTGGTGGAACCGCCTCGACGGCGGACGCTATCTCCTCACTTATGGGGGCTGCGTCACCAAGGACCACGACACTGGCGTGATGAATGTCGGCATTTATCGCGGCATGGTGGCGAGCAAGAACGAAATCCCGATTCTGATGTGGCGCGCTCAGCATGTCGGCCAGCACGCGACGTCATGGGAACGCGCCGGCTATAACGAAATGCCGATTGCGGTCGCGATCGGCTGGGAACCCTCGCTCGGATTCACGGGCGGCGCGCCGGTGCCAAAAGGGGTGTGCGAATATGACGTCATGGGCTCGATCCGTGGCGCGCCGGTCGAGCTCGTCAAATGCGAGACCGTTGATCTCTATGTGCCGGCCACCACCGAAATTGTGATCGAAGGCTATCTCCAGCTCGATCCCAAGAAATTCATTATGGAGGGGCCGTTTGCGGAGTTCACCGGCTATCTCGCCGGCGACAGATCGCCGAAGCCGACTATCCGCGTCACCGCCATCACGCACCGCGACGACCCGATCCTGCGCGGCTGTATCGAGGGCTCGCTGCCGGGCAGCTTTTCGGAAAACGCGATCTGCTCATCCATCATGCGCGCCGCCACGGCCTGGGGCGTGCTGGAGCGGGCCGGCGTGCCGGGCATCACGGATGTCTGGTGCCCGCCGGTCCATGCCGGCATCAACCTGCTGATCCAGATGAAGCAGAGCTATCGCGGCCAGGCCAAGCAGGCCGCGGCCGCCATCTGGGGCTCATCGGCCGCGCATGTGCGTTACAAGCACATTACGGTGGTCGACGACGACATCGACATCCACGACTACGCGGCGGTGGACTGGGCGATCGCCTATCGGGTCAACGCCGGCGAAGACGACATCGTCATCATGCCGTCGACCTTCGGCGCCGGCCTCGATCCTTCGACGCGCCGGCGCGACCGCAATCCGGCTCTGTTCGGCACCGGCAAATGGAACCGCATCCTGATCGATGCCACCATGAACCTCGACTACGACCCCGACCCTGACCTTGGCGGCGCACGCTTCCCACCGAAGGTCTGGCCGAGTGACGCTGACGTTGCGGCGGTGGCGCGGCGCTGGGGCGAGTTCGGGTTGAAGCCGTTGAGGTAGCCGGTAGCAGTCTGTAGCCCCGATTGAGCGCCAGCGAAACCCGGGGGCGGGCGTGCCGCACGGAGAGGACGGCCCGGATTTTGCTACGCTCAATCCGGGCCACAACTCTCGCAATACATCTCAGGAACCATCAATGCCTCTCGAAATCCCGACGCCGCATGCCGTCTTCGACGTCCCTCTCGATGACGGCGCCCGCATTCGCGTGCGTCGGCATGGCAACCCGGAGGGCGTGCGGCTGTTCCTGAGCCATGGCAACGGCTACGCCATCAACGGCTATCTGCCGTATTGGCAGCATTTTCTGGACCGCTTCGATCTCATCGTTTTCGATTTTCGCAACCACGGCGAAAACGTTCCGGTGACGTCCGCCAATCACACCTATGCGCAGCTCAGCCGCGATCTGGAGCGGGTGTACCGGGACGTCACGGCGAAACTCGGAAACAAGAAAGCGGTCGGTATCTTCCACTCCATGTCGGGCCGCACCGCCATGAAACATGCGCTTGAGATCGGCTTTCGCTGGGATGCACTCATCCTGTTCGATCCGCCCAACGTGCCGCCGCCCGGCCATCCGGTTTGCCCCGCCATGGAGGCGTTCGAGGCACGATTGACGGAGTTCGCCCGCAACCGCCGCGCCTGTTTCGCCAGCATCGACGAGCTGGCCGAGGACTTCGCACAATCGCGCGTCGGACAGGCCTGGGTACCGGGCGTGCATGAACTGATGGCGCAGTCCGTGCTGCGAAAGTATCCGGACGGCGACGGCTTCGCGCTGGTGTGCGATCCGGCCAACGAGGCCAGCATCTACGCTGAGGCGATGTCGATGAACCTGTGGCCGCGCGCGAGCGACTTTGGCGGACCCGTGAAGCTCATCGGCGCCGATCCCGAGCTCAAGATCGGACCACCGACCGGTCGCGCCAATCAGGCGCTCGGCACCGAAAACGGGTACAACTACGCGTTCGTGCCCGGCGCCGGCCATATGCTGCAGCTTGAGAAGCCCGATGAATGCGCGCAATTGACCCTGGAGTTTCTGAAGGGATGCGGGCTGACGTGAGTTCACCTCTCCCGGAGGGAGAGGTCGGCCGCGCGAAGCGCGCCGGGTGAGGGCTACTCAGGCGATCGCCGACGCTCCGAGCGGCCCTCACCCGCCGTCTCGCTTGCGCTCGCCGTCGACCTCTCCCTCCTGGAGAGGTGAAGATCACTTGAATTTCGGCTTGCGCTTCGCGCTAAAGGCTGCGATGCCTTCCCGGTAATCCTCGCTCTCCCGCAGTTTCTCATAGGCGTGGCCTTCGACTTCGAGGCCGACCGTCAAACTTGTGTCGTAGGTCGTGTTGAGAACGCGCTTGATGGTCTTGAGCGCCAGCGCCGATTGTGTCGTGAGTTGCTCCACCATCTCGTCGATCATGCGCTCAAGCGCGGCCGCGTCGTCGGCGACGCGGGTCAGCAATCCCCACCCGTGGGCCTCCGGCGCCGGGATGCGGCGACCGAGCATCATCATGTCGACGGCACGAGTGAGACCAACGATGCGGGCGACCCGCTGGCTGCCGCCACTCCCCGGAATCTGTCCCAGCGATACTTCCGGCAGGGCAAGCACCGTATCGGCGGTCGCGATCCGGATGTCGCAGGACATGGCCAGTTCGAAAGCGACGCCCATGGCGTACTTCTCCATGGCGCAAATGACGGGTTTCGGGCAGCGCTCCGGCGCCGCGATGCTCCAGGCCAGGTGCGACATGCCATCCCGCTCGATTTGCGGGAACGCCTTGACATCGCCACCCGATGAATAGACGCCGTTGGCGCCGCGGATCACCACGACGCGCACATCCGGGTCCTGTCCGAACGCTTCCAGAATGGCGGCGATCTGGCTGCGGCCCCGATACGAAATGACGTTGAGCGGCGGCCGGTCGAGTACGAGGCAGCCGATCTTGCGCTCAACGTCCACGTCATAACGAACGCCATCGAGCCGCCGTAGGATGGCGCCCCGCATTTCCGCATAGTCCTTTTGCATGTGGCCTTGCTGTTTCCGATCCGCCTTGACGGGGAGGCGATGGCGAATTCTAGTCTGGCGCCGAAATCGGCCGCCGGCGCGCCTCGGCTGGTGGCTGTCGCCACACGGAAACGATGTTCGGATTTCGCGGTGCGCGGGTCAACGTGTCGGGAGAAGTACATGCAGTTTGGCGATTTGCGCGGCTGGATCGCGCATCTGCGGCAGCAACGCGAGCTGCATGAGGTCAACGTCGAAGTAGACTGGAATTGCGAGCTTGGCACCATCACGCGGCGCGCCTTCGGCAATGGCAACGGGCCGGCCCTGCTGTTCAGCAATATCAAGGACTACCAGCACAACGCGCGTTGCACCCAGTTGTTCACCGGCGGCCTATCGAATTATTCGCGCGTCGCGCTGATGTTCGGTCTACCGAAGCACGCTCCCATCACCGATCTGGTGAAGGCCGCCCGCAAAGCTTTTTCGGGCCGAATATCTCCTGTCCGGGTGGCCACCGGTCCGGTGAAGGAAAACATCGTTACGGGCGACGACATCAATCTTTTCGATTTTCCAGTGCCGCAGTGGCATCGCCGCGACGGCGGACGCTACATCAATACCATGCAGGGTACGGTGACGCGCGATCCTGCCACCGGTCGGATGAATGTCGGCATCTATCGCGGCATGATCGGCCACAAGAACACGATTCCCGTGCTGCTGTGGCGGCCACAGAACTGGGGCCAGGACTTCGCCAAATACACCAGCAAAGGCGAGGAGATGCCGGTCGCGTTCATCTACGGCTGGGAGCCTTGCCTGCCATTCTGCGCCTCCTCGCCGGTCCCGCCGGACGTTTCCGAATACGATGTGATGGGCGCGCTACGCGGAGCCCCGGTCGAACTCGTCGATTGCGAGACGGTGCCCCTGCAGGTCCCGGCTTCGGCCGAGATCGTGATCGAGGGATGGATTTCGCCTGACCCGGCGACCTTCGAGATGGAAGGTCCGTTTGGCGAATACACCGGCTATTTCGGCGGTGACCAGTGCCCCAAGCACAAAGTGCGGGTGACCGCCATCACGCATCGTAACAAGCCGATCTTCCGCGGCACGCTGGAAGGCACCATGCCGAAGATGCTCAACGAGAACAGCATCATGAGCTCGGTGCAGCGCGCGGCGCTCGCCTGGAATATTCTGGAGCGCTCGGGCGTGCCGGGCGTCACCGACGTGCATTGCCCGCCGGCGAACAACGGCACCACGCTGATGATCCAGCTCAAGCAGACCTACCGGGGCCAAGCCAAGCAGGCAGCAGCCGCGATCTGGGGCTCGAACGCTGCCCATTTGCGCTACAAGCACATCTGGGTCGTCAACGACGACATTGATATCCACGATTACGGTGCGATCGACTGGGCCTTCGCGTACCGGGTCAATGCCGCGGAGGATGACATCGTGTTCTTTCCCGGCACGTTCGGCTCGGCGCTCGACCCGTCGACCCGCCTAAAATTCCGCGACACCAATCTCTACGGCACCGGCAAGTGGACGCGCGTGCTCATCGACGCCACCATCAATCTCGATTTCGAGCCGCAGGCGCACTACGACGGCGACCGCTACCCGCCCATGGTCAAGCCCGATGAACGCGACTGGGAGCAAGTCGACCGTCGCTGGCGGGAATACGGGTTCGAGCGTGAATGACATGCTGGAACGCGTCCCCACCGGTTATGACGACCGCATCTATGGCCCGGACTGGCGCGCCTGGGTCGATCCGGAAGTGCCGGACGACATTGCCCCAACGGAACTGCTGCTCGATCACCACCTGGGTACCCCGGTCGAGCACAAAGCCGCCGTCATCGTTGACGGCGAGGCGACAAGCTACGGCGCGCTGGCAAAGCTCGTCGCAGCGGTATCGGCGGGTCTCGTCGCACATGGCGTCGTGCCGGAAGATCGCATCCTCCTGTTTGGCACGGACAGCCTTGATTATGTGGCAATGTGGCTTGGCGCCGTGCGGGCCGGTGCCGTTCCAGCGGTGGTATCTGACCTCTACAAGGCGCATGAACTCCTCTATTTCCTTGGCGATACCGCGGCGCGACTCTGTTTCATCGACGCCGAGCAGTTGGGTAAGCTTGCGGAGATTGCCGACGAACTGCCGGCATCGCTCCAAACCATCATCATCCGTGGCGAGCCTGCCACCATCACCTTCGCAACACTCGCGGGCAGGAAGGCGCTGCATTTCGTGGCAATCCGTGACTCGGGCGCACCCGCTATCCCGGTGCGCTCGCGCCATCGCAACGACGTTGCGTATATGTTCTTTTCCGGCGGCACCACCGGCACCGCCAAGGGCATCACCCACCTGGCCCATGACTTTCTGCTCGTTCCCGAGCGCCACGGCCGTTTCTGGCAATATCGCGAAGGCGACGTGGTATTCGCGACGTCAAAGAAATACTTCACCCACGGACTGTGGCCGGGGCTGCTGATTCCGCTCTATTGGGGCGCCACTGCGGTGCTGGTCCGCCGCCAGCCGGCGCCAGAGTTGGTGCTGTGGACGATGGCCGAGGCGCAGGTGACTAAGCTTGTCACGGTGCCGACCGTGCTGAAAAACATTCTCGAGCACCTCCGGCAAACCGGCACGAGGCCGGAGTTTCCCGCGCTCGATTTTGTCGTCAGCGCTTCGGAGAAAATTCCGCCGGAAATCTTTTCCCGTTTCCACGAGCAATTCGGGGTTGAGCTGTTCGACTCGATCGGCAGTTCCGAGATCACCTATGAGTGGATCGCCAACCGCAAGAAGGAATTCAAGCGCGGCAGCCTCGGCAAACCGATATTCGGCTACGAGGTCCGCCTTGTCTCGCCTGACCACAGCGACGTAACCGAGCCCAACGTGCCGGGCGAAGCCTGGATCAAGAGCAAGACCGCGTGCTTCTTCTACTGGCGCAAATACGACAAATCGCGCGAGACCTTCATCGGCGAATGGACGCGCACCGGCGACAATCTTTATTTCGACGAGGACGGCTTCTTCTGGTTTGCGGGCCGCAACAACGACATGTTCAAGGTCAAGGGCCTGTGGGTGACCCCGATCGAGATTGAGGCGGCGCTGACCGGCCACCCCGCTGTGCGCGAGGCCGCGGTGGTGTCTTGCACGGACACCGATGGTTTCACCAAGCCGATGGCTTATGTGGTGCTGCGGCCCGGTTACGTCCAAAACGACGCGCTGATTGCCGAGCTGTGCGCCGCAGTGCGCCCGCTCGGCGGCTACAAGGTGCCGGCGCGCTACGTCTTCATCGACGAATTGCCGCGCACCACGCTGATGAAGATTGACCGCAGATCGCTGCGGCAGCGGGGATGATTACTGCCTTGCGGTGTTTGCCGCGTCCGAGGCAGCCAGATGGAGGGCAGCGCAACCGTTTTTACTCCCATTCGGGTCTTTACATATAGACTATTTGTTGGCGTCTCTCAGGCAGATCTAATGCCGCCTTCACATTTCTACGCCTGCATTCGAACTGACTTTAGTGCAGCCTGCACGCGATTTCTCACGTTAAGCTTCTGCATGATATTCGTCATGTGGTGTTTTATGGTGCGCTCGGTACACTGCAGGCGTAACGCGATTTCCTTATTGGACATGCCGCGCGACACAAGCTCGAAGATCTCTTCTTCGCGAGTGGTCAGATCATGGGAGTTTTCCTTAGGGACTTCCTTAATCTGACTGCTCTTGATCAGCAATTGCGCTGCGAGGCTTGGCGCTACATAGGAGTTGCCTTGAGCGACGGTTTGTATGGTCTTGACCAGATCGAGTGCGCTGCTGCCCTTCAAGATGTATCCCCGCGCACCCGCCTGCAGCGCAGAGGTGACATCCTGTTCGCTCTCGGAGGCCGTCAAAACGATGATCTGCACATTTGGATGTCCACTGGTAATGCGGCCGGCCGCTTCCACGCCGCCTCCCGGCAAATGGAGATCGAGCAGGATAATGTCCGGCGACAGTTCCCGCGCGATCCTGAGGGCGTCGGCAGCCGTCGCGCCCTCCCCTACAACCTCGATGCCATTGGCCATTGACAGAACCTGGATCGCACCGGCGCGAAACAGCGGATGATCATCGATCACTCCGACGCGAACTGTCGGTAAAATGGCGGCCTTCTCGGAAATCGTTAAATGATTTTGCATTTTGCCAGCTCCTTAAAAAGGGAATTCCGTCGGCTATCGTACACAAAATATTCCAGCGAAACGTCCCACCTATTTTTAATCTACTTTAATTGTTCTCAGGAGTAATTGATTTACATCAACGTATTGCAGCCACCGTGCGGGGCGGCGCCCCGAATCCCGTGCAAGCGGGCGTCCGACTTGTTCGGAACTATACCAATTCGCAAGCGCCTATCTGCGCCTGTCCGCTCACCCCCTTTTTGGGATGTGTTGCGGCGGGCGTTGGAGATTACCGAGACGCGCTGTTCAAGAGCGAATTGGACTATGTGATACTGATACACAAGCTGAAAAAACTCGGCGTCTCAATTGCTCTCGACGATTTCGCAACCGCCGCTCATCGCTCAGTTATCTGGCGATGTTTCCGTTCGAGAGGTTCAAGATGGATCGTTTATAACGAATTTGACCAGACGCGCCGATTGCGCTGCGATCGTTTCGGCCGTTCTTGCACTCGCTCGCAGTCTCGATATCGAAACGGTGGTGGAGGGAGTCGAAACTGAGCAGCACTTCAGCATCTTGCGTGGCCGGCGTGACATTTGTTCGAGGTTAGCTGTTTGGCGAGCCACGTCCGGCATCTGAACTCGTACTGGATGAGACCCCCTCGCGCGCCGCTGGTAAGAAAGCGCAGCCCGCCACGAAAAAATCGATGGTCACAGAGCTCGATCCGCCGGGCCGCCCACAAGAACCAAGCCGTCTGTCGCCACAATCCATGATAGTCGCCTGGTATCAACGAGTTACGTGGTCATCGTCACGCTTAGGGTGGCTGCCCGGATACACGCATGCATGGCCGTCAGTACGACGATACGAGGTCCGTGAATGGGCGCTCAACGTTGGCAACGGACGCTCGACAAATTCGCAGTAATCGGCCAATAAACGTCCGGCACGGCCACATGTTGGCGCAGCTGATTGCGGGCGGGGAGCGCGGTGGAACGGCGTCATGAAATAAGAGCCTTGGTGGAGGCGGTGGTCGCCAACATCGATGCGGGGCGCGCGGTCGAAAGGCCTTTCTTTCATCTTGAGTTCGATCGGGTGTTCCCTGACGACACCTATGCGGAAATGATCGCTGCCATGCCGGACGCGGCTGATTATCGCCCGCTGCCGGGCCGAAACAACGGCAATATCCGCGAAGACGGCACGTCGACCCGGGTAAAGATCGACCTGTTTCCTGAATATATCCGCCACCTTGCCGCCGAAAAGCTCCGCATCTGGGATGTGGTCGGTCGCGCGCTCTGCTCTGAAGAGGTGCGGGACGCGCTCGTGCGGCGACTCGCACCAGGACTGGAACGGCGGTTTGGCAAGGATTTTGCTGCCGTCGGAATGTATCCGATCCCCGTGCTGACCCGTGACGTCCCGGGCTACCGCATCACGCCGCACACCGACACGCGGTGGAAGGGGATAACGGTGCAGCTGTATCTGCCGCGCGACGCATCCGCCACCCACATCGGCACCATCTTCCATGAACGTTTGCCGGACGGATCACTGACCAAGGCGGCCCAAATGAAATTTGCCCCGAACACCGGCTATGCGTTTGCTGTCGGCGACAACACCTGGCATTCTGCCGATCCGGTCGGGACCGAAGTCGTAACGCGCGACAGCATTCTGCTCACTTATTTCGTCGATGCGGGACTTCTCAGGATCCTGCGCAATCGCGGCAAACGGGTCGGCAATTTCCTGTTGAGCGAAGTCAAGCATCGGGTTCGCCGCTAGAATTCGACTTGGCAAACGGCCTGCCGGAAATGGCTATTCCGATGCATTTGGCCGACCCCCTCCTGGCTGTGACCTTCTTGAAGGCCTGACTCGAGTTGCCCATATTACGGTCAGGCACGGTGGGGGATGTCCGGCGAGAGGAGACCTCCGACGAGCCTGGGGTGCCGCAAGGGCCCCGCAAAGTCGCTGTCGTAGGACTTTGAGATCATGCCGCGAGTCCCATCGTTATCGAGCCCGTTCTTGCTTGGCTTCGACGAGATCGAGCGTGCGCTCGATCGTGTTGCCAAGGCCGCCGACGGATATCCGCCCTACAATATCGAGCGGATGCCGCGTGAAAACGGTCGGCCGGAACGTTTGCGCATCACCCTGGCGGTTGCGGGGTTTGCCCGCGACGAACTCGACGTCACGGTCGAGGAAAGTCAGCTCATGATCCGTGGGAGGCAGAATGACGAACAGACGCGCCACTATCTCCACCGCGGAATCGCCGCTCGCCAGTTCCAGCGCACCTTCGTGCTGGCTGACGGAATGGAGGTATTAGGTGCCGATCTGAAAAATGGGTTGCTATCCATTGACTTGGCTCGTCCGGAACCGGAGCGGGTGGTTAAGACGATCGCAATCACTGATCACGAATAATGGAACCGCGCAGGAACTCGACAAGTTCATATCGTCGAGGAGTTGAGCATCATGAACAAAGAGCCAGGCGCCCAAATCGCCAGCATCTCCACTGAAGCGCTCGCCCAGCTGGGTGATGGAGAGATCGCCTATATCAGGGCCATCCGTTCCGAGGATGTGCCGGCAATGTTTCCCCAGGCGCCGCAAATCGCGCCGGGGTTGCAGTTGTTTGCGCTTCATGCCGCAGACGGCACGCCAATTATGATTACTGATTCGCGCGAAGCGGCGGTTGCCAACGCGTGGAGCAACGAATTGCAAACCTTAAGCTTGCATTAACGACGGCCATATGACATCGGCGTGAAGGTCCGCGCTCCCCTCGAGTTGCGCTATTTGTTGCCTGATGCGGACGTCAGCACCGCATAGAGTGCTTCGGCATCCCGCGATTCGCGCAGCTTTCTTGCAATTTCGGTATCCCGCAACAATCGCGCGACCCGCGCGAGCGCCTTGAGGTGGTCGGCGCCGGCAGCCTCGGGCGCTAGCAACAAGAGCACGAGGTCAACAGGCTGGCCGTCCAGCGCCTCGAAATCGATTGGCCGCTCCAGGCGGGCAAAGACTCCAAACAGGCGCTCGAGTTTGGCAAGCTTGCCGTGTGGAATCGCAATACCGCTGCCGATGCCGGTGGAGCCGAGCCGCTCGCGCTGCATCAACACCTCGAGTACTTCGCGCTCACTGCGCCCGCATATCGCGGCTGCACGGACAGCAAGTTCCTGCAGCGCTTGCTTTTTGTTGTTGACCCTGAGCGAGGGAACGACCGCCTGCGGCACTACAAGATCGGTAAGCGCCATGAAGATCGTCCAAAACAGGGGCGCCTGAAAGAGAGGGGCCCAATTGGGGGGCGGAACATAGGGATGGGCCCAAAGCGCGTCAATAGCCGGATTGGGCCCTTGCAACGTCGATGCCATGCCCCCACCCTACCCTCCCCCGCAAGCGGGGGAGGGTAGGGTGGGGGACGCTCCTGTCTCCCTTGCCATCAGCTTGACAGCAGGATGTGACCGATCCGAGGCTGCGACCATGACCCACAATATGACGTCGATGATACCCGGCCAGCGCGCCGACTATTCCGCGATCGTGGACAGACAGCCTCTGAAGTTGCCAGACCGGGCGCGCCTCGTCCTGTGGCCGATCGTCAATCTGGAGGTATGGGACATCGGTCGGCCTATGCCTCGCCAAGTCCTCCCGGCCCCGACCGGCGTGCCTTTCTTGCCGGACGTGCCACACTGGAGCTGGCACGAATACGGCATGCGGGTCGGAGTTTGGCGGTTCTTCGACCTGTTCGGCCGATACGGCATCCGGCCGACGCTCGCCGTCAATGCGCGCGTCTGCGAGGACTATGTAAGGGTCGCCGAGGAGGCGCGCCGCCAGGGCTGGGAGTTCATGGGCCATGCCTACGACCAGATGCCGATCCACAAGCATGAGAATCAGAAGGAAATGATCGAGCGCTCTATGGACATCCTGGAGCACTTTACCGGCAAACGCCCGGTCGGCTGGCTCGGCCCCGGGCTGACGCAGACCTATGAGACGCCGGAATTGCTCGCCGAAGCGGGCGTTAAATACATCGGCGACTGGGTATATGACGACGAGCCCGACATCATTCGCACGGCCAGTGGACCGCTGGTGACGTTACCTTACACGGTTGAGCTCAACGACATCACCATGATGATCGTGCAGCATCACGAGAGCGATTACCTGCTGAGGCGTGCAATCGACGCTTTCGACCGGCTTTACGCAGAAGGCGAGCACCGCGCCAAGATCATGGCGGTGGCGATCCATCCCTACATCACCGGCCAGCCGCATCGCATCAAATACCTCGAAGCGATTTATGGTTACGCCGCCAAATTCGATGGCGTGCTGCACTGGAACGGCGAACAGATTCTGGATTGGTATCTGAAGGCCCGGCAATAAGGGCCGTCGTTGTTGCGTCCCCCGCAGGCGGGCGCGGCCGCCGCTCAAATCAGTCGCCCGGTCCACTCGCGCAGGTCCGGGAGCGCATCGCCGAGGAGCGATGGTGGCCAGGGCACGTGCAAAAGCTTGACGAACAAGAAGTAGAAGCCGATCCATAGCGAAACCGTAATGATGAGCGCCAGCGGCCATCGGGTCTTGCCGGCGGTCGACATGTACAAGAACATGTAAAGGCCCATGGCGGGCATCAGCCCGATCAGCCAGACTGCCGCCAGAAAGCTGAGGAGCCACAGCAGCTCGACGGCAAAGCGCCCATAGACGGTCTTCGCGCTCAGCGGCGTCGCCGAGCCCACGTGCTTTTCTACCGACATTATGCCGGTGCGCGGCTCGCGCTGCCGCCCTGGGACCAGCATGATGATGCCGGCGCATATGACCACGATAATACCGGCGGTCGCGGCGGTCTGGGGCATCAGCCGCGCCGAAAAGCGCCAGCCCGCCGCAGTCCAGAACGCTGCCGCAAAGCCCAGGAAAGCGACGACCCATAAGGCGGGGCCGATGATGTCATCGATTGAACGCGCCGCCACGGCGCCCTGGCCTGCGACTGCAGGCGATGAAACTGTGACGACGACTGGCTTCCATCGACGGTAAAGCGCAACACAAAGCGGCCACAGCAGCACCAGGCCCGTCACGGCAAAAATCGCGATCACGCCCGGCCGTTCCAGCCACTCAAACCGATAGCGGCCCATCGAAATGAAGAGATATTTCTCGATCAGCTTGCCCAGCACAAAGCCGAGGATCAGCGGCGCGCGCGCCCAGCCGTAGCGCTTCATCGTCCAACCGAGCAGGCCGAATACCACCAGCACGACGAGGTCGCCATAGCTCTTCGAGCCCTGATAGGCGCCGACGAAGCACACTGCGAGCACAGTTGGGATCAGGATGCCTGCCCGCAAGGTCGCGACCCGGGCAAGCGGATTGGCGGACAGAAAGCAGATGCCGGCGCCCACCACATTGGCGAGCGCAAGGCTCCAAACCAGCGTATAGGTGATGTCGAGCTGGGTATCGAGCAGCTTTGGACCCGGCGCAATGCCGTGGGCCAGAAAGGCACCGAGCAACAGCGCCATCGAGGGCGAGCCCGGCACCCCGAATGCAAGCGTCGGGATGAGGGCGCCGCCTTCGCGCGAGCAGTTGGCGGATTCTGCCGCGATCACCCCGCGCACATCGCCCTTGCCGAACGTCTCAGAGGCACCTTTGGCAAGGCGGGCCGCCGAGCCATAGGCGATCCAGTCGATCACGGCCGCCCCCATGCCGGGCACCGAGCCGAGCACGACCCCAAGCGTCGACGAATTGAGAACGAGCTTCCAGTTCCGCAGCACGTCGCGCACGCCGCGCATCTGCTCATGAAACAACCCATGCAGTTGCTGGATGGATCCCGTATTGGTGCGGGCGATCGCCATGTCGATGAGTTCCGGGACCGCGAACAGGCCGAGCGCGATGCATTCGATCGGCACTCCGTCCAACAGATAGGTGTCGAACAGATCGTCGAACGTCCAGCGCAACTGCCCGGACTGGGCTTCATCGCCGACCGCGGCGATCAACACGCCGAACAGGGCAACGATCAGCCCTTTGACGGTGTTGCCCTGGCTCACCGACGCGACGAGCGTGAGGCCGAGGACACACACGGCGAGCAGTTCGGGCGTGCCGATCGCGAGCATGAACGGCCGCAGGATCGGGATCGAGATCGCCAGCAGCACGGCACCGAACAGCCCGCCTATGATCGACGACATGAACGACGCTCCGAATGCTCGCCCGGCTTCGCCGCGCTTGGCCATGGGGTAGCCGTCGAGCACTGTCGCCGCCGAGCCGATGGCACCGGGCACGCCGAACAGGATCGCCGGAATTGTGTCCGACGTCGCCGTCACCGCCCACATGCCGATCAGAAAGGCGAGCGCCGTGTGGGCGTCCATGGAATGGGTGAACGGGATCAACAAGGCCAGGCCGCCGAGGCCGCCAATGCCGGGCATCATGCCGATGATCAAACCGAGCCCGATGCCCGAGCAGATGATGGCGAAGCGCGCCGGGTCGAGCACGATGGCGAGGGCGTTGAGCGCGTTATCGATCAGCAAGGGAGTGTTCCATTGTATAAACCGTGTTCATACTCCACCGTCGAAAGACCGATGCAATGAAAATCGTGATCCCCAACGACTACCAGGACATGGTTCACCGGCTCCCGAGCTATGCTTTGATCCGCCACCACGATGTGGTGCGCCACCGCGCGCCCGCCCGTGATCTCGATCAGCTGGTCGAGCGTCTGCGTGACGCCGACGTGGTGGTGGCGATCCGGGAACGGGTGAATTTCTCCCGCACGCTGCTGTCGCGCCTGCCGAGGCTCAAGTTCCTCGCCTTGGTCGGCCGCAATGCCAGCACCATCGATTTTGCCGCCTGCACGGAACTCGGCATTCCGGTCTCGACCGGCAAGAGCAATTCGCCGGTCGCGCCAGCGGAGTTGGCGGTCGCGCTCATCGTGGCGTCGCGCCGCAACGTCGCGCTCGAAGCCGAGCGCATGCGGCGCGGTGAATGGCCGTGCACGCTGTCCCATCGCCTGTGCGGATCGACGCTTGGCATCTTCGGGCTCGGAGCGATTGGCAGCTTGGTGGCGCGGGCGGGCGGCGGGCTCGGCATGAATGTGCTGGCGTTCGGACAGGAAGGTTCGCTCGCACGCGCCGCCGCAGCTGGCTACGAGTTGGCGGCCGACAAGGCGGAATTGTTCACGCGCTCCGACATCCTGTCGCTCCATGTGCGCCTTACAGCAGAGACCCGTGGCATCGTAGGCGCCGAAGACCTCGCCCGCATGAAGCCGACGGCCCTTATCGTCAACACCGCCCGCGCGGAGCTAATCGCGCCGGGTGCCCTGGTGGCAGCTCTGCAGGCCGGGCGGCCCGGCTACGCCGCCGTCGACGTCTACGAGCAAGAACCGGTCACCGGCGGCAATCATCCGCTATTGAAAATGCCGAACGTGCTTTGTGTCCCGCATCTCGGCTGGGCTGAGTGGGACAATTTCGATCTCTATTTCGGCGAGGCCTTCGAGCAGATCGTGGCTTACGAGCGAGGCGAGAAGCTGCGGCTTGCGAACCCGGAGGTGAAGGCGAGGCGCTGACTCAGCGTTTTTGAATTCGAATATATGCCGTGTCATTCCGGGGCGCCGCGAAGCGGCGAGCCCGGAATGACGGATTTGATATGAGAGTCCGTCTCCTATCTCGTCGCCCGCTCGAACTGCTGCAGCAGCTCGTTCCCGCGCGCAACCGCGGAGTCGAGCGCGGCCTTGGCGGATTTCTTGCCGGAGAAGGCCTGCTCCAGTTCGTCCTCGATGGCATCGCGGACCAACACGAATGAGCCGAGCCGCAGCCCCCGCGAATTTTCGGTCGGCGGCTTATGGTTGATCTGCTCGATCGAGATCGCGGTGCCGGGATTGCGGTCGTAGAAACCTTGGGCTCGGGTGAGCTCATAGGCGGCCTGCGTCGCCGGCAGATAACCGGTGTTCTGATGCCAGGCGGCCTGGACCTGCGGCTGTGCCAGATAGGCCAAGAACCGCGCCACCGCCTTATATTCCTCCTCGGGTCGGCCGCGCAGCACCCACAGGGTGGCGCCGCCGATGATCGAATTCTGCGGTGCCGCCGGGACATCCGGCCAATAGGGCAGCATGCCATATCCGATTCGGAAGCGCGAATTGGCTACGAAATTGGCGTGTAACGCCGAGGAGCCGATAAAAATGCCGCAGGCGCCGGTCGGAAAGCGCGGCTGCGCACTGACGTCCCGGCCGCCATAGTCGAACAGCTTGGTTTTCTGCCAATCGGACAATGTTGCCACGTGCCGGATCATCAGGGGGTTGTTGATGGTGAGCTCGACGTCGAATCCGCCGAGACCGTTCGCCTTGGTGGCGATCGGTATGTTGTGGAAGGCGGAGAAATTCTCGACATTGACCCAGGACGGCCAATGGGTGGTGAAGCCACAGGCTACGCCTGCCTGGCGCAGCTTGCGGGCAGCGGCCTCGACCTCCGGCCAAGTCTTCGGCGCCTCCTTGTCGTTGAGCCCCGCGGCGCGAAACAGGTCCTTGTTATAGTAGAGGATCGGCGTCGAAGCATTGAACGGGAACGACAGCAGATTGCCCTCAAGATCCGAATAATAGCCGGATATCACCGGCAGGAAGGCATCGCGGTCGAACGCGATCCCCTGGTTGCGCATCAGCTCGAAGACCGGGTAGACCGCGCCCCGCGCCGCCATCATGGTGGCGGTGGCGATCTCGTTCACCTGCACGATGGCCGGCTGAGAGTGGGTGCGCACCGCGAAGATCGCGGACGTGACGGTCTCCGTGTAACTGCCTTTTCGGGTGGCGATGATCCGGGCCTCGGACTGCGAGCGGTTGAAATCGGTTACCAGCCGCTCGAGCTCGCGGGCAAGCTCGCCGGTCATGGCATGCCAGAATTCGGCCTTGGCTTCTGCCCGGGCGCAAGTTGGAGACAGCGGCAGCAGTGTCGCGGCTATCGTCAAAGCCGCAAGCACACTAACTTCTCCCCGCTTGCGGGGAGAGGTCGCCCCCCTCCCTAACCCTCCCCTGCTTGCGGGGGAGGGAAGGGAGGGGGCGGGTGAGGGGGCGCGGCGCAGTGACTGTACCTCGCCGGGACACGTTCTAAGCTTCAAATCCATAGCAAAAGCTAACTCTGTCCGGTAAAACGGCTGCCTGCAGTTTTGCAGAGTTTCACCGTTTCGTCGAATGTTTCCTCCACCGACCGAAAGCGCGAAAAAGATGTCCACATCCGGCCTTGCTAGCGCGAAGCGCCTGCTGCTGATAGCCGCTTTCATCCTCTTGGTTGCGGCAACCGCGCGGGCGCGGGAATTCCGAGCCGCCGACACCCAGGCGGCGGATTATCCGACCGTCCGCGCTGTTGTGAAGATGGGAGAGCTGATCGAGGCCCGCACCGGCGGGCGGCATAGCATCAGGGTGTTCCATACCCGCCAGCTCGGCGAAGAGAAGGAAACGATCGAGCAGACGCGCGTAGGGGCGATCGACATCAATCGAACCAATGTGGGTCCACTCGGCTCGCTCGTGCCGGTTGCTGACGTGCTTGCGCTGCCCTTCCTGTTCCGCTCCATCGACCATCTTCACCGGGTGCTCGATGGGCCGATAGGCGAGGAAATCCTTGCGAGCTTCGAGCACTACGGGCTGATCGGCCTGACCTTCTACGACTCCGGCGCTCGCTCCATCTACAACAGTAAGCTAGCAATCCGTACGCTCGGCGATCTTAAGGGATTACGTATCCGGGTCCAACAATCATCCCTGATGGTGGACATGATCCGGGCACTTGGTGCGACGCCGGTCGAACTGCCGTACGGGCAGGTCGAGACCGGCCTGACAGCCCATATCGTCGATGGCGCAGAAAACAACTGGCCATCCTACGTCACCACCAATCACTACAAGGCCGCGCCGTATTACACCCTCACCGAGCACACCATGTCGCCCGAGGTGCTGGTAATGTCGCTGCGGGCATGGCAAAGCCTGTCCGACGAAGACAAGGCGATCTTCCGCGCGGCGGCGCGGGAATCAAATGTGTTCATGCGCGCGCAATGGAATTCGCTGGAAGGCGAGTCGCGTCGCAAGGCGCAGGAGGCCGGCGTGGTCATTGTTTCGGATATCGATCGCAAACCGTTCGAGGATGCCATGGCGGACGTGTACCGCAAGGCTGCAGCAACCCCCGTGATTGCGCCGCTCCTTGACCGCATTCGTCAGGGGAAATGATGACGTAGGCCCTGCTTGATCGCACTCGACCATCAACGTGCATTCGTTGCCGGCGACGAGCCGACCGCCCCATCGCGAATCGGCATTGAACGCCTAGTGCGGGCTTTGCCGATCCGCTGGCGCATCGTTTCGATCGCGGTGCTCAACGGCATTGTCGTCATCATCCTGGCCAGCCTGATCTGGAGCGGCGCCAAGGTGCTGAGCACCGCGTGGAACGACGTGCGTCGTGTGCGCGACTCCGACATGCTTCTTGCGCTGCTCGGTACCGAAGCCGGGCGGCTCCAGAGCCTCATCCACCAATACATCAACGAGCAGCGGCCGGAGACCTTCGCGGAAATCCTCCTGCTGCGCGAAGCCGTGCTCGGCACCTTGAAGACGCGCGGCGCCAAGGACCCCATGCTGTCACGTGCTGTGCCGGAGCTCACCGAAATTACCGAGCGCTTTCTCGGCGCGTTCGGAGATCTGCGGGCATTGCAATCGACCATAACGCGCAGCTACGAGGATGAGGTGCTCAAACCGGCGAAGCAGATGACAGGTCTCTATGCGATCATCGAGAGCGCCACCGGCAACAAGGACGCTCTGATCGCACCAGCGCTCGGAAAATCGCGTGAGAATTTTGCCTCGATGCTGGTCGCCGCCAACGCTTATTATCTGTCGCTTGCGTCCGACGCTGCTGAGGAAGCGCGAACCAACATTCGGCGCATCGAGGATGCCATCCCGGTGATGGCTGACCTCGCCGACAATGAATTGCAGCGCGCCGCCCTCGATGCGTTGAAGCAACAAGCGATGCTGTTGCGCAGCGGCCTTGACAATCTGGCCGAGCTGTTCGGCAAGCGGGCCGGCTTGTTGCGCACCGAAATAGACGGCAACCAGGCCGCCATGATAACAGCGATCGACAATCTGTCGGCCGAGATGCGGCGGCGAGAGCAGGATGCGCAGGCCGAGTTCGATCAGAGCCTCGCCAACATCTATCGCCAGGTGGTGATTGTCGCGGTTTTCTTTCTCTCAGCCATGCTGATCGGCAGCATCGTGGTGGCCCAGAGCATCCGGCATCCGCTGCAGCGACTCATGGCAGCGATGCGTGCGATCACGCTCGGCCGCTACGACCGGCCGATTCACGGCACCTCAGCCCGCGACGAGATCGGCGCTATGGCGCGCGCCGTCGAGGTATTCCGCGAAAACGCAATTGCCAAGGATCGAGCTGAGGCCGATCTGCGGGCCTCCAAGGAGCGTGCCGAGCGCGCGCTTGCGGAGTTGCGCGATGCACAGAAAAACCTGATTCAGGCGGAAAAACTAGCGGCGCTCGGCGGTCTCGTTGCCGGCATTGCCCATGAGGTCAACAATCCGGTCGGAATCAGCCTCACCGTGGCATCGAGCTTCGCGCGACGATGCGAGAGATTTGCCGCGGAGCTGCGAACGCCACCGCTGCGTCGCTCCAGTCTCGACGAATTCGTGGCAACCAGCCATGCCGCGGCGGATCAGCTCGTCGCCAATTTGCAACGTGCCGGCGAACTGATCCAGTCCTTCAAGCAGGTTGCGGTGGATCGCAGCCATACGGAGCGCCGCGAGTTCGATCTTGCCGAGGCGACTGACCAGATCATCGCCAGTCTGCGCCCGGTGCTCAAAAGGCTGCCGCTGTCGCTCGTCGTCGACGTACCGGCTGGAATCGTGATGAACAGCTACCCGGGCTCATACGGCCAGGTGCTTACGAACTTGTTCCTCAATGCGGTGGTCCATGCATATCCGGACGGTCGCGCCGGGACGCTGTCGGTAGGCGCCAAGGCAGTCGGCGGGAGCGAAGTCGAGATCACGGTCGCGGACGACGGCATCGGCATGACCGATGAAGTCAGGCTGCGCGCCTTCGACCCGTTCTTCACCACGCGACGCGATCATGGCGGGACCGGACTTGGACTGCATATCATTTTCAATATCGTTACCCAGAGTCTCGGCGGGCGTCTCGCCATGGATTCGGCGCCTGGGCGCGGTACAACTTTCCGCATCAACATTCCAAGGCATGCCACCGCCGCGGCTGCCGCAGTGACGGAACAGACGAATTGACGAACCACGACGAATTCCTTGAGATTATTGAGGATCAGGTCGAGCCGCCGGAAGTGGGGCCGCGGTGGAAGATCGCCGTAATCGACGATGATCCGGCGGTCCATGACGGCACTCGCTTCGCGCTCTCCGATTATCAGCTCAACAGCCAGAAGCTTGACATCCTCTCGGCATCATCGGCCGCCGAGGGACGCGAATTGCTGGCACGCCACCGGGATGTCGCCGCGGTGCTGCTCGACGTGATTATGGAGACCGATAATGCCGGTCTCGATCTCGTTGATTATATTCGCAACACGCTCAAGAACGAGACTGTGCGCATCATCCTGCGGACCGGCCAACCGGGCCAGGCGCCGGAGCGGCGCATCATCGTCGATTACGACATCAACGACTACAAGGCGAAGACCGAACTCACCGCCGACAAGCTGTTCACCTCATTGACCGCGGCGCTGCGCAGCTACCAGCAACTCCAGCGCATGGTCGAGACGCGACGCGGCCTGGAAATCATCATTGACGCGGCATCGACACTTTACGATTTCAAGTCGATGCAGCGGCTCGCTGAAGGCGTTCTCACCCAGATCGCGTCGCTCTTGAACGTCGATTGCGCCGGCATCCTGGTGCTGCGCGACAGCGCCGACGCTAACGACAGCTTCTCCGTGCTCGCAGGGTCCGGCTGCTACAGTCAATGCATCGGAGCCGCGGGCACGCTTGATCCGGGGTTGCGTGAGGTCGTCCGCGAGGCGTTCCGCCGACGCGACAACCAATTCCTTGCGCGGCGCTCGGTGCTCTACATCAAGACCGGCAGTGGCCGTGAGCTGGTAGTGCTGCTGGAATCGAGCAAGCAGCTTTCCGACACCGACCGCGCGCTCATCCAGATTTTTGGCAGCCGGCTCTCGGTCGCATTCGACAACGTCATTCTCTACGAGCAACTCCAGGAGGCCAACGCTCATCTCGAGGACCGGGTGCGGCAACGTACACGCGAGCTCCTGCAGGCTAATACGCGCCTCTCGGCCCAATGGATGCGACTGCAGCGCGCGAATGCGTTCAAGAGTGAGGTGCTGGGTACTGTCGCTCACGACCTGAAGAATCCCCTCGGCGTCATCCTCGGCCGCACCGAAATGCTGACGGAGATGGTCAGCGCCGCTGCGTCATCGGTCGACAGCGTCAAGGCCCAGATCTCCCATATCCGATCGGCCACCCACCGTGTGACTGAAATCATCGATTCGCTCATCTCGGATGCCATCGCAGACGCCTATGACATCACCATCAGGCGAGAGCCGGTCGATCTTGTGGCGCTGTTACGTGACCTCGTCGATGCGAACCAACCGCTTGCGGCGCGCAAGGATCAAATGATCTCGCTCGCGGCGCCGGCGGCAATCGACTCGCTCTGTGATTCCGATCGCATTCGCGAGGCAATCGATAACGTGCTTAGCAATGCCATCAAATACAGCCCGATCGGAGGCCGCATCGAAGTCAGCGTCGACCGTCATGGCGACTCCAGCGTCATCCGGGTCAGTGATGAAGGCCCAGGCCTGTCGCCCGAGGATACTGCGCGCATGTTCGGGCGCTTTCAGCGCCTTTCCGCCAAGCCGACAGCGGGCGAGACCTCGACGGGTCTCGGCCTGTCGATCGTGAAGAGGATCGTCGACCTGCACGGCGGCGCCGTCACCGCCGAAACCGACTGGCGATCCGGCACCACTTTCATAATCGCCATTCCATCCGCATGAGCCGCACTCAGCACATCGTAGTGGTAGACGACGAAGCCGCGGCCCGCGACATGGTCGGCGATTACCTGCGGATGCACGGATTTGCGGTATCGCTCTGCGATGGCGGCACGAGCCTGCGCACCGAGATTGCCAGGCGGCGGCCTGACCTGATCGTCCTCGACCTCAACATGCCGCAGGAGGACGGGCTCTCCATCATCCGCGACCTCAAGCAGAAGTCGGACATCCCGGTCATTATGCTGACTGCGACTGCGAGCCCGATCGACCGGGTGGTCGGGCTTGAACTCGGCGCTGACGACTACCTCGCCAAACCCTGCGAATTGCGCGAATTGCTGGCGCGGGTCCGCTCGGTGCTGCGCCGCGCTGCTGCGCCGCCCACAGCGGCCGCGCCGACCAGGAACCTGGTGCGTTTCGGCACCAAGTGGCTTGACCTGGACGTGCGCTTGCTGCGCGATGACGAGGATAACGAGCATCCGCTGACTGCGTCCGAATACAGTCTGTTGAAGGCGTTCGCCGAGAATCCCAAGCGCGTTCTCACCCGTGAACGTCTGCTCGAACTCGCCAACGCGCGCGACGCCGAGGCTTTCGACCGTGCTGTCGACATCAGGATCATGCGCATTCGCCGTAAGATCGAGCCCGACCCAGCCCACCCCAGCGTCATCCGCACCGTAAGGGGGGGCGGTTATCTGTTCTCTCCGACCGGCGAAAAGCCGTAGACGGCTCCTGCGGGCTCCTCTGATTGTATTCCGTCGGCGCGCGAAGTCAGGCATGCCGATTGTTTCGTCGCTGCAATGCAAACGAAACAATCTAGGGCTCCGTGAAACCATTTTTCCTGCCCTACGTAGATGAGGTGAAACAGCCCATCGGTAATGACGTCTGGCCTACGGTGCCGTGAAGCCGCGGAGGAGGCCAACATGCAAACGACGGGATCACCGGCGCTCGAGTCCACTACGGGGTCCGGCGTAATCGGCGCGACGATCGACGAAGCGCTGATCATGGCGATTTCGGCCGGCGACGAGCGGGCGATGCGGACCCTTTACAATCGCCATCGCATTCGCGTTTTCCGCTTCGCCGTCCGGCTCGTGGGTGATGCCGCCTCCGCCGAGGATATCGTCAGTGAAGCCTTCGTCGAGGTATGGCGCCAAGCCGCCCGTTTTGAGAAGCGCTCCTCGGTTTCGACCTGGATCATGTCGATCGCGCGCTTCAAGGCGCTGTCGGTACGCCGTCGGCGCCAGGAGATTGACCTCGACGCGTCGCTCGCGGAAACGGTGGCTGATCAGTCCTCCACCCCGGAACAGGTCGTCATGGAGATGGATCGCCGCGCTCAACTCCGCGCGTGCCTGATGAAGCTCTCGCCCGATCATCGCGAGATCGTCGATCTTGTCTACTATCACGATAAGACCATCGAAGAGGTCGCCGAGATCGTGGGGGTGCCGAAGAATACCGTCAAAACGCGGATGTTCTACGCCCGTAAGCGGCTTGCCCAGCTGCTGGCGCAGTGCTCCGATTTCGATCATCTCGCGCCCGCGGCGGTGTAATGCTGCATTGCACGCTTCGCGGCGCCGGTCGTGCGGATGCGGCGCCAGCCGAGGTCTTCTCCCTCTCACCTGCAAGCGGCGAGAGGTAGAGCCACATCGTATTCTCGAACATGCCTCAACCAAAATCGCCCCCCGCGCTTGACAGCGGACAAGGCACGCGCCATCGCTTCGACAACTGGCATATCGATTCCAAAGCGCGCCGAGCGCGTGCCAGGATTGGGAGGGGAACAGCATGTACCATTTCAAGACGACTTCCGTCGCCGCAGCGGCGCTGTCGGTAGCGATGATCGCCCTTGGGGGCGCGCAGGAAATCAAGCCGGTCACCGGTGACACCGCCAAGACTGTCAACGTCACGCCAGTCACTCAGGCCATGCTCGACGCTGCCGCCAGCGATGCCCGCAATTTCTTGCACACCAACGGCGATTACGGCCAGCAGCGCTTCTATCCTAACAAGCAAATCAGCACCCGCAACGTGCAGCGGTTGCATCCGGCCTGGATTTTCCAGACCGAAGTGAAGGAATCGATGGAGACGTCGCCGATCGTTGTCAACGGCGTCATGTATGTGACCACGTCGTTCAGCCACGTCTATGCGCTCAATGCCAAGACCGGGGAAGAACTCTGGCACTACAAGCATCCGCTTGGGCCGATCACGACCTATTGCTGCGGCCCCAACAATCGCGGCGTGGAAGTGTTCGAAGACAAGGTGTTTCTGGCAACGCTTGACTCCAAGCTCGTTGCCCTTGACGCCAAGACCGGCAAGGTGGTGTGGCAGTCGACCATCGCGGACCCAGAGCTGGGCTACAGCGAGACCATGGCACCGACCGTCATCAAGGGCAAAGTGCTGATCGGTACAAACGGCGGCGAATATGGTATCCGAGGCTTCGTCAAGGCCTATGATGCCATGGATGGCAAGCTCCTCTGGACCTTCGATACGATACCGGAAAACTCCGTTGGCGTATGGGCCGAAAAGGACGCCACCGGTCGCGATATGCATCGCAATATCGCAGCCGAAAAGGAGCAGCTCGCCAAGACCGGGGACCCCTACAAAACGCTAGGCGGTGGCGTATGGCAGAATCCGGCCGTCGATCTTGCCACCAACCGCATCTATTTCATGGTCGGCAATCCGTCGCCCGACCTCGACGGCTCGCTACGGCCAGGGGATAATCTTTACACCGACTCACTCGTTTCGCTTGATCTCGATACCGGCAAGTACGTGTGCCACTTCCAGTACATTGCCCACGACGTGTGGGACCTGGATGCGGTCAGTCCGGCGGTTCTGGTCAACGTCAAAGACAAGAACGGCAAAGTCATCCCGGGTGTGATTCACGCCGGCAAGACCGGCCACGTCTACGTGCACGACCGCAAGGACTGCAGTTTGATCCGGTTCTCCGAGCCCATGGTGCCCCAGGAGAACATGTGGACGCTGCCGACCCCCGAAGGTGCGCGGATGCTGCCGGGCGCCAATGGCGGGGTCGAATGGTCACCGATCGCAGTCGATCCCGGCCTCGGTGTGTCCTACGCCATCAACCTGCATCAGCCGATGACCTATCACGTGGAAAGCGCGCCCTATCCGCAGGGCAAGCTGTGGCTCGGTGGCGCCTTCAAGGTCATCCCGTCCGAGCAGCAGTCGGGCAACATCACGGCCGTCGACTACAACACAGGTAAGATCCGCTGGCAGGTGAAGACGCCACAACCGATGATCGGCGGTATTCTGGCGACAGCCGGCGGCGTCGTATTTGCGGGCGAAGCCAACGGGCGTTTCCGGGCCTACGACTCCAAAAATGGCAAGGTGTTGTGGACTTTCAACGCCGGCGCCGGTGTCAACGCGCCGCCATCCTCCTATGCCGTCGACGGCAAGCAATACATCGTCGTCGCTGCGGGCGGCAACGTGCAGATCGACTACAAGCGTGGCAACAACATCATCGCCTTCACGCTGGAGTAGTTTGGTCTGCTGTTAAGAAGATCGATGCGCCGCGTAGGATGGGTTGAGCGCAGCGAAAACCCATCATGGATGCTTCCACTCGGCGCAGTCCGTAATGGATCTGGGAGTGGCGGCCGATGGGTTTCGCTTCGCTCAACCCATCCTACGGGACTGCTGTGCAGACGAGAGCGATGCCGCTTGTAGGGTGGGCACGCTTCGCTTTGCCCACCCTACACGTGCTCACAGCACTGTTGGCCGCCGCCCCGCTTGCCGCAATTGCCCAATCGATCGCGGACAAGGCTCAACCCTGCGCCGGCTGCCACGGCGAGGCTGGCATTCCACCCGACAAGTCGTGGCCGGTGATCTGGGGCCAGCAGCAGGGCTACCTCTATCTGCAACTCCGCGACTTCAAGAGTGGCGCCCGCAAGGATGACATCATGGGACCGATTGCCCAGGCGCTGGAGCGGGACGACATGCTGGCGCTTGCGCTCTATTTTTCGCAGAAACCCTGGCCCAATCTGGGCCAACCCCGTGCTTCAGAAGCAGTCGCGACGCAAGCCGCGCGCGCTAACGGATCGGTCGGCTGCACCGGCTGTCATCAGGCCGGATACCGGGGCGAAGGAACTCAGCCGCGCCTCGCCGGACAAGAAGCGGATTACATCTTGAAGAGCATGATGGATTTCCGTACCCACGCGCGCGGCAATAATCCCGGCATGTCGGCTCTCATGAATGCAACGTCCGAGGACGATCTCAAGGCGCTCGCGCAGTATCTGGCTGGGTTGTAGGCACCTCTGAGCGGCCGGCGAGCCGTTCGCGGACCGCAGTATTGCTGGCGATGTCACGCGCGGTCTTACCAGCCTTGTCGCGGAGATCGCGGTTAGCGCCACGCACGATCAGCATGTCCACTACGGCGACATGGCCGCGCTCGGCCGCGATCATCAGGGCGGTGCGGCCGCGGTTGTCGGCGGCATCGACGACAGCACCGCGCTCGATCAGAAGTTCGATCGCCGCAATGGCGGCAGTCGTTCCCACGCCATCCTCATGGCCGGCCGCCCACATCAGCGCCGTCAGGTCGTTGCCGTATTGGGCCTTGGCGTCGACGCCAGCATCGAGCAGACGGCGCACGACGGACGCGAAACCGCGGGCGGCTGCGTAGACGATGGGCGCCTTGCCGGTCGCATCCGCGTGATCCGGGTCGGCCCTGCGTGCGAGCAGCAGTTCGACGATTCGGTCATTACCCCGAAAGGCGGCGGCAGCAAGTGGCGACACGCTGCTGCGTCCCGTCAAGTTGGGGTCGGCACCCCGGCCCAGCAGCGCCGCCACGGTGCTAGGCCTTTCCGCTTCGGCAGCCGCATAGAGCGCGGTCGCACCATTGAGGTCGCGCGCGTTGATCGGCGCACCCTCGGCGACAAACTGCTCGACCAGCGCCACATGTCCGCCGCGTGCCGCGCGAGCGAGCGGCATCGCGCCGGTCCGGTCGCGCGCCTGCAGAGACGCGCCGGCTGCCATCAGGCGACGTGCCAGCGCACCGCAGTCCTTGGCAGCCGAGGAAAACAGCAATGTATTGAGTTGAATCGCGGTGATGCCGACGTTCGTCTGCGCGTAGTTCTGCTCCAGATCACGGCAATCAGCTTCAGCGGCACCTAAATGGCGAGTCGCTACGATACAAAAAAACGCAAGGCCTGTAGCCCGGATGAAGCGAAGCGTAATCCGGGATCTTGGATGCCACCTGCGCGGCTGTCCCCGCATTAGGCGACCGAAGGCGGTCGCGTAATGCGGGCTACCAGGGCCACTGGCGTTACCCCAGTTTCCCAATCTCCGCCTCCAGAAGCGCCCAGCACTTCGACCCGAGCTTGTCTTTCCAGATGGCGTAGACGTTTCCGAGCCGGGCACGGAAGGGCGACTGGTCGACCTCGTTAAAGACGAGGCCGGCGGCGATGAACTTATCGCGCAGACTGGCGTTGACATTGCTCTGATCGATGCGCTGCCGGCGCACATATTTGCTGACGTTACGGGTGATCACGTCCTTGATATCGTCGGGCAGGCTGCGCCACGTCGCGAGATGCGCCATTTGGTTGAACCCCGACCACATATGATTCGTCATGCTGACGTACTTCACCACCTCGTAGATGCGGAAGTTCTCCAGGATGGCGAGCGGATTTTCCTGCGCGCCGACCTTGCCGGTCTTGATCGCATCGTAGATGAGGTTCGCAGACGTCGTCACCGGCTCGGCACCGAACGCCTGGAAGGTGTCAAAAATCATCTGCCCGGGCGGGACACGGATTTTCACACCGGCGAGGTCATCCGGCGTGTTGACGGGGCGTGCTACGGTGGTGACCTGGCGCATCCCGTTGTCAAAGCCGGCCACAGGAAACAGATACATGCCCTTCGCGGCCATCTCTTCGCCCATGTATGCGCCGAGTGGACTGTCGATCGCCTTGTGGGCCTCGGCGGCTGATCGGAACGCGAACGGTACCTGCTGCACCTCAGCCATCGGCACCACGGTGCCGATGATGCCGCCCATCAGGGTGAAGAACTGGATTTCACCTGCGATCAGCATTTTCAAGGCTGCCGGGTCGCCGGCGGCGAGCTTGTTGTTTTCCGGATAGACAGTGGCTTCCACGCGCCCGTTGCTCTCCTGGCGGATCGCTTCCCACATGGCGACGAGATTCTTGTGGAGCGTGCTGATCTCCGCCTGATTGTGATACTGCACGAATTTGAAATCGGCGGATCGCGCCTGCTTGACGATGAGCGTCGTTCCGGCCGCCGCCGCTCCGGTCAGCAGCCTGCGTCGCGTCCAGGGTGTGTTCATCGTGATTCCTCCGGGAGGAGCGATCCAATCGTAGGGTGGGCAAAAGCGAAGCGTGCCCACCATTAGGGATCAGGCATCAGAAAGAAGCAACGTCGTCCTCATACCTCATCCTTGATGCCTGATCTCCGACGCCTGAAGGTGGGCGCGGCGCGCAAGAGCGCGCCTTTGCCCACCCTGCGGTCTCTACGGCCCCTTCGATACCAGATACGCCGCGATCGCGATCATGTCGGCGTCGTCGAGCTTATCCACTACCTGCTTCATCAGCGGCGTCCAGGTGCCGGTGCGGGTGCCGATCTTGATGTCGTTGAGCTGGCGATAGATGTACATGGGCGAGCGTCCGACGATCGGTGGCACTTCACCGAGGCCCTTGAGTTCGGGGCCGTGGCAGATGGCGCATTGGACGGTCTTGCTGCCGGCGCCGGATGTTACGATCGCCTCGCCTTTTTTGATGCTGCCGGTCGGCACATGGGCCACGAAGCCGGTGCGCGGATCGCGGCTCTCGGCGCTGAGGTCGTTCTGCGGCAGTTCGATGATGCGGTCGCCGAGCGGCTCGGTGCCGCCGTGTTCTACCGGGAACCGCATGGCGCCGTTGCCAAGATATGACTTGGGCACGGTATCGGTTTCGACCACCTTGTACCACACCGGGTACTTCATCGATGCGAAGTATTCGGCCGCGGTCTTGAACTCCTCCTCGCTCAGACCCTTGGCGATCGGAAACATCGCAACCGCGCGCGCCCCCTTGCGGGCGCCGCTTTTGAACTCATTCATCTGGCGAACGATGTATCCGGCCGGCAGCCCGGAAATGCCGGCGGATTCCGGATGGCCGCCGCCGCTTGTCAGGTGACACAGCGCGCACGCCCGCGCGTTCGCTTCCTTTCGGCCATGGGCGACGACATCGGGCATCGGCGGATGGTCTTGCGTGTACCAGTCGGGCGGATTGAACCCATCGTCGATCTGGGCCTGGGTGTAGGACTTGGTGCTGCCCGGCAGTTGGATCGGCTTGGCGGCGTCCGGCGGCTTCGGCGTCGGATTGACCGGGTAGGCCCATTCAGGAAGCTCGGCGGCTTGCAGCGGCAACGCCAAGAAGCTGAGCACAGCGATGGAAATCAATGCCTTCATCACAAATCCCCCTTCTGGTCGTATTCAATGCGATCGCGCATCACCGGTCGCACAACCGGGCAAGTCACCGCGGGGCGCCGGACCAGGCTGACGGGTCAGTCTAGCGGACGCAATCGCCGTTGACGATAGGGGCGCGACAGCAAGCGTAAAGCGGGTTCGGTTTGATCCGCCGTTCCGTGCGCGGCAGTGGGTTAAAGCGAATCCGTGCCAGTAGGGCCTGTAGACATTTGGGTACAGGCCCTAGAGCCAATTTTCTTGGAGGCAATTTCTGGGAGGCAATTTCTTGCGGTACGCATGCGGAAATTTGCTATCATCTGGCAATGTAAAAACATGCTCGCCCAAGGGAGACATCATGAGTTCAAACGCGCCGAGGCGATCTGCAGCCTGCGCGTTGATGATCGCGGGCTGGGCGCTCACTTCGCCGGCCGCCGCCCAGCAGGCGACGCCGCAAGAGGTGCCGAAGCGCGTCGCCAAGGACTATTATCAGCGCTCGCTCGAAACCTATGAGTTCCGTAAGGCCGCCCGGACCGGGCCAGAACGCGGACGAGAAATCTTCTATTATAAGTGCTGGTTCTGCCACAACGAATTTACCAAGAACGCGCCGCAGCTCACTGGGCTTTACGAGCGCGGCACACTGCTGTCCGGCCTGCCCGTCAGCGACGATAACGTCAAAGACCGCATCCGCAATGGCGGGGCCGGCATGGCGGCTTACAAATACACGCTCAGCGAGGCGGACCTGAACGATCTCGTGAGCTTCGTACGCGAAAAGTGCTGCTGGGATTCCGACGCGCCACCCGTCAATCCGCGCTACCAGGCGCGCTAAGAGGGCGGTGTTTCTTTTCCTCCCCGTGTTCGGGAGGGTGGCGCGAAGCGCCGGGTGGGGTGACACTCACGGCCGCGCCGTTGTGAGAGCGGACAGGCCGCGCGCAACGAGAGATGAGATTCCACCGGGAGGACATCATGGAGAAGGATATCCGCAGCGCTGCCGGACTGATCGCAATCCTGGGACTTGCGCTCACCGCGCTGCCGGCCCTTTCCGAACCCGCCCGCCTCACCGGTGGCCCGAACGGCGTGGTGAAATCCACCAATGGCGAATTGCTCGAAGGCATCATGGTGCAGCTCATCGCCAAGAAGAGTGCGGTGCGCACTACGGTCTACAGCAATGCGGACGGACGCTATGAATTCCCGGCGCTCGACGCCGGCACTTACACGCTGCGAATTGCGCGGCCGCGCGAGTTCCACCCGTTCGTGAAGGAGGAAGTCGACATCAAGGGCGCGACGGCGCTTGCCGATATCGTGCTCGAATATGTCACCGATCAGGATACGCTGCCGCCGCTCCCGGAAATCGCTGCGCAGATGACCGGATCGGAATGGCTGTTGAGCCTCTCCGGTACCGGCGCGGAGAAGAAACTGCTCACCAACAATTGCAACTGGTGCCACTCCTATCAGCAGATCTTTCGCAACCATTACGACGAGGACGGCTGGGGCAAGATCGTCTATCGCATGACCCACGGCGCCGGCTCGCCGCTGATCAACATCAACGAGCGCGGCCGCTGGGGCGGCGACGAGGAGGCACGCCTGGTCAAATGGCTCGCGTCGGTGCGCGGACCGGACGTGAAGGATCCGCAGTTCGTGATGCTGCCGCGCCCGCAGGGCCGCCAGACTCGCGTCGTGATCACGGAATATGAGTTGCCGCGGCTCGAGCCTGCGACCCATGACGTGACCGGCGATTCCAAGGGCAACCTGTGGTACTCGACCCACCGCAGCTCCTATATCGGCCGGCTCGATCCCGTGACCGGCGCCGTCAAGGAATTCCACGTCCCGCCGGTGGCCGCAGGCGTGCTGCCCGGCACGCATTGGATCTATGCGGACAAGAACGACATCATCTGGGGTTCGGAGAACTGGGCGCACAGCATTTGGCGACTCGACCCGAAGACCGAGGAGTTCACCCGCATCCCCTGGAAAGTGCGGGAGCCTCCCAACACCCCGATGGGGGGCAATTACGCGATCGATCCGGAAGGCTTCGTTTGGAAGGCGCGCGAGCGCAAGGTCACCAAGGTGGCGGCACTCACGGGCGACCCCGTGACCAGCTATGTGCTCAAGAAGTTCGCCGGCACCTATGGCAGCGCCATGAGCCGCGACGGCCGCTATTTCGGCGGCGGTGCCTGGCCGCGCGATGGCGTCGTGGTGGTGGATACCCAGACGGCGGAGGTGTTCGAACCTGACACGTCACCGCGCTCCGGCCCGGCGCGTGGCGAATTCGACCTGGACAACAACTATTGGGCCGGTGGCCGCGGCGGCCAGCTGGTCAAGTTCGACATCAAGGAGAAGCGCATCCACGAATATCCCCTGCCGACACCCTACGCTTCCATGTATTCCGCCCAGACCGACAAGAACGGCGAGGTTTGGGCCGGCGAAATGCATTCCGGCCGCTATCTGCGCTTCGATCCGAAGATCCTGCGCTTCACCGAATACGTGCTGCCCGAGCCGTATGGCATCGACCGCGAAACCTGGATCGACAACTCGACCGATCCGGTGACGGTCTGGTACGTGGACCACGAAGGCTGGCTGGTACGCATCCAGCCGATGGATTAGCGTCTCTCTCCTCTTCTATCCTCTTCTATTTCGCAACATCGTGATCACAGTCCTCATCTACTGTAGCCGCTGGATTGCTAACCAAGTCCATGTTTGTCCTTGCCTTCGTCAACTGCACCAGCCTGCGGACTGGGCTCCTAGGTTCCCGACTGCTCCGGTTCGCAGGCGACGTGACGTTCCGCTGGACCTGCTGCGCTCTTATCGCCGCCGCAGTCGTGCCGGACACCCGGCAAGGGACCGCGTGATTCGCTGAAATCATTGAAGCCCGAACTCGATCTAAAGGTGAGATTCAGATTGTCAGCGACATCAGAGTCATGGTTCCAATCTACCACAGCGCCTGAGAGAGCACGGAGCGAGAGCTTATGGCAGAGTCTT
>Ga0209465_10000052_pt1 | contig 49742 bp, 44 predicted proteins | sample PanSoiPlot1MoBio_FD_188321 | JGI IMG/M metagenome (GOLD analysis project Ga0209465, IMG submission 188321) | Tropical forest soil microbial communities from Panama analyzed to predict greenhouse gas emissions - Panama Soil Plot 1 MoBio (SPAdes)... | ecosystem: Environmental > Terrestrial > Soil...
AGACGGCGACACCGCAGCAGGTCTACTTCCGGCTGCACAATGACGATGACCTGATCGCTAAGCCGTGACCGTTCATTGGAGGCAGCAGTCAGGGTTACCGACAGCGAAAGGCTGAGAACCGGCCGCCAGGTTTTGATGTCCGCTTTCGGGGGTAAAGCGGACATTGCGCGGACAAGCCTCGATGTCTGCTTTTGACCCAAAGCGGACATTGCGGAGCGCCGTTTTGACCACTTCCAGCCTGCCAGTTTGACCGGCTACGATGCCTCGCTTTGAGCCTTGGGGGGTGGCAATGCGGCGACGCGATTTCATCAATGCTGTTGCGGGAGCGGCAGCCGCTTGGCCGCTCTCCGTACGTGCTCAGCAGTTAGAGCAGATCCGCCGGATCGGCGTGCTCATGAACATAGCCGAGATCGACCCTGAAGCTGCAGTCCAGGTCGCGACTTTGGTGCAAGCTTTGAAGGGGCGAGGATGGATTGTTGGCACTAACTTACAGATTGATTATAGGTGGGCTGCCGGCGATTCGAATCTTTATAGAAAATATGCGCCAGAATTGGTTGCGCTTGCTCCCAACGTCATTCTGGTTGTCGGCGGCACAGCGACTGGCGAGCTGCAGCGGGCAACCAGAACAATTCCAATCGTATTTGTGGGAACGACCGACCCGATCAACCGTGGTTTGATCGCTCTGGCAACTTGGTGATATTGGCCGCAATTCGCTCGTCCTCAACCGGAAGGTACCGCACGTGTTGCTGGTGCTGATGTTCAATATCGCGGGCCATCGCCGTGGCCGCTGCGCGAAGAAACTGCTCGATCATTTCACGCCCAATCACAATGGGATGGCCGTGTACCGTCGACCCATTCTGAGTGATTTCCGGCACCACCGCCCAGACATCGGTCTCCGCATTCAGAAATGCCAATCGCAGCGCCTGCACGGTTCTTGGCAACACCGGAGGTCGGTCCACCGGGGTCAACAGCGCGGCGTCGCGTCCACGGTTCAATACCTCGCGAAGGCCGGTTTGCATGGAGCTGAACTGCCCGCGTTCCGGCTTGGGATTTACAACCAGGAAAGCATTGTGCGCATCAACCACCGGCTCCAACTTCTCAGCGTTGACCCCGCCCACCACCAGTACGAGATCGCAATGCGGTTGCAGGAGATCGATCATCGCTCCCAGGAATGTGTTGACGGCGGGTGCTCCCTCCGCTGCCGGAGGCCATGGCAGAAGCGCCTTGTCGCGGCCCATGCGCGTGGATGCGCCAGCCGCTAGAATCACTCCGCAGATACCGGCAGCCCTGACCATGGCTCGAAGATATCAGAGCACACCACCGGCTGCCAGTTTCGGGTGGATCAAGACGAGGCTCTATCCATCTTGAGCGCGCTCGTGAAGTGCATCCTGCTCGCTGTCGGAGCTGGCTTGGCGCGATTCGTACGCGTAGGCCTTGCTGGGAACACTTGGTACCGTATGCCTGCGCACCGCAATCATCTCGGCGACAATCGCAACCGCAATCTCCTCCGGAGTCACTGCACCAATCTCCAAACCTACAGGAGCATGCACGCTTTCAAACTTCTTAGCCGGAATTCCTTCCTGTACCAGCTCTTTATAAATCGCAATCGTCTTCCGCTTTGAGCCGATCATCCCCAGATAGCGCAGGTTTAGATTTACAGCCCACCGCAAGATCTTCATATCATCGCGATGCCCACGCGTAACGATTACGACGTAGGCCGACTCCGGAATGTGGAGTCGCTGTATAACGGCCTCGAAGTCGTTCGCAATTACCTCTCGGGCATCAGGAAATCGCTCACCGTTGGCATAGCTCTCGCGATCATCGACGACCGTAACGTCGAAACCCGCAATCCGAGCCACTATGTACAAGTTGTATGCCACATGCCCAGCGCCGAAGATGTACAGCAGCGCCGGAGGAAGCACCGGCTCGATGAAGACTTCGAGCGTACCACCGCAAACCAGCCCGGTGTCGTACTTGGGATTATTGTTGAGATTGAATGTCAGTGTGCGCGGCTTTCCTTCTTCCATCACTTCGCGTGCGGCCTGCCAAACCTCCGCCTCCACGCAACCGCCGCCTATCGTCCCCACAATCGATCCGTCATCCCGCACGAGCATCTTCGCCGTCTGGAACGAGGGGATCGACCCGCGCGCGGTTGTTATCGTGGCAATCGCCCCCCGCCGCCCCTGCCTCCGAAGCTCAACAATCTGTTCGTAGATGTCCATACTACGTTGTGTCGATTATAGATGCAGGTTCGAACGGGCCGGTCTCGTGGGTTATCCTCGAATTGTTTCACCAGGAGCGCCCATGAAAGCCGTCCGCATCCACGAGTTCGGTGGCCCCGAAGTTCTCCGCTACGAAGATGTTCCTGACCCCGAACTCCGCAAAGACCAGGTTCTCATTCGCGTCCGCGCCTGCGCCCTGAATCACCTCGATCTCTGGGTGCGCAAAGGACTCCCAGGCGTCAAGCTCCCGCATATCCTCGGCAGCGATATTGCCGGGGAAATCGCCGAATGTGGCGAATACATCAGCAACCTGAAGCCCGGCAGCCGTGTGCTGCTGTCGCCCATGCTGTTCTGCGGCCATTGCGAGCAGTGCAACAACGGACGCCAGAACTTCTGTCCTCAGTTCGCTGTGCTCGGCAACAACGCCGAAGGTGGAAACTGCGAGCTTATCGCGGTGCCGCGCGTCAACGTGATTCCCATCCCCGATTCGTTGAGCTTCATCGATGCGGCATCTGTCCCGCTGGTATTCCTCACTGCATGGCACATGCTGGTGGGTAACGCCAAGCTGCGCACCGGACAAACTGTTCTTGTTATGGGTGCAAGTTCCGGAGTTGGTTCGGCCGCGATTCAGATCTGCAAAATGCTTGGCGCCACCGTTATCACCACGGCGGGCAACGCGCAAAAGCTGGCCAAAGCCCGGGAGCTTGGCGCCGACCATACCATCGACCATTACAAGCAGAAGATTTCCGACGAGGTGAAGCGCATAACAAACCGCCGCGGAGTAGACATCGTCTTTGAACACGTCGGCACTGCTACGTGGTCCGAGTGCATCAAGTCTCTTAAGTACGGAGGCACGCTCGTTACCTGCGGCGCCACCACCGGCTACGATGCCTCACTCGATCTACGCCTGCTCTTTGCCCGGCAATTGTCATTTTTTGGCTCCTATATGGGGAGCGAAGGCGAACTGGACGAAGTTCTCAAGCACGTTTTTGCCGGCAAGTTGAAGCCGGTTGTCGATCGCACTTTCCCGCTCAGCGAAACGCGAGCCGCCCACGAATATTTGGCCAGTAGCGAACAATTCGGCAAAGTCGTGGTTCTGCCCTAGCCAAGGTTGTACTCAAATGTCCCCGACAGCGCTTTCCTACACCATTCGCCCCGCCACCATCGATGATCTCTCCGAACTTCAGGCGCTCGTCCGGGAATCGGTCTGGAGGCTGCAGGCAAGCGATTACTCCGATGCAGTTCGCAAGGCTGCGATCAGACTCGTGTACGGCATTGACACACAGCTCATCCGCGACAAAACCTACTTCGCCGTCGAGGCCATGGATCAGATCATTGCTTGCGGTGGTTGGAGCCGTCGTCGAACTCTCTTCGGCGGCGATCAGCACACCCCTACACGCGAACCCGAACTGCTTGATCCTGCAACCGACGCAGCCAAGATCCGTGCCTTTTTCGTGCGCCCGGGATGGGAACGCAAGGGCATAGGTAGTGCCTTGATCCGAGCCTGCGAGCAGGCGGCGCTCGCTGAAGGATTCCGCCGCTTCGAGATGGGCTCGACCTTGACCGGAGTAGCACTGTACTCTGCCCACGGTTATCGCGAAGTCGAGCGGATCCAAGTACCCTTGGACCAGGGGCTTACCATGACGGTCGTTCGCATGGCCAAAGCAGTGGGCTAAAGTCGCTAGCCAAAGTTGCATCTTCGGGCTCAGCCACGGTATCGAAACAGACGGGTATAATGACAGCGATGGATACCAGCAATCTCACCCCCAAATTCAACAATCCTGAGACCGGTGCGGAGCGCGCCAGCAACCTGGCCGGCCTCGTAGAAGATCGATCTCAGCTTCTGCGCGCAACCTTCGGCGAGCAGCAGCATGAGGGAGTGATTCTTGCCTCGCTCGATAACGTCGTCAATTGGGTGCGAAAGAATTCCATTTGGCCCATGACCTTCGGTCTGGCCTGTTGCGCCATCGAAATGATGTCGATGGGCGCGTCGCGCTTCGATATTGCCCGCTTCGGCGCCGAAGTGTTTCGTCCTTCACCGCGTCAATCTGACCTCATGATCATCGCAGGTCGTGTCTCCCAGAAAATGGCCCCGGTAATTCGCGAGCTTTATCAGCAGATGCCTGAACCGAAATGGGTCATTTCCATGGGCGCTTGTGCAACCTCCGGCGGCGTCTTCAACAACTACGCGCTGGTTCAGGGCGTGAACCAGTGGATTCCGGTGGACGTCTACGTTCCGGGTTGCCCACCCCGTCCTGAGCAGCTTATCTACGCCATCATGCTGCTGCAGGAAAAGATCAAGAACGATCGGGGTTCGTTTAAGCGCGCCCTCAATCTAGGCTAATCCGGCCTCTGTCTCATGCGCTCGCTGTGGCAAGCGCGTTGGTTGTGACAAAACGCTGAGGTCGGTATCAAACTCCTGCATCCCACGCGCGTACAATCCATCCAATGCTCTGATTCAAGTTGGCAGTAGCCTTCCGGCAACGTGTCGGCGAGAGCGATTCTCTATGAAGATCGGGATCACCTGTTATCCCACTTACGGCGGCAGTGGCATCGTGGCCACGGAACTCGGTCTTGAGCTGGCCGTCCGCGGGCACGACATCCACTTCATTTCCTACTCGCAGCCCATCCGCCTCACCAACGGTACGCCTAACATTCACTACCACGGGGTCGAAGTTTCCCGGTATCCGCTGTTCGAATATCCGCCCTATGATCTCGCCTTGGCGACGCGCATGGCCGAGATTGCCGAAGTTATGCGTCTCGACTTGCTGCACGTTCACTATGCCATTCCCCACTCCGTCAGCGCCATGCTCGCTCGCCAGATGCTGGCCGACGATCATCATCGTAAGAGCCGCAAACTGCCCTATGTCACAACTTTGCACGGAACGGATATCACGCTCGTCGGCGCCGATCCTTCCTACCTGCCGATTACCCGATTCTCCATCGAGCAGAGTGATGGTGTGACCTCGATCTCGCAGTATCTTGTGAAGCGAACTCTCGAAGTCTTTGAGATCACCACTCCCATCAAGATGATTCCCAACTTCGTGAACTGCGACATGTACCATCGCACCCCAGAAATCATGCAGCAGCGCTCCAAGTACGCAAAACCGGACGAGCGTCTGCTCGTCCACCTCTCGAACTTCCGGCCGGTCAAGCGCGTGCAGGACGTGATCGAGATCTTCGACCGCGTGCAGCAGAAGCTTCCCGCGCGCCTGATGATGATCGGCGACGGCCCAGAGAGGGCAAGTGCCGAATGGCTCGCCGGTGAAAAGGGAATCCACGACAAGATCCACTTCATGGGCAAGCAGGACCGCATTTACGAAAAGCTTCCCTTGGCGGATGTCATGCTGATGCCGAGCCAACTTGAGTCCTTTGGATTGGCAGCGCTGGAAGCAATGGCGTGTCAGGTTGTCCCGATCGCTACGAAAGCCGGCGGCGTTCCCGAAGTAATCCAGCACGGCAAGACTGGCTTTCTCGCCTGTGTCGGCGACGTCGAATCAATGGCGAAATTCGCGGTCGAAATTTTGTCGGACCAGGAAAAACTGGAAGACATGGGTGTGTCGGCACGTGCCAGCGCGCAAGCTCGTTTTTGCGCCAGCAAAATCATTCCCATGTACGAGGATTATTACCGCGATGTGCTGGAGCGCGCTTCATAGAGTGCTCCCGCCACTGAGCCGCCCATTTCCTCAGCCAGTAGCACAGGTAGCTCCAGCCGCACCAGCGTTCCGTGTCCGGGCTGGCTTTCGACCGTGATCTGTGCGGCATCTCCATAAACTACCTGCAGTCGCTCGGAGACATTCACCATCCCGATCCCTGTTCCGGAGGAGCTGCTGCTGCCAGACGCGGGCATGCCGACGCCGTCGTCCTCAACTTCGATGATTATCCGCTCGTCGGCCGCCCGGCTTCGCAGGTGGATGCTGCCGCCTTCGACCTTGTCTGCTAACCCATGCTTGAGAGCGTTTTCCACCAGCGGCTGCAAGATCATGCTGGGCACGAGATGATCCAGTGAGTTAGGGTCGAGTTCCTTGTAAATTTTCAGCTTTTCCCGTCCGAATCGAACTACCTCGATATCGAGATAGTCGTCCAAGAATTCGACCTCTTCCCGCAGGGGAGCGAAAGAGTCGCCCTTTCGCAACAATCGGCGAAGAATGTTACTTAATTTGACGATCATCTCGCGCGCCGAGTCCGGGTTGCGGCGAACCAACGACGACACCGAGTTCAGCGTGTTGAACAAAAAGTGTGGATTGATCTGGCTCTGCAGAGCCTCCATTCGCGTCTGCAGCAACAACCGCTCTTGCTGCTCCAGCTTCATTTCAATCCGCACATTGTTCAGGACCTTCAGCGCAATCGCAACCGCCATGACCGTTCCTGTGTATATGGCTAGCTCAACCAACCAGTTATCGCTGTAAAGCGCAAAAAGCCGCCGTGGAAAAGCCCGGTGTAAGTGGATCCTGACAAACTCCAGAGCGAGAATGAGGAAGAAGAACGACGTCTGCCAGTCGATGAGGGACTTTCGGATACTGCGCCGAACCCAGTGGTAAATGTTCAGGTCGAAGAGGGGCGAAAACGACCACACCACTTCCCGTTCCGAGGCCATGTGGCGCAGCACGCCCGCCAGCAGCCCGGCAATCACGTTCATCGGCAGCGCCAGCCATTCCCCCAACAGAAGTGCGGGAAGTGAGACGAGAATCCCGCCCATGGTGCCAACCAGGCGGCCACCGATGACACCCATCAGGATTGCGCCTTCAAACGAGATGTCGGCGGCGTAGAAGTTCCTAACCCACCCTCGCACCAGAACGCCCAAAGCAATTGGAATCCCGATGACTAGGACTACTTCGATCTTCTCGCCCAGGGTGCGTTCTTCGCGGAAGAGCAGCACACGAAAGCGGCGCGCGCGTACCAGCACACTGCTGATCGCCGCAGCCACGCCAAGGCGAATCAGAACCGTGATGAGAATGAGGCGATTGTCCACCGTACTCCTATCGCGTAAGAGGAGCTGATTTCAACACAGAGAACACAGAGAGCACGGAGTTTTTATTCAGGTCTTTTCTGTGTTCTCCGCGACCTCCGTGGTGAAAATCTGTCTCGACGCGCTCCTATCCTAGTTTGCTCGCGGCTTCGCGAAGCGCTTGTTCTGCGCTGGCGGCGTCCCGCGCCCCGCCTTGTGCCATGTCGCGGTTGCCTCCGCCCCGCGTACCAAGTTTCTGCGTGGTCTCTTTCATAAGGCTGCCCATGTCATTGGCGAGTCCAGATGTCTGGGCAAACACTAGCGACGGTTGATTGCTGCCGCAGCCAAGGAGCACCGCAGCCTTTTCCAGACGAACCAGCTTTAGCGCCAGTAGCTTGATGAACTCAAGATTCCGGTCCGCGAAGAACTGCATCAGAAACTTTTGACCAGTGCCCGCAGGCCGTTCTTCCGCCGTGCGCAGCAGATCGGCAGCCTGCAACTCGGCGATTTCTTCCAGCAGCCGATGCTGCGCTTTCTGGCCACTCTTTACTTCTTCCAGCAACTTCAGCGCCTGATGTCCCACATCCCATAGATGGGATGAGAAAACTGAGCCCGCTTCAGTCAGCGCCTGGAAATCGCGGCGCGATGTGGCAACAGCGCGCAAGCCGCAAACGAACTCGACTCGAACGCCCTGTTTCACCTTCTCCGTCTTGCGCAGAACAATCCCGCCAATCTGTCCCGTGCTGCGAACGTGCGTGCCACCGCACGCGTTCAGATCGAAGTCGCGGATATCGATCAGGCGGAGCTTTTCGCGCCCGGCTGCGGGAATCTTGCGTACGCCCATAGCACGCGTCTCCTCCGGAGTTGCATACCGGATTGCGACCGGGAGGTCTTCAAAGATGGCTTCGTTGGCCAAGCGCTCCGCAGCCGCGACTTGTTCAGCGGTGAGCTTGTCAGTCGCGAGATCGATGGTGCAGCTTTCATCTCCCATGTGAAAAGAAACCGTGGCGAACCCGAACAACCGCTCAAACGCTGCCGAGAGCACGTGTTGGCCGGAGTGCTGCTGCATGTGGTCACGACGGCGAGCGGAATTCACTTCGCCACGAACCGGCACGCCTGGCCGCAGCCAACCCGGGGGACACTCAACAAGATGCACCAGCTCGCCGCTCTCCTCCTGTTCCTGAACGTCGATGACACGCAGGCGGGAACCGTTCGCCATCGCGTATAGGAGTCCGGTGTCGGATTTCTGTCCGCCGCTAGTGGGATAAAAGGCCGATTGGTCCAGCGTCACAACTGCCTGCTCACCCCGGTCTTCGACGCCCGTCACGGTGGCGTCGAACTGGAGCAGAGTGGGGTCGTTGTAGTAGAGACGCTCGGTCAAGGCCGTTTCCTTGCAACTTATCAGTGTAAATGGCGGCAAACCTGAATATCGGGATTCTTAGGCAAGAAAACGCACTTTCCCGGTTGCGATTTCCTACACCGCGCCGATGATTGTTGCCCGGCCTCCTTCTACGGCGCTCTTTCCTTCCGGCGTAGCGAGCAGTTGGCCGATGGACCAGCGAAGGTTCTCTTCCAGCGCTTTTTCAAGTTGCGCTTCGGGGGAAAGATGGGGATCTGGGTCGGAGAGTCCGGGCTGGATGCCATCCACCCGAATCTGGATACGCGACTTATGCTCGGTGCCATGCGCCTTGGTATCGAGTGCAGCAGCGACAGCGCCGCATCCCTGATGACCCAGGACGACGAATAGCGGTGTGTGCAGATGCGATCCGGCGTACCGCAAGCTGCCCATGACTTCCGCAGAGACGACATTGCCGGCGACGCAAACGATGAAGAGCTCGCCAAAGTTGGCGTCGAAAAGGAGCTCGGGGGGAACCCGCGAGTCGCTGCAACCGAGGATGGTCGCGTACGGATGTTGTCCTCTGGCGAGATCGGCGAGTGTCTCTTTGCAAACGGTGGGGAAGCGAGCTTCTCCACAAAGAAAGCGCTCGCTGCCTTCGATGAGCGTTGCAGCGCTTCTTGCGCGGAGATGGTAGGGTGATCGGGCTGCGTATCGGCCATACCTCAGTGAAAAGGCCCAAATCAACCAACACAGATGACACGGATCAAAAAATCAGTCTCAAGTTTTGGAAACGCAACAACAAGTGTCCACAGGTGTCCACCCCGCTCTACCGCCAAAGGAAGACGGTAGAACGGGGCATCCTAAACCGATCGTTACTCGCTGCTCTCGCCGTATTCGACGCTCTCGGGCCAGGCGTCGTTGGTCGCTTGCCAGGTTTTGTCGGGGTTGTAGAGCTCCATCTTCTTGACGATTTCCAGCGAGTTGGGACCGAGGTCTTTCTGGTACACGACGCCGTCGTAGTTGACGATGAACGTCTTCACGCCGGTGACACGATACTCGACGGGCACTGCTACCAGCGCGAAACCGCCGATCATGACGTTTTCGATGACGTAGTTGATCGCGCCGTTGGGAGCGTCCTTACCCTGGCCTTTCAGAATTTTGAAGTAGTAGCCGTGAAAACCCTCTTTCCTACTTGAGTAACCCTCTTCCAGCGCATCCGCAACCTGCTTGCCGATGGGACCGGCGGACTTGCCGTCAGCGTCTTTCCAATAGAGGCCGTCCTGCTTGCCGGGAGTGCTGATGATCTTCTGCGCGTACTGGTTGATGCCGGAGTCATCGTGAACCGTCGAAGCGTATTCGATTTGTGCCGAGACGTAGCCGCGGCAGACGGTGATGGCGTCGAGTTCGTTGGCGCCGATGCGGCGGTAGAGAATGTCCTGCTTACCCTGCTTGGCGTCGAAATACCACTTGTCGTTGACCTTGACGAGTGGCACGGGAAGCGGCCAATCGTTGTTGCCGACGACGAGGGTGGCGCGGTCGGGGTTGGACTTGCTGATTTCGACGGTCTTCTTCGTCGTGGCGTCGCTTGCGAACTGCGCCGCATGGTTCTTGTCCTGCACCGTGTCTTTCGAGGCAACGATGTCTTTGCCTTCAGGGCCCAAGATCGCCAGAAGCTCGTCAACGTTGAAGTCAGCGGCAGCCTTGACCAGCGCGTCTGCGGCAGCGTCGGGTGTGGCGAAGGCGCGTGCGCCGGCGGGGGGAGTGGCCGCGACGGAGGGTTTCGCGGGAGGTGCGGATGAGGGTTGGGTTGCGGGCTGGGCCTGTCCGAATGCGAGCAGGGAAAACAAGCAGCACAGTATCAGGACGAGAGTCTTATTGCGGTTGAGTGATTTGAATTTTGTCGATTGCATTATCGCCTCGCTGGATCGAAAAACAACTTCGTGCGATTGAAAAGGCGGGCCCTGAGAGGAATGCGCAACAAAGGGGGCCTTCGACTCCGCTCGTCCAAAGGAAGGACTCGCTTCGCTCAGGATGACACTCCCAGACATCTTCGATCTTCTCGGGTGACCCGCAGCTTGATGAATGCTCATGATGGTTTCAGGACCTAACGGCGACGTCCTCCTCCTCCACCGCGAGCTCCGCCACCGCCACGGGCGCCACCGCCGCCAAAGCTAGAAGCCCCGCGGGACTGGCTGGCGCGCGCGCCGCTGCCGCTCATGCCGCTGCCGCCGAAGGCACTGCGATTGTTCGCGCTAGGACTGTTTGGGACGCGCTGGTTGCCGACGCGATCACCGCCGCCACGATTACCTGCTCCGCCTACGCCGCCGGCACCACCCGCGCCGCCAGGACCACCCACTCCGCCGCGACCGCCGGCACCACCTACGCCGCCGGCACCACCTACGCCGCCGGCACCACCCGCGCCCCCAGGACCGCCCACTCCGCCGCGACTGCCGGCACCACCCACGCCGCCAGGACCGCCCACTCCGCCGCGATTCCCGGCACCCGCGCCGCCACGACTGGCCACATCACGCGTGCCCGCGCCCGCCTGCTGACGCTGTCGGGCGTTATTCTGGCGGCTTTGCAATGAATCACCTCTAGCCGTACCGCCATACTTGTTAGCAAGCTGGCGGTCGGAGTAAGGCGCGCCTCCGCGATGCGAAGGATTGTGCTGCCAGCCAGAGTTGCCGCGATTGCCGCCGTTCACGCGGTTGCCGCCCTGGATGTTATTGCGGTTGAAATTAGAGTTGCGGTTGAAGTTGTTATTGTTGTTGATGGTGATATTGTTGTTGCCGCCGCCCCATCCGCAACCGCAGCACCAGCCGCCGCTCCACATTGCTCCCATGGCAACGCCGACGCCGAACGATATGGCCATTCCCGCGGCATAGTAGCCCGGGGGTGGATAGGCAATAGGCGGGTAAGCATAAACGGGAGGTCCGTACACAACCGTTGGGTTGTAGCTGGGCACGTAAACCACTTGCGGATTCGCCTGCTCGATAACAATGACCTGTTTGCTTTCGACGGTCTTCGTTTCGACCTTCATCTGCTCGTTGGATTTGAGATTGCCCTTGTCTTGCGCGGTTTTGCGCATGCGCTGCACGGCGGCCATAACATCGTCCTGCTGTGCGAGGAAAGCGTTACCGAGATCGGTCGTCCACTTGATGTTATCGGCGAGTTGCTTGACGAGGTCAGGCAAGGCCGCGAGGGACTGAATGCTCGGGTCCCAATTTTGTTTAGCCACCGCGTCAGCCAGAGCCTTGTCTTTTAGATTCTTGTTCTGGCCAAGCCACTGCTGGAGCTGAATAATCTCCAGCGGATAAGTGGATGCCATGAGGACATTGCTCAGCATCGGGTCGGGATAGAGCGCGATAGGCGCGACCAGCGAGTCGAGCTGATCGGCGGGCAGCAGCGCCGACTGATCCTGGGATGTAGCCTGAGGCGGCGGTGTGGGGTTTGCCACGGCTGCGGTGCCGGACGCGAGTGCTGCAATGCAGAAGATGGCTGTGCATTGGCGGAGGAACGTCAGGAGAGTATTTCTGTGCATAAAGGTATGCCTCAATGCGTGAGTGAAAGCGTGCATAGCTACGGAACGCACCGGTTCATAACGCCAATGCGACGTGCGAATCGGCGGTGATACCGGTGTTTCGGCTATTCTTGGTACGACTCAAGTATATGCCTGTCGGCAGAAGTATGGATATGTTAGGCAGGTGGGAGGAGGGTTATTTGCACCCGGTACAGACCGGGCGGATCCCTGACAAAACAGACCTGGAGCACCCCTGACACTGCGCAGAGAGCCCAGCGGCATGTAGAAGGACGGCATGTCCTGGAAAGCGAGCAGTGTGATGGAGGAGAAGGTACGATTCGTCGTGGAGTATGAACGAGGTGGGCAGATCATGACGGAGCTGTGGGAGAGCTTCTGGATCAGCCGGAAACCGGGTATGTGTGGCTGCGACGGTACCGGGCGCTGGGGCTGGCAGTCTTGCTTTCGTCGCCTGCTTTCACTCGGAAGGTGCTGCTCCAGAGAACGCGGCTGGTGCGGTCACCGCAGTCCTGGACGCGAAGTTCACCCTTTATACTGTGAGACCGGCATCTGCGTGGAAAAATGATGTCGTGACGGTAATAGTGCTCGGCGGGATTTACTTCTCGCCGAAACCCGCTACAACCGCCGCATGGGATGCCACTTGCCGATACCCTGACAGGAGCCAATTTCTCGCCATAGAGTCGGAATCGATGGGGAATTCTTCGCAGGTTTCAATGTGAGTCGTCAGAGTTTCACCTTACTTTGGGAGATGCGGAGAGATGTGGTGAGGTTTGTCGATGCGAACCCACGATTGCCAAACGAAGGCAATTGGGGGCCACCTACAAGATGCTGATGCCAAATGAAGAGCCCCACTCAACCAACGGAAGGTTAAGTGGGGCAACTGGCTTTCAGGACTCTTGGCCGATCCTTTCGCAACTGAAGGCAGAAGATCCTTGTCGATCCCACCTGCTCGCTCAGGGTTTCGCGAGCTGGCTCACGCCAGCTAACGGCTCAACCTGGCGCCCGCGCTGCGCACGACCACCCATTTGCCGCCCCGGTTCTCGAGAAGATCCATCCAAACAAACTCACCGCTGGTATCTTTTCCGTCCCGGTTCCTCTTTTCTTTGACACGGGCAGAGGCCACGGCAACATTGCCATACACCTGCACGTCTATAGGCCCATTTTCAAACCACTCGAGCTTGTCATGGAAGGATTTGAAATCGCTTAGAAGGGTCTGCTTAGTGACAACCTCGCCGGAGGAGCCGACGGTTGCGAAATTGTCGGCGTAGATCTGACTGAGCTTTTCGATATCGCCTGCCACCATTGCATTTCCCATATCCTGTTCGAGCTGCTTGATCGTGTCGGTATCACCGGTATCTTTTGCCTGCCCTTGAGCAGGAATTAACGCCAGTGAGGAAATCAACACGATAACTATGCTGGTTGTGAGCCGCATGTTAGAGCGTCCTCCATTCGAGAAATATGCTCGGTCTCACCGAGGCTTTCGGGGATCAGTATTCGATGGAGAACGAATGCTGTCCATGACCTCGGAGGTCATACAGAACAGGGGTTGTGGTGGAGCGCTGTGGGGGAGCGTTCTGTTGCTAAAGCGCCGGGTCGGCCAGGCGATTCACCATAGTGCGCGTGGCTTCATCTGCGGGGAAAAGAGTTTCAATGCGCAGTTCCTGCAGTGCAACATCCAGCGGCGTGCCCAAGGTAGTCAGCGCAGAAAACAGGCGAAGCGTCGAGTTCTTCCACTTGTAATTGATGGTCAAGAACGGCGGAGGAGTGCCATCGAGATCGGGTGTGCGCCAGCGGCTCGGCACGCCAGGATAGCTGAGCAACTCCTCGAGGAAACGCTTCAACGTCTCGTCAGAAGGGTTGTCTGCAACTTCGCGATGTACCCGCCGAGTGATGTGTGCGGCGAGCACGTTCCAGTTTTCGATGAAGGGCCGCAGCCCTTGAGGATGAAATACAAGGCGGGGGCCATTCAGAGGCGTAACAGAATCGCAGCCGGGGAAGAGGGCAAGGATGCGCTGTGCACCAGCATTCATCCTCAGGATGTTCCAATAGCGATCCATAACGAGTACGGGATTCGGCTCAAGTTGCGCTATGAGAACCTCCACAGCCCGGCGTGCCGCCTCTAGTTCAGGTGCATCGAGACTAGTGTGACGATAGAGCGGCGCATAGCCGGCCGCGAGCAGCAGCGCATTGCGCTCACGCAATGGAACCCGCAGAGCCTCGGCAAGACGCAAGACCATCTCCCGGCTCGGCTGTGCGCGGCCAGTCTCGACGCAGCTCAGATGACGCGTTGAGATCTCTGCATCGAGTGCCAGGTCCAACTGGCTGACCCGCCGAACGCCGCGCCAGTTACGCAGCAGGACGCCGAAATTTTCACTAGAAAGCATTGTTAGGACAAAGACAAAGCGAAGGAGATCACGGACCCGATTATAAGAGCAATCGTGTCCGCCTAGCGCGACCAGGCTTTCTGGGGCCAAACCGCGCGTGCGATTTCCCTAAGAGACCAGCAGATCTTTCGACTCAGACCGCGATTTTTCTCGCCACCCTCACTCAGGATGAGCGCCGCAAAGAGCTTTACTTTTTCAGAATTTCAGTGATCCAACGGAAAGCCCCACTCAACCAAAGGAAGGTTGAGTTGGGCACCCAGGTCAGGGGCTGAAGCTCGAGTTCACAAATGGTTTTGTTCGGCACGACTGAAGCCGTGCCCTGATACGATGCATCGCAAAAGAAAAGGCCTCGCATGCGCGAGACCTTTTCGATTAACTACGCTTTTGACTAGCCACTCACCACTAGCCACTGATTAATACATTCCGCCCATGCCGCCGCCGTGCGGAGCCGCCGGTTCCTTCTTCTCTTCCGGAATCTCGGAAACCAGGGCTTCGGTCGTCAGCATCAGCGAGGCGATCGAACCGGCGTTCTGCAGCGCGGTGCGCGTCACCTTGGTCGGATCGATCACGCCAGCCTTGACCAGGTTTTCGAACTGGCCGGTCTGGGCGTTGTAGCCGAATGCGTCGTCCTTCGAGTCGCGAATGCGGCCGACCACAATCGCACCCTCTTCTCCGGCATTGCCGACGATCTGGCGCAACGGCTCTTCGAGGGCGCGACGCACGATGTTGGCGCCGATCTTCTCGTCGCCTTCCAGCTTCAGCGCATTGATTGCGTCACCGGCACGGAGCAGGGCAACGCCGCCTCCGGGCACGATGCCTTCCTCCACCGCAGCGCGGGTGGCGTGCATCGCATCTTCGACGCGGGCCTTCTTCTCCTTCATCTCGGTCTCCGTGGCCGCCCCGACCTTAATCACGGCAACCCCGCCGACCAGCTTCGCCAGCCGCTCCTGCAGCTTCTCGCGGTCGTAGTCGCTGGTGGTCTTGTCGATCTGGCTGCGGATTTCTTTTACGCGGCCTTCGATGTCGCCGGCCTTGCCCTTACCCTCGACGATGGTGGTGTTGTCCTTGTCGATGGTGACTTTCTTGGCTTGGCCGAGGTCCTGGATCTGCACGTTCTCGAGCTTGATGCCGAGGTCTTCGGTGATGGCCTTGCCACCAGTCAGAATGGCGATGTCCTGCAGCATGGCCTTGCGGCGATCGCCGAAGCCCGGGGCCTTCACGGCCGCGACGTTCAGTGTGCCACGCAGCTTGTTGACCACCAGGGTGGCCAGCGCTTCACCTTCCACGTCTTCCGCGATGATGACCAGAGGACGGCCGCTCTTGGCGATGTTCTCGAGCAGCGGGAGCAGGTCTTTCATCGACGAAATCTTCTTCTCATGAATGAGAATGTACGGGTTCTCCAGGACCGCTTCCATGCGCTCGGCGTCGGTCACGAAGTACGGGGACAGGTAACCGCGGTCGAACTGCATGCCTTCCACGACCTCAAGCTGCGTCTCCATGGTCTTCGACTCTTCGACGGTGATGACGCCGTCCTTGCCGACCTTCTTCATCGCTTCGGCGATGATCTTACCGATGGTCTCGTCGTTGTTCGCTGAGATGGTGCCTACCTGCGCGATCATCTCGCCAGAAACCTTCTGGGAGTACTTGTCTATGGCTCCGGGATTACGGTTGCCGTCGTTGTCTAAGGTGCCGCAGACAGCCACGACAGCTTTCTCGATGCCGCGCTTCAGCGCCATCGGGTTTGCGCCGGCAGCAACGGTCTTCACGCCTTCGCGGTAGATGGCCTGCGCCAGAACGGTGGCGGTGGTGGTGCCGTCGCCGGCGACATCGGAGGTCTTGGAGGCGACTTCGCGCACCATCTGTGCGCCCATGTTCTCGAGCGGATCCTTCAGCTCGATTTCTTTTGCCACGGTGACGCCGTCCTTGGTGATGAGCGGCGAACCGAACTTCTTTTCGATTACAACGTTGCGGCCCTTGGGGCCGAGGGTGACCTTCACGGCATCTGCCAGGACGTTGACGCCCCGCAGAATCGACTGCCGTGACTCTTCACCGTGCAGAATCTGCTTTGCCATTGCTTGCTTCTCCTCAAGGGGCTAAAGCCCCGCAATTTTGGTTAGCTCTTCCGGCACGGCTAAAGCCGTGCCCTTTCAAACCGTCCGTCCCATCCCTCTCCTTCGGAGAGGGCTGGGGTACCCGCCGGAAAGTTTACTTGGTGGCGAAGGCTGGCTTGCCGGCGCCTTCGAGGATGCCGAGGACTTCTTCTTCACGCATGATGAGGAAGTCTTCGCCGTCGATCTTGATTTCCGTTCCGGCATACTTGCCGAAAAGGACGCGGTCGCCCGCCTTCACATCCAACGGGAAGGTCTCGCCCTTGTCGTTGGTCTTGCCACGGCCGGCGGAGATGACTTCGCCCTCCTGCGGCTTGTCTTTGGCGCTGTCGGGGATGATGATGCCGCCCCGGGTGGTCTCAGCCTCTTCTACACGACGAACGACGATGCGGTCATGCAGGGGAGTCAGCTTGGTTGCCATTCTTGGAACTCCTTTCCAACATTTGCTCAGATTGAATTGCCGTACTGGCGCCGAGGTTGGGTTGATCTCCCAGCCAAGGCCATTGAAAGTCTAGGGTTTAATCCAGCCGGAGCTTGGTGCAGAAGGCAGCAGATTGGGCTGCTAGCACTCAAATCCAGCGAGTGCTAATGTACCTAAAAGTCGTAGGCTTTGTCAAGGCGGATATGAGCGTAATTCACTCAAATTTCAAATTGCACGAACTTGCGCCAGAAACGAAAGGCAAAGCCATGGGGTGTCGACGGTCGCGCTCGCTGTTGGTTGCGTCGCGGCAATCGACGCATGAGACACCAAGTTGAAAAAGCCGCAAAAACTAAAGCAGCATTCCATCAGCAAACACAATCCAATCGTTCGTTTAGGATCTGGGTTGACAAACGATTTTGGGTTCCCGTTTCGGTTGCATATTTTTTGTCAAAGGTGTAAGCCTTAAGGGTCCGGAGAGATTGGTATGAAGCCCCCCAGCCGGTGGATGCTAACCATCTCGCGCGTCATTCTACCCTGTGCGGCGACCTTGTTCCTGCCGTTTTCGTCGCATTCCCAATCCACTTCCCAGAATGCATCCCCAGCACCCGTAGCGCAGTCAAGCTCGAACCAAATTGCACATACTATTCCTGATGACTCCCAATCGAGTACGCAGCTCACCACTTCCGGGGCGCCATTGGCGCCGACTTCCGCTTCTTCGGGCAGTGCGGTGCCTTCAAAGGTTGCGAGCGCCGTGGCCAGTACCCCCAGTTTGCCGCCGGTTACTGCTCCGTCGGCGAACGAGCCCGACAAGTACAACGTCGGTCTGATCGGGCATCGAAATGTTGGAAACGGGCTGAACTTCTACTCGCTAGAGCGGGAGATCGCGGTCGGCCAGGACCTGGCCAAACAGGTGGAACAGAGTTCGAAGCTGGTTAATGACCCGGACGTTACGTCATATGTGAACCGCATCGGTCAGAATCTGGTGCGGAACTCGGATGCGCGCGTGCCTTTCACCATTAAGGTGATCGACAGCGGGGAGATCAACGCGTTCGCCTTGCCGGGGGGATTTTTTTACGTGGACAGCGGATTGATCCTGGCGGCCGAGAGCGAAGCCGAGCTTGCGGCCATCATGGCCCATGAAATCGCACACGTTGCGGCTCGGCATGCTACGAAGAACATGACTAAGCAGCAGATCTGGAACATGGCCTCGATTCCGCTGATGTTTGTAGGCGGGCCAGCGGGCTACGCCATAGCCGAAGTGGCCAGCATTGCGGTTCCGATGAGCTTTCTGAAGTTCTCGCGCGATTCCGAGCGCGAAGCGGACATGCTGGGCCTGCAATATGATTATGCTGCCGGATACGATCCGCAGGCGTTTATCCAGTTTTTCGAACGTCTGAAGGCGCAAGAGAAGGCGGGAAAGCATAGCAAGATAGCCAAGGTGTTCTCGACCCATCCGATGACTGCCGACCGGATCACCGCGGCGCAGTCGGAAATCCAGAAGTACCTGCCAAGTCGCGACAACTATGTGGTCGATACCAGCGAATTTGCCAGCATGAAGACCCGTCTGCTGGCACTGCAAGGCAATCATCGGCGGACCGTTGACCAGGGTGGGAACCGTCCTGTGTTGCGCAAGCACACGGAAGATGACTCCTCTACCAACAGTGGATCCACCCCGCAGAACTCGCAAAGCGAGAACACCTCCGCGGCTGACGATCGGCCGACGCTTAAGCGCACCAGCTCCAATCCTGACTGATTCTCCAGCGTTACTCCGGCTGCGTGTAGTAGGCAATCAGTGTTTCTGGATAAAACGTAACCCTGCATCCGATCACTCGGCTGGTGGGAAACAGCTCACGCAAATCAGCACTGCTGAGCAAGTTGAGGTGATCGTAGGGAACCTTGCCTAGTTGGGCTACCAGTCGCTTTTGGTTTTCCTGTGGAAGGAACTGCACGAACGGTAAGTGATAGTGCGGATCGACTGGATACCTGCGGTTCGGCGTGGAGACGAACCAACTACGGCCGACGCGTTGGATCTCGCCTGCGAAGCGTGCCACGGAATTGCGGTCAGGCAGGTGCTCCAAAACGGCATTGGAATAAACGATGTCGAACGACTGGTCGGCGAATGGAAGAGCGCAGCCGTCAAAAACAACAGGCCTCACTCCTGGGAAGCTGGCGCGATAGTCGAGCGTTTCCTGCAAGAATAGCCCTCCCCCAGTGATTCTTTCCAGCGGACTGTACCAGTGCTCCAACTGCTCGGCCAGCCCCGTGTTTCTGCCAGTAGCGCCCACGTTGAGGATCGTGCTCTTCGCTGAGGGACGCATCAATTCCAGGAAGAGCCGGTGGCGCTTCTCGCGTGATTTCCGGTGGAGCTCGCGAAAAAGTCGATTCATAGCCACGAAGTCGTGCCCGCCATTACCCGACACGTTGCAGCCAGACTGCCGCCTGCCTAGAATATCTTCATGCCAAGCCGTGTACTGGCAAGTTTCTTCATCGGTGCACTCTTGTTGATGCCCTGGGCCTTTGCGAGCGACAAGTCATCAGGGCAACAGCAGTATTCCAAGCTTCTTTTCACCGTCGTGAAGGATGACAACAATAAGCCGGTTCGTAACGCCAGTGTCATTCTGCATCCTGTCAACAAAAACGGCACCCAAGGCAAGGGTGGCTTCCAGTTGAAAACCGACAGCGAAGGAAATACTGCGACCGAAGGCATTCCTTATGGCCCCATTCGCGTACAGGTGCTGGCGCCAGGATTTCAAACCTTTGGTGACGATTACCAGGTTAATCAGCCAACCATGGACATCCGGATTCGGCTGAAGCGGCCGAGCGATCAATTTTCGACGTACGACAAGCCGAAGAGCAGCACTCAGCCTCCCGTATCCCAGGACAAACCGCAGTAGCTGAACGCCCCCAGGGGCGGAAGGAGCTTCGCATGGTAGAAGCCAGAGCTATCTGGACCGACAAGGACCGCTTCCTGGGCGAGGCCACCTCCGGTCATGCCCTGGTTGTGGACGCCGGCGATACCAAGAGCGCGAGTTCGCCGATCGAGCTTGTCCTGATCGCGCTGTGCGGCTGCACAGCAAGCGACGTCGTGGGGATTCTCCGCAAGAAACGGGAGCCTTTTACCGCACTCGAGGTTGCGGCCCAGGCGGAGCGTGCTGGTGACTTCCCCAAGGTTTACACCGAGGTCAAGCTGGTGTATCGTGTGCGCGGCAAAGTGACACACAAAGCGATGGAGGACGCCGTACGTCTGTCGAAAGAAAAATACTGCTCGGTGTCCGCCATACTGGAAAAGACGGCCAAGATAACCTTCACAATCGAATACTTCGAATAATTCGAGAACTGCATCCAAAGAAGTGCTGCACAGCATCGGCCCGTCGGCCGGCTCTGGATCGTGGCCCGTGCGCAGCATCACATCGGCAACGTCCGGCCGTCACAGCGCAACCGTGGAACCCGGGCACAAAATGTCCAATGGACGACTGCGGGCCGGAGCCTGTAAACCGCGTAGTCACGAGGACATGAAATGAGCACAACCATGATTTCTGTACCCACCGAATTGCACCTGGCCAAGCGCATGTCGCGGCTGGGCACCGAGACTGCCTTCGAAGTGCTGGTCCGCGCCCGCGCCCTGGAGAAGCAGGGCAAACATATCGTTCATCTTGAGATCGGAGAGCCCGATTTCGATACACCGAAGAACATTGTCGATGCGGCTGTGAGCGCACTGCATATGGGCTACACCCACTATGGACCGTCCGCGGGACTGCCCGACCTGCGGGAAGCCATTGCGGAAGATGTTTCGCGCTCGCGGGGAGTAAAGTTTACGCCAGAGGAAGTAGTCGTCGTACCCGGCGGAAAGCCGATCATCTTCTTCACACTGCTGGCACTGGTGGAAGAGGGAGATGAAGTCATCTATCCGAATCCGGGGTTTCCGATTTACGAGTCGATGATCAACTTTCTCGCAGCGAAGGCGGTGCCGATTCCGCTGCACGAGGAGCGCGATTTCCGCCTCGACGTGGACGAACTCGCGAGCCGGATCACCGACCGGACGAAGTTAATCATCATCAACTCGCCGCAGAATCCGACGGGCGGCGTACTGACAAAAAATGACATCTACGACATCGCGACAGCCATCGGTGATCGCAACCTCATGGTGCTGAGCGACGAGATCTACTGCCGGCTGCTGTTTGAAGGCGAGCCGTTCAGTATCTCGGCGGTTGAGGGCATGAAGGACCGGACCATCATCCTTGACGGCTTCTCGAAGACCTACGCCATGACCGGTTGGCGCATGGGCTACGGAGTGATGCGCGCCGACCTGGCCACACACATCGCGCGGCTGATGACCAACTCGAACTCCTGCACAGCGAGTTTCACCCAGATGGCAGGCATCGAGGCTATTCGCGGCGACCAGACCGCGACGGAGCGGATGAGGCTGGAATTTCAGCGGCGGCGCGACGTGTTCGTGAATGGCATCAACCGGATCAAGGGCTTCTCATGTCGGTTGCCGAGGGGCGCTTTCTACACTTTCCCCAACATTACACAAACAGGTTGGCCTTCAAAGAAGCTGGCAGATGCATTGCTGGATGAGGCCGGTGTGGCGGCGCTGTCGGGCACGGCATTTGGAGCATTTGGCGAAGGCTACCTGCGCTTCAGCGTGGCCAACTCGGTGGAGAACATTGAGACCGCACTGGACCGCATCGATCAGTGGACGAAGAAGAACCTGTAGCTGACTCTACTCCTTTGTTTTCTGGCCCGCCGCGAGCGGGCCTTTTTTGCCGCCGACAACCTCACTTGTCATCCTGAGCGGGGGGCAGTGGCGATCGAATCGAAGGATCTGCGGTTTTTTCTGAGACCTGACAACCGACCCCCTGACAACTGTTTTTGGTGAAAGCGCCTAGCATCTCCAGCTTGTGAAACAGGACGCAGAAGAGCGCCGAGCTGAGCCCCCACTTTCTGCGTCGTCCGCACGGGATGGCTGGCTTCTTGCGATTCCGATCGATTACGTACGAAGGCGATTTACCGCTGTAACTCCCTTATTTTCAGTGAGGGAGAGGGAGGGATGCCCGGAACCTGCGGTCATTCCCATTTTGGGAATTGGAGAGCCCTCGCCCAAACTAATTCCTCGCAAGCGATACAATCAGCCATTTGCGGTGCCGCCATGATACCTGCCACCAACATGCCTCGTTTCCGAATCTTTGCCACCGCCGACATTGGCGACCCCGCTTTCGAACGCCTGCGCAAGCGCGGCTATGAAGTGGAGGTCTACCCAAAGCCTGAGCCGCCGCCCAAGAGCTTGATCATCGAGAAAGTTCGCAGCCGAATCGATGGCCTCATCACGACTCTCCGCGACAAGATTGACGCCGAAGTATTCGCTGCAGGTGATGGCACGCTGAAAGGCGTGGCGCAGTACGCGGTGGGCTTCGATAACATCGATCGTGCTGCTGCCAACCGCTACCGGGTTCCCTATACACATACGCCGGATGTTCTTACGGAAGCCACGGCCGAATGGGCGTTCTTTACCCTTGCCGATCTTTCGCGCCGGTTGTGGCCGGCCGAAAAGCTCGTGCGCGAGAACCAATGGGGTTACTGGCATCCGTATCTGCCGTTTCTCGGCGACGAGATCACGGGCAAGACAATCGCCATCATTGGCGCTGGCCGCATCGGGCAAGCCATGGCAAAAAAATGCACCGGCTTCGACATGAACATCCTATGCTACGAGCCCGGTCCTCAACAGCCGAAGTTCCTCAGCGCCATTCAGGCGATCATGGACCTGCGGCACATCAGCGGCTTGCAGCGGGAGGGAACCACTATTCAGTACGTTGAATTCGAGGATGCCTTGAGGCAGGCGGATTTCGTTAGCGTGCACGTTCCGCTGATTCGCGAAGGAGAGGGCGAGACCCCAACCTATCACCTCTTTAATGAAAAGAGTCTGCGGCTGATGAAGCCGACAGCTAACCTGGTGAATACCTCGCGCGGTCCGGTGATTGATGAGGCGGCGCTGGCGCGCGCCTTGAAAGAGAGGTGGATTGCCGGCGCCGCGCTGGACGTTTACGAAACCGAGCCTCTGCCACCAAATTCGCCATTGCGCGATCCAGAACTGGAAGATCGTTGCCGTCTCTATCCACACTTTGCCAGTGCGGGACGCATTACGCGGTTATCACTGGACCCTAACCGCGGTATGGCCGGACGCTGCATTCAGGGATTGATTGATGTGCTGGAGAAGAATTACGGCGGCGACATCCAGAAGATGCCGTGGGTGGTGAATAAGGAGGCGTTTCGCTAGGGATTGTTCACCACGGAGGCACGGAGGACACAGAGAAAGGGTAGAAAACTCAACCGCGGATTTTGCCGATGAACGCGGATCGCATTAAGTCGGTCGTTTTCCTGAAGTGGCAGCCTACCTCGTCACGAGCGCCGACACCAGCGAATCGAAAATCTTTACGCCGTCGGTCATGCCCAATTCGGGTTCGCTGGCGCGTTCGGGATGCGGCATCATGCCGAGCACATTTCGCCCGGAGTTACAGATACCTGCGATGTTCTCAATGGAGCCGTTGGGATTTGCGTCGGCTGTGATTTCGCCGCTCGGAGTCGAGTAGCGGAAGATGATGCGTTCCTGGTCTCTCAATTCGTCCAGCGTGCGTTCGTCGCAGAAGTAATTGCCTTCCATGTGGCCGATGGGAATTTCCAACACTTGGCCTTTCGACAGACCGTGAGTGAACGGCGTGTCCGTGTTCTCAACGCGAATGCGCACCGGCTTGCAAATGTATTTGAGTCCTGCGTTGCGCATGAGCGCGCCGGGAAGCAACGCCGATTCGCAGAGAATCTGGAAGCCGTTGCAGATTCCAAGCACGAGACCGCCATCGGCGGCGAACTTGCGCACTGATTCCATGACCGGGGAGAACTTCGCGATAGCGCCTGTGCGCAGATAGTCACCATAGGCAAAGCCGCCGGGAACGATGATGACGTCGCATCCCTGGAGGTCGGGCGAGTCATGCCAGAGGAACGTAACCGGCTGCTTGGAGACGTGCTGGATGGTCCAGTACGCGTCGTGATCGCAGTTGGATCCGGGGAAGATGATGACGCCGAATTTCATGGTTACATGCTCCAGGCGGGGGGTTCAAGGCCAGTGTAGCATGGTTGCGGCGGGCCCCTGGGCGCGCGCATCCAACTAACTATGCAGTTCTCACGTCATGTGCAGATCACTGGTCGAGCGCTGCGCGACTGGTTTGTGGCGCAGTGCTACGACTCGGTTTGTGTCGGGCTGATGTGGTGGCTCGGACTGGCGTGGCTGCATGTGCCATGGGCCCCGTTCTGGGCCGTGTTGGCGGCAATCTTTCAGTTCATTCCCCACTTCGGTCCCGTGCTCACGTTTGTGGGACCGGCGTTCGCGGCAATCATCGGCGGCGGCTTAGAGCTGTTTCTCTGGGTACTCGGACTCTATGGACTCATCATCGTTCTGGATGGGCTTCTGCTTCAGCCGCTGATCATGCGACGCACAGCGCGCGTGCCCATCTGGGCATCATTGCTTGTGCCGATCCTGCTGAGCATGATGATTGGCTTTTGGGGCGTCCTGTTGGCGGCTCCGCTGCTGGCGGTGATCTTCGCCTATCGCGCTCTGGCTCGAAAGCGCGCCCAGGAAGCGGCTCGGCGAGCCCAGCCTCGGCAGACGCCACCCGGAAGAACGATTACCGGCGGAGTGTTATTGGGGCCCGTGGATAATGCAGCGAACCTGCCGCGGGCTGAAGCCCGCCGTGGTTAAAAGAGACGGCGCAAAAAGCCGTGCCCTTGCCCAGAGGGTAATCTCATGATGCGCGCCTGAAGGCGTACTCCACCGGTTCACACCTGATCACGAACCGAATTCCGTCCCTGATTTCCACATCGGCACGCGCATACAATTAATAAGAACTCCATGTCATCGCAATTCGTTCATCTTCACCTGCACTCCGACTTTTCCATGCTCGACGGAGCGTGCGAAGTCTCCAAACTGGTCAAGCGCGTCAAGCAACTCGACATGCCGGCCGTTGCCATGACGGATCACGGCAATATCTTTGGCGCAGTCGATTTTGTGAACGCCGCCAAAGAGGCCGGTGTGAAGCCGATTCTTGGTTGCGAGCTGTACATCTGCAAGAGGGAAGACCACCGCGCCGCGCCAGAAGGCGACACGTACAACCACCTTATTGTGCTGGCCGAAAACGACGAAGGTTACCGTAACCTGGTGAAGATCGTTTCCGAGGCGTCGCTCAACGGGTTCTACTATAAGCCGCGCATCTGCAAGCGATTCTTGGCCGAGCATTCGAAGGGCCTTATTGGCCTCTCCGGTTGCCTGAAGGGCGAAATCGCGGAAGAACTGGTGTTTGAACACTACGAGAAGGCGCGTGACGCGGCAGCGACTTTCAACGACATCTTTGGTGCCGGGAATTTCTTTCTGGAGATTCAGAACCAGGGACTCCCAGAAGAACAGCGAATCCAGAACAATTTGCTGAAGCTCGAGAAAGAGCTCGGCATCCCCATGGTGGCGACCAACGACAGCCACTATCTGTGCGAAGACGACGCGCACGCGCAGGACGTGATGGTCTGCATCCAGACGGGCAAGTCGATCAACGACACCAACCGCCTGAAGTTCGCCAACAACCAGTTCTATGTGAAGAGCTATCCCGAGATGGAGAAAGCCTTCACAGGCTACGAGCAGTTCCTGCAGCGCACGCTGCAAATTGCCGAGCGATGCAACACCAGGCTGGAGAAAGTGCGAGACCCGTTCCCGCAATTCGAGGTGCCGGCGGGGTTCACGATTCCCGATTACTTCGAGCATGTAACCCGCGAGGGCTTTGCCAAGCGCCTGAATCTTCTGCGCGAGTTGCAGACCATGGGACGCCTGAAGCACTCGCTGGAAGACTACGAACAGCGGCTCACGCGCGAGATCGGCATCATCCGGCAAATGCAATTCGCCGGATATTTCCTTATCGTGTGGGACTTCATTCGCTACGCCAAGGAGCACAATATTCCCGTCGGTCCGGGCCGTGGATCGGCGGCTGGTGCGCTGGTTGCTTACGCGCTGGGCGTTACGGATATCGACCCCCTGCAGAACGAGTTGCTGTTCGAGCGCTTCTTGAATCCGGAGCGCATCAGCTTGCCCGATATTGATATTGACTTCTGCATGAACCGTCGCGGCGAAGTCATCAACTACGTCACGCAGAAGTACGGACGCGAACAAGTGGCGCAGATCATCACTTTCGGCACAATGGCCTGTAAGGCGGCGATTAAAGACTCTGGCCGGGCCATGGACATTCCCTTTGCCGAAGTCGAGCGCATCGTGAAAATGGTGCCGCCCACGCTGAACATCACTATCGGGAAGGCGCTGGAGGACTCGCCGCCTTTGGCTGCGGCCTATCAGAATGAGCCGCAGACGAAAGAGCTGATCGACACTGCGAAGAAGCTGGAAGGGTTGGTGCGCAATGCCGGTGTACACGCTGCGGGAGTGGTGATCTCGCCGCAACCCCTGATCGACCTCGTCCCCTTACATCGCACCAAGAACGACGAAATTGTTACTGCCTATGACATGAAGGCGGTGGAAAAGCTCGGTCTGCTGAAGATGGACTTCCTTGGGCTGACCACGCTGACCATCATCGACGACGCTCTCCGTCTTATCGAGCAGACGCGCGGCGAGCCTCTGAACATGGAAACACTGGTTCTCGATGACCAAGTGACCTACGAGAAGGTGTTTCACACCGGACTAACGTCGGGTGTGTTCCAGTTTGAATCGCACGGCATGCGCGATGTGTTGCGGCGCTACAAGCCGACGTCCGTCGAAGACCTTACGGCGTTGAACGCGCTCTACCGCCCGGGGCCGATCCAGGGTGGCATGATCGATGACTTCATCGACCGCAAGTGGGGACGCAAGAAGATCGAATACGAGTTGCCGGAATTGGAAGCGGTGCTGAAAGAGACGTTGGGGGTCATCGTTTACCAAGAACAGGTGATGCAGATCGCCAACCGCCTGGCGGGTTACTCGCTGGGTGAAGCCGACTTGCTGCGTCGTGCCATGGGCAAGAAGAACGCCGATGAGATGGCGAAGCAGCGCGAGAGATTTGTAAAAGGAGCTATCGAGCGCGGCTTCCCGGAGAAAAAGATCGTCAAGATCTTCGACTTGATGGAACAGTTCGCGGGTTATGGCTTCAACAAGTCGCACTCGGCGGCATACGCACTCCTGGCGTATCAGACGGCATATTTGAAGACGCATTACCCAGTGGAGTTCATGGCGGCACTGCTGACCTCGGTCTCGGGCTCGACCGACGATGTGGTGAAGTACATCAACGAGTGCCGGGAGATGGGCATTCCGGTTGAGCCACCCGAAATCAACGTGAGCGATGCCACCTTTACCCCACATGGCGAAGCCATTCGCTTTGGCTTGTCGGCGGTCAAAAACGTGGGACACAACGCCATCGAATCCATTGTGATCGCTCGCAAAGAAGTTGGCCCGTTTCACTCGCTTTACCAGTTCTGCGAGAAGGTGGACCTCCGCCTGCTGAACAAGCGCGTGATCGAGTCTCTCATCAAAGCAGGAGCCATGGATCCGCTGGGTCGCCGCGCGCAACTAATGGCAGTCGTCGATGCTGCCATGGAGAACGCGCAGAAATCGCAGCGCGATGCTGCCATGGGGCAGCACGGCCTGTTCGGTGTTTTCGCCGAGGAGGTTGACGCTCCCGCCGAGAAGCCGTTGCCGAACATCCCTGACTGGGACGAGCATCAGCGACTCGCGGCCGAAAAGGAAATTCTTGGTTTCTTCATCACCGGGCATCCGCTGGAGAAGTACCGCGACAAGTTGCTCGACTTCAGTGCGCTCACTACCGAAGACGTTTGCAACATGAAGTCTTCCACCGGGCGCGATGAGGTTCTCGTCGGCGGGATGCTCAAGGGTGTACGTATTTCGAAATCCAAGAAAGGCGAGCTCTACGGGCAAGGCCGGCTGGAAGACATGATCGGCTCCCTCGATGTCCTCTGCTTCTCCGACTCCTTCAAGCGCCTCTCGGAACGGCTCAAGCTCGAAGTGCCGGTGTTGGTGAAGGGGAGTGTCCGGGTCGAGGAAGGCTCCAACCCGAAGCTTTTGATCAGCGACATCACTCCGCTGGAGGAAGCGCAGCCCAAGCTGCCGCGCAGTTTGCGCATCAAGATACCGCTGGAGTCGGCCTCCCCAGGCACGATTGATGCCCTGTACTCCATCTGCGCGGCGTGTAAAGGTGAGGCCAAAGTGCTCTTCGACTTGGAGCGCAGGGGCGATTTCACTGCCGTGATGGAAGCGGAAGGCTATAATGTGTTGCCGGACCGCGCCTTCATCAATCGCGTCGAAGAGCTCTGCGGCCGCGGCAGCGTACGCATCATCGACTAGCTTCACTGGCAGGACCGACCACGCCAATGGAAACAGCCACCAATCCCCAGGCCGAGCTGCAACGCATCGAGCAGCAGATTGAGCAACTACAGGCCGCTGCCGGCGACAATCAGGAGGCGCTAGAACAGCTCGAGAATCTGCATCAGCGCGTCGATGCCCTGCGCCGCCAGGTCTCCGGCAATCTCACGCCGTGGGAGCGCACCGAAATGGCGCGGCATCCCATGCGGCCTTATCCGCTGGACTATATCGATCGCATCTTCCCCGACTTTAGCGAGATTCACGGCGACCGCGGATTTGCCGACGATGCAGCCATGATTTGCGGCATGGCCCGCTTCCACGGCCGCGAAGTCGGCGTGCTCGGTACACAAAAAGGACGCGACACCAAGCAGCGTGTGCTGCGCAACTTCGGCCAGCCCAACCCGGAAGGCTATCGCAAGGCACAGCGCTTCCTGAAGTTCTGCGAGAAGTGGAACCGGCCGGTGCTTGCCCTGATCGATGTCGTCGGCGCCTACCCAGGGTTGGGCGCTGAGGAGCGTGGGCAAGCGGAGGCAATTGCGAACAATCTGCGCGAAATGGCCCGCCTGCGCGTGCCGTTCATTGCGGCGATCACCGGCGAAGGCGGTAGCGGCGGCGCGTTGGCGATTGCCGTCGCCGACCGTGTGCTGATGCAGGAGAACAGCGTCTATTCGGTGATTTCGCCGGAAGGCTGCGCGTCGATCATGTGGCGCGACCCTTCCAAGAAAGACATTGCCGCAGCCGCGCTACGCATCACTGCGGGAGACAATTTTGAGATGGGTTTCTGCGACGAGGTAATTGCCGAACCTACGGGTGGCGCGCAGAATGACTACGATGCCGCTGCTGCTTCGTTAGCCGAGTCGCTCGAGCGGCACTTGAGCCAGTTGGAAAAGCTGCCGCTCCAGCAGCTGCTGGATGCGCGATATAAGAAGTTTCGGGACATGGCGCAGTATTATCAGACGGTCTAACGTCATGGCCTCGGCATGATCGTAGCTATGCTTGCCGAGAGCAACAGCTCCGCTGGAATCCTCCAGCTATATCCCTACCTCGATGCCGAGGATGTTGCTCAGGCATTGTCTCAGGCGGCGCTGCGTTCCGAGGAGCGTGAGGTCGAGCTCAAGCGGGTGTGAAGATAGTGATTGATAGGAACCTTTCGCCCTCGTGGGTGACACTCTTCCAAGAAGAGAAATGGGAAGCATGAGGTCTCGAGCTAGAATTCTCCCGCTGTTGAGACCTCTGCTTGTTCATTTCTAAGGCAATCCGCACCTATTGAGTACACCTGGCTGGGTCCCTTGACGATTTCCGCCTACTGATTCACTGTCCTATAATATTTGTGCCCCAAGTCGCCGGTGTCAGAACTAGTTGCGTGGGGCAACCGAATCAGGGGTATGGATGGCCACAACTGAAATTGCACCAACCGGCTCGGCCCCGTCGGCCGAGCGCACGCCCGTCGTCAACGACTTCAGCATCCAAGTAGCAACCGCCAACGGCTCCGGATCGCAAAGCGCCAACACCATTCTTCTTCGTAGCATCTTCCAGATGGGCGTACCCGTCTCGGGCAAGAACCTATTCCCGTCGAACATTGCCGGTTTGCCGACCTGGTACACCATCCGCGCCAGCAAAAAGGGCTACATTGCGCGCAAGAAGGAAATCGACTTTGTGGTGGCGATGAATCCGGAGACGGGACGCGAAGACGTTCTCAATCTCTCCTCCGGTGCGGCCGTGCTCTATGACGAGCCGCTCAAGCTCAGCGAGTTGCGCTCCGACCTCATCTTCTACTCGGTGCCGTTCGATAAGCTGGTTGCAGCCGTTTGTCCAGAGGCCAAGCTGCGCAAACTGGTCAAGAACATGATCTATGTCGGCGTGATGGCGCAGTTGCTGAACATCGATATGGCCGAAGTAGAGAAGGCGCTGCGCAAGCAATTCGCCAAGAAGGTAAAAGCCGCTGACCTGAACTGGAACGCCGCCAAAGCCGGTTACGATTACGCCCACGCCTCGCTCACTAAGAGCGATCCGTTCACCGTCGAGCGCATGGACAAAACCCACGGCATGATCATCGTTGACGGCAACTCCGCCGCGGCGATGGGCTGCATGTTCGCCGGCGTCACCGTGGTTACGTGGTATCCGATCACCCCGTCTTCGTCGCTGGTGGAATCCCTCATCGATTACATGAAGGCTTATCGTGTCGGACCTGATGGCAAAGCAACTTTCGCCATTGTGCAAGCCGAGGATGAGCTCGCCGCCATTGGCATGGTTCTGGGTGCAGGATGGGCCGGTGCACGCTCCATGACTGCGACCGCCGGCCCAGGTATTTCGTTGATGGCGGAGTTTGCCGGACTCGGTTACTACGTCGAAGTGCCCGGTGTCATTTGGGACATTCAGCGCGTCGGTCCGTCGACCGGACTGCCAACGCGCACCTCGCAGGGCGACATTGAGTTTGTGGCCAAGCTGTCGCACGGCGATACATTTCATCCCATGCTGATTCCGTCGACAGTTTCGGAATGCTTCAGCATGGCGACCGAGGCCTTCAATCTGGCCGAGCATCTGCAAACGCCGGTGTTCGTCATGAGCGATCTCGACCTGGGCATGAACAACTGGATGTCGGAGCCGTTCGAGTATCCGAAGGAGCCGATCAAGCGCGGCAAGATCCTGAGCAAAGAAGATCTCGACCGGCTCGGAGGGTTCAATCGCTACAAAGACGTTGACGGCGACGGCATCGGCTACCGCACTCTGCCGGGCATTGATCACCCTCAGGGTGCCTGGTTCGCGCGCGGCAGCGGACACAACGAGAAGGGGCAATACAGCGAGCGGCCTGATGATTACAAGAACAATCTCGATCGCCTGCGCCGAAAATTCGAGAACGCTCGCACCTTGGTTCCGAAGCCCGAAGTCGTTCGCGACGAGAGCAACGACATCGGCATCATTGCCTACGGCACGTCGCATCACGCGCTGGTCGAGGCGCTCGATCAGTTGAAAGACGATCACGGCGTGCATGCTGATTATTTGCGCCTGAGAGCCTTCCCCTTCACCCCAGAGGTGCATGACTTCATCGCCTCGCATCCGCGCGTGTACGTGATTGAACAAAACCGCGACGGCCAGATGCTGAACCTGCTGAAACTTGACATTGCCCCAGAGCACGTCGTGCGCCTGCGCAGTGTGCGCCACTACAATGGACTGCCGATCGACGGGCGGTCCGTTACCGATGACATCATTTCCCAGGAGAGCAAGTAATGGCTGCCACCGCCACAACTCAACCCAAAACGAATCACATCGGCCTGACTGTGCTCGATTATCGTGGCAGCAAGACCACGCTCTGCGCCGGTTGCGGCCACAACGCCATCTCTGAACGCATCATCGACGCCTTCTACGAGATGGGCATGCAGCCCGAACGCGTCATCAAACTATCGGGCATCGGCTGCTCGTCGAAGAGTCCGGCGTATTTCATGGGCCGTTCGCACAGCTTCAACTCGGTGCATGGCCGTATGCCGTCGGTTACCACTGGCGCTGTGCTGGCGAATTCTAGGTTGGTGGCTCTCGGCGTCAGCGGGGATGGTGATACGGCTTCCATTGGCATCGGCCAGTTCGTGCACCTCATGCGACGCAATCTGCCGGTCATCTACATCATCGAAGACAACGGCGTATACGGCCTCACCAAGGGGCAGTTCTCGGCTACGGCTGATGTGGGCTCAAAGTTGAAGACGGGTGTGATCAATGATCTTCCTCCGATCGATACTTGTGCGCTGGCGATTTCACTGGGTGCGACGTTCGTGGGCCGCTCGTTTTCTGGTGACAAACGCCAGCTTCACGCCATGCTGAAGGCGGCGCTGGCACATCGCGGTACCGTGATGATCGACGTAGTGTCGCCTTGCGTGACCTTCAACGATCACGAAGGCTCGACCAAGTCGTACAAGTTCATGAAGGACCACGAAGAGCCGTTGCACGAGATCAACTTCGTGCCGCGTTTCGCAGAAATCGACGTGGACTACGACCCGGGCTCGGTCGTCAACGTTACCATGCACGACGGCTCGTCGCTGCGCCTGCACAAGATTGAGGAAGATTACGATCCCACCAATAAAATCGGGGCGATCAAGCGCATCATGGAGTCGCAGGAAGCCGAAGAGGTGCTCACTGGTGTGCTTTACGTAAACACCCAGGCGCCGAACTTCCTGGAAATGCTGGACATGACTGATGCACCGCTGGCTACGCTTCCTGAGCGTCTGATTCGTCCCTCGCGCGAAGTGCTGGAAGAGTGCATGGAAGCGCTGCGGTAGCAACAGCCGTCAGCCATCGGCTGTCAGCCTGCTGCGTCGTAATAAAGCGTTGGAGCAAAAACATACGCCCTCGTTGCGGAGGGCGTTTTCAATCGAGATCCGAGCACTACACTGACAAGTGATAACCAACAACTTATTTCGGCGATGCCATATCAATCACCAACCCATACTTCACGTCGCTCTGGAGCAGACGCTTGTAGGGCTCTCCTCCCGACGGCTAGAAGAGAGCCTGGCGTGAGAGCTTGCAGGAGAGTCGTTTTGCGAATGATCCGGCTCAGGGCACGACTTCAGTCGCGCCGATAAATTTTTGAGCCACTGCGTAACTTCGAGTCGGCGCGGCCGATGCAAAAGCGACTTTCTACGCAGCCCTTGAAACAAAAGCAAATTAAAAGTACAAGACAGGGTCGACTTGGCTCATTGGATGTTTCTGCCTAGTGCCCGGTGCAAGATCCTCGCGTGGGTTGCTTCCTTGTCTGCTGCCTTGGATTACAAATCCTTATTGCGATAAGATTCCGCCATGGCGAAGAATCAAGGCCAATTCGAAGTACCGTGTCCCTGCTGTGGTGCGCTGCTCAAAATTGACGTAGCCACAAAGGCAGTTATTTCGCACATCCCGAAAGCCGCTCCGAAAACGTTTAATGATATGGAAGAAGCTGCGCGCGCCATGAAGGAGCGCGACAGTCGCAAAGAGTCCATATTTCAACAGTCGGTCGAAGCGCAGAAGAACCAGGCTGACCTGCTGGAGAAGAAATTTCAGGAAGCCCTGCGCAAGGCGAAAGAAACTCCCGATACCGGCAAGCCGTTGCGCGACTTCGATCTCGACTAAGGGACTGGTTTGAGAGACAAGCCACTTCTGCTGGGACACCGCGGTCGCCGCAGCCGGGAGTGGTCTGCTCGAAACTTGCCGACCGAGAACTCCTTAGCTGCATTGGAATATGCGATTGCCGCGGGATGCGACGGCTTCGAATTCGACGTGCGCTACACCCGCGATGGGAGCAATGTGTTGTGGCACGACCCGGACTGGCAAGGTTTGCCCTTGGCTTCCAGTGACGCGGCCGTTCTCACCGGTCAGAACGGTACACGACTCGCCGTTCTGGAGGACGTGTTAAAGAGGTTCTCGAACCGCGCCTATCTGGATATCGAACTTAAGGTACTGGGCAACGAAGAATCTGTAATCGAGGCATTGCAGAGGACGCCGCCGCAGAAAGGCTTTTTGGTGTCTTCGTTTTACCCCGAAATTCTGACTCGGCTGCGCGCGCTCGATTCTGCGCTGCCGCTGGGTTTTATCTTTGATCGAAACGAGGCGCCGGCCGTATGGCGAGTGTTGCCCATCCGCGTCCTGCTGCCGCGTCACGATTTCCTGTCTCCGGCGCTCGTTGACGAAGCCCATGCCCTGGGCTTGCAAATCATGACGTGGACGGTGAACGATCCAGCCCGCATGGGCCAGCTCGCCCAATGGGGCATCGACGGCATCATCTCCGATGATCCGAAGCTTTTGTATCAAACGTTTCACTCTCACTAACCCCGCCATAGCAAAAAGCCACCGCCTCGTTTAGAGTGGGTCTAATGGCTATCACAGGCGAGCGATTCGAGCGCGTCGTCTCTATCATGGCGCGACTGCGCGCTCCCGGCGGGTGCCCCTGGGACCGCGAGCAGACTTTCGATACCATCAAACCGTACACGCTGGAGGAGACTTACGAAGTCCTCGAGGCGATCGACGCTCGCGACTGGAATGAGCTGGTCGGCGAACTGGGCGACCTGCTGCTGCAGGTGCTGTTCTATGCCGAGATGGCCGCCGAAGAGAAGCATTTCACCATCGACGATGTTCTTGACCGCCTCTCTAACAAGCTCATCGACCGTCACCCCCATGTTTTCGGTGAAGTGAAAGCCGCTACGCCCGGCGAAGTCGTTCGTAATTGGCAGGCTCTCAAAGCCGAGGAAAAGAAGAAGCGTCAGCAGGAGTCAGGAAAGGTGTCTGAGCTCGGCCATCCTGACTCCGTTTTGCATGGTGTGACCTCGAAGATGCCTGCCCTCATGGAAGCTCATAAAATCAGCACTCGGGTGGCGCATGTTGGCTTCGACTGGCCCAATATTGAAGGCCTCTTCGACAAGCTACACGAAGAGACCGAAGAGCTTCGTCACAACCTGAAGGAGTATCCCGAGCCCGGTCCGCAGCCCCAGTCTGCCTCGGCCGCAGCCAGCGCTCGAGCAGTGAAAATTCCGGAGGAGCTTCGGGCTCGCATCGAGGACGAAGTGGGCGACCTGCTCTTCGTGCTAGTGAATGTCGCGCGCTACCTTTCGCTCGATCCCGAATCTGCCCTGCGGAATACGAACCGAAAATTCCGTCGACGCTTCGATTACCTTGAAACGAAGCTCCGTGAGCAAGGCCGCAAGCCCTCCGACGCCTCGCTCGTTGAGATGGAAGCGCTCTGGCAGGAATCCAAACACCAGGAGCCACGGTGACCGTCGATACGCTTGTGTTGCGTCACTGCTCTACGCTGGAAGAGTTCCGTTTGTGCGTGGCTTTGCAAAAGGAAGTCTGGGGCTTCAGTGACGCCGAGCTTGTACCATTGCGGATCTTCTCCCTGGCACCCAAAATCGGCGGGCAGGTCGTTGGCGCCTGGGACGGAGAAACATTTGTAGGCTATGCAATGGCGATCCCCGGCAATCGTTACGGGCACCCCTACCTGCATTCGCACATGGTGGCCGTGAAAGAGGGCTATCGCAACACCGGACTTGGCCGAAAGCTCAAGTTGTTCCAGCGCCAAGACGCCATCGCCCGCGGTTACGAGCTGATGGAGTGGACCTTCGATCCGTTGGAGATCAAGAACTCCTACTTCAACCTCGAACGTCTCGGAGCCATCGCCCGCCGCTACAACGTGAACCAGTACGGGATTACCAATTCGCCACTCCAGGGATTCTTACCGACGGATCGCCTGGTGGCTGAGTGGTGGATGAATTCGCAGCGGGTAAAGACAGTCCTGAAGGGCGGCCGTCCGACCGTTCTGCTCGAAGAACGAATCGAAGTGCGGCATGAGATTTATGCGTGGAAAGCCGATCCCACCTTGCGCTCGCAAGCAGAAGAGGTTCAGTCGCGCAATCGCACGATCTTCCAGTCGGCCTTCGGACGTGGGCTGTCGTGTCTCGGATACGAGAGCGATGCCCAGGGAAACGGCCTCTTCTTGCTTGGGCGTTGGGATGAAAACTGGTCGTATGCTCCGAATTCGTAACAGCAAAAGGCAATCATGAAAATCGAAGCCATCACGCTCCGCGAATTGCATATCCCGCTGGTCCATTTTTTCGAAACCAGTTTTGGCCGCACCTATCATCGCCGCATTCTGCTGCTCACGCTGCATGACGACGGACTCGAAGGCTGGGGCGAGTGCGTTGCTGGTGAAGATCCGTATTACTCCGCGGAATACATCGACGGCGCCTGGGAGGTGATCGTCCGATATCTCGGCCCTGCGCTGCTCGGCAGGACCCTGCAGTCTGGAAGGGAAGTACCCTGCCTCCTCTCCCGTGTGCGCGAGCAGCGCATGGCCAAAGGCGCGCTGGAGAACGCTGTGTGGGATGCCGAAGCACAGGCGAAGAACATTCCCCTTTGGAAGCTGCTCGGCGGATCGCGCACCGCGATCAATTGCGGCGTCAGCATTGGCATTCAGGACTCGCACGAGCAGTTGTTGCAGAAAATTGAAATTGAACTAGCTGCCGGCTACCAGCGCATCAAGCTCAAAGTGAAGCCCGGCTGGGATGTGGACGTGCTGGAAAAAGTTCGCGCCCGCTGGCCCGACATCTTGCTAAGCTGTGATGCCAACTCCGCCTATACCCTGAAAGACCTCGACCATCTCAAGACCCTCGACCGATTCAAGCTACTCATGATCGAGCAGCCCCTCTGGAACGACGACTTCTACTTCCACGCGTGCCTGCAAAAATCGGTAGAAACCGCGATATGCCTCGACGAAGCCATCCGCAGCTCGCGCGACGCGGAAGCCGCGCTCGAGCTTGGCTCCTGTCGCATCATCAACATCAAAGTAGGGCGCATTGGCGGCTTCACCGACGCCATCGCAGTGCACGACATCGCCCAGCGCTTCGGCGTACCCGTGTGGTGCGGCGGCATGCTCGAATCCGGAATTGGCCGCGCCCACAATGTGGCACTCTCGACACTTCTGAATTTCAAGCTGCCAGGCGACGTCTCTGCCTCGAAGCGCTATTGGAAAGATGACATCATCGAACCCGAAGTAGTCGTGTCGCCGCAAGGCATCATCGCCATCACCGACAAGCCGGGCCGCGGGTATGAATTGCGGCATGATCTCATCGAGAAGCTGACCGTGCGCAAACAGACGCTGAAATAGGTTATGGCGGTGCGGGAGTGGCAAATACCCTTTCGATCAGGGCTGGCGAGATGAGCTTTTCGAGGGAGTCAGTGCCGAACTTAGGCTGGAGGTCATAAATCGAGAACTCGCGCCAGCTAAAGGGCTTTAGTTGAAAAATGTACGCGTAGTCATCGTCGTACCAGGCTCCACTCCGTTCTGCTTCCTCGCGGGGCAGAAATCCCTCCGGATCGAAGGATGCGCGAAATGCGATTGCCTGAGTTTCATTGTTGATCTCAATCGGATAGCTGAGATGTGTAGTGAACAGTTCCGTTTGGCATCCCCAGTTGTTCTTCCTACATTGGTCCTCAACAATTGCCGTCTTCAGCCGGCGGCTAAAGTCTTCGCGAAAAGCATCGTGCGCCTGCGGATAAAGGGGCGAGGCTTGACGGCTGTGAAGATCGTAAAGATAAAGTGTTTGAGGATGCACGTCAGCAAAGTGAACCAGGTTACCGTCCACAATCGCCAAGCCAGAACTAAACGTGTTCCATACTCCTCCCGTCCGTGCATCTGAGACCGAAAGGTCGGACTTCAGAACCACGAAGCAACCAGCTGATGGATTCCAATGAAGTGTCAGGAAGTACCACTCGGCACTTCGTTGCACGCGCAGCACTGAGCCCAGACAGGGTACCTCGGGGCCATCTTTGATGTCCGATATCCGCAATTGCGACTGGTCGTATTCTCTGTTGTCCCAGCGTCCCGTGGTTTTGTCGAATCGAGTAAGCAGCAGCGGAGCCTTTAGTTCAAAGTTCGGACGATCTAGATAGTACCCAATCACGAATTCCTTCTCATCGTCGAGAATCCCGTAGCTTGCTATCCTGGCATTCAGATGCGGGGCCGGTTCCGGCGGTAACGCGATCGAGTGCTCGGTGAGCACGGCCGCCAGGGTCGGGTTCTCCTGAGCGCCACACGGCATCAGGTAGGCCAAGCCAGCTACAATCAAGAGTGTTTTGAGCATGAACACCGAGTGGTCTCGCGTCCAACAGTAGCACCAAACTACAAGGGCGGTCCTGGTTTCTGGATCACGTTTCTGCGGTTGGGATGCGCACTGCACTGGCGCAAACATGCATGAACCGTCTTGTTACACCTGAGCTTCTCGACGACGATCTCGGCACACCTACCGAGATTGCCGATACTCTCCGCGACCTGCGTAACATCAATCAGTGGTTCGGTGGCACACGCACCACGATCGGCCTGTTACGCCAGGTTGCCGAAAAGTGCCGCACTACCGGTCTCTCCCTTCTCGAAATTGGCGCCGGACAGGGCGACGTCCCGCTATTGGCCAGGAACTCGCTTGCGAAGAGCGGAATATCTCTTCATGTAACGCTGCTTGACCGCCTGTGGAATCATTTGCCGCACAACGGTACGCCGTCCGTTGTAGCAGATGCCGTTCATCTCCCATTCCGCAACGAATCCTTCGATGTCATCGCTTCCTCGCTCTTCGCCCATCATTTCGCTCCGGATTCTCTAGCCATCATGATGAGTGAGGCCCTGCGCGTTTGCCGTCGCGCTGTCATCATCAACGACCTGATTCGCAGCCGCCTGCATCTGCTTCTGGTGTACCTCGGATTACCACTCTTTCGCAGCCGCATCACCTGGCACGACGCGCCGGCGTCTGTCCGCGCGGCCTACTCCATTGGCGAAATGCGCTCGCTGCTGTCAGCTTTCAATGCGCACAAAACCGAGGTTTCGCACCACTTCCTCTATCGCATGGGCATAATTGTCTGGAAATAGAAATTCCCGAATCTATGAACGCAAGTTCTACCTTTGATCTCGCAGTCATTGGTGCCGGCCCTGCCGGCAGCGCAACCGCTATCACAGCTGCGCGCCTGGGTGCGAAAGTGGTTCTTGTCGAGGCTGGGCAATTTCCCCGACACAAAGTTTGCGGTGAGTATGTCTCGGCCGAGTCGCTGCACATCCTGCACGATTTGCTGCGCGATACACCAGAGGCCGAGCGGGTACTCGCCGCCGCGCCTGTCATCGGCGAGACGCGTTTGTGGTTTCGCGGCCGCTGCGTTCGAGCCGCTATCGATCCGCCGGGAATCAGCATCCCGCGCTACGATCTCGACTGTCTTCTATGGCGTGCGGCGCAAAAAGCAGGAGTATGCGCTTTCGACAACTGCGAGGTGGGCTCTGTCGAAGGCCAAGGCCCTTTTCACATTGCAACCCAACATTCCATTGTGACCGCAACGGCGGTTGTAATCGCAGCAGGGCGGTGGTCTAAGTTCACTCCTAGCGTCGCAGTTCCGTCGGGGCCAAAATGGCTGGGCATCAAGGCGCATTTTCGCGAAGCCCGGCCACAACCCTCAACCGGCCTCTACTTCTTCGAGGGCGGATATTGTGGCGTGCAGCCAGTCGGGGAAAACCTCGTTAACGCCTGTGTCATGGTGCGGTCGGATACTGCCACCACCCTGCCGCAAGTTTTTGCTCTCGATGCTACGCTTGCCAACCGAGTACAGACGTGGCAACCGGCAACTAACCCCGTTGCCACGGCTCCGCTCATCTATCGCGAGCCCATGCCGGTCAGCGGTAGTTTTTTGTTGGTGGGGGACGCCGCCGCATTTATCGACCCCTTCGTTGGTGACGGAATTTCCATCGCCCTTCGTACCGGAACCCTTGCTGCCGGCGGATTACAGGCTTTTCTGCAAGGTTCGGTGTCGCTGGCTGCAGCCGTCGAGGCCTACCGAGTTAATTACAGGAATCAATTCGCGGCTCCCATTGTCACCGCATCCCGAATTCGCCGTCTCTTGTTTTGGCCGCGTCCACTCCAGATTGCTGTCTTTGAGCTACTGCGCACACCCGGAGTGCTGCCGTACTTCATCGGCAAAACTCGACGGGCTAGTCCCGCATGCTAACGAATCACCAGCACCTCGCGAATATTGTCTCGTCCCAGAAAAAACTTGATGGAGTTGAAATCGCGGAAGAGGGTTTCTACGTGCCGGTTCTGAAATACTCGCTGCAGCTTATAGGGAGCGGCAGGCTGCAATTCCAGAGTGTCTTTGGCGGCGATGTTGTAGCGGTAGAAGGGTGCATTTGCGCCCGCGTCTTTAGTGTGGAAGAACGAAAACAGGATCGCGCCCGGTTTCATGCCAACGTGAATCCGCTCGATGACCGGCTTCACTAGCGGTTCGGGAAGATAGTCAGCCAGGTCCCAGAACAAGACTGCATCGAACTCCTGCCGCTCGAAACGCAGGTTCTCACGGAGGAAGCGGTCCACATCGAACGCAGTTCCGTCATCTCCATTCGGGACCAGCAGCGACTTGTCCGACGACAACCGCAACAGGTCTTCTTGATGAAACCTGTGTCCCAGCCCTATAAAGAACGTGATGTTTGCCGGAGACGTCGGCCCCAAATCGAGCACGCACAATCCCTCTTCCCGCGCCATCCACTTGATAAATTCGCTGAATCCGGTGGAGCGGCGCTGTATGCGTTCGCCTGAAACCGCCTCGCCTGGTGCAGGCTGGTGGTCAGAGTTGCCGAACATCCTATTGAATACGCCGGGAGACATTTTGCTTTATTGTATGTCAGCCAACCGGCGGAATGAATCTTTTCGCGCCGGCCTAGCGCCGCGCCTGGCGAAGAACGCCAAAAGAACGGGGACGCCCCAGCGTCCCGCCGTGCCGTCGAGCTGTAGCCTTTAGTACTTCTTGGTTTCGATCAGGGTGCCCTGCGCAGCAGTAGAAGTGACTTGCGCCGCCGGCGTCGCAGTCACGGTTTGCGGCTTCGGTTCCACGCGCGCGGGTGGTTCCGTCTTCTCAATGTCGATGGTCCCCTTGAAGTACGCTCCATCCTCAATCGCCACTCGTGCGGTGGAGATGTCGCCGGTCAGCGAAGCGCTCTTGCGTAAATCCACTCGATCGCTGGCCGTCACGTTGCCATCCACACTTCCATGCACAATCACATTGCGCGCTTCCAGGTTGGCCCGCACTCGACCATTTGGCCCAATGGTGAGGGTCTGACCGCGTAACGAAATCGAGCCTTGCACTTCGCCATCGACGTATAGGTCTTCGCTTCCTGACAATTCGCCGCGCACTACCACCGATTTTCCTATTGTGGCCACATCCACCGCCCGTGGAGTCTCGACACGCGTCGGCTCCGGCCGGTTTAGGGGAGGTGTCGGCGTATACATTGTTTTGGGCGGGTTCGCTTCAGGTGTCGTCAATTCATCTTCCTTACGTGTCGATTTCCACATAAGCCAAAGCTCCGTTACGACGGCAAAGCGGCCAAGCCGCTGTTATCAGGACGCTTTCCGGTCTCGTACTGCTCCTATGAGGATACAGAACTCGTGCCCGGCGGCCAACTTTTTTCCACAGGTTATCGGTCTGCAGGGGTTACCCTTCGAAGTCCGGATTCACGCTTAACCCTTTCTTCTCACCGATCTTTCACATACGCCTCGGGCGTCGCCGCCATACCGCCCCGTATAATGAAAGGTTTCATAGATCTCCTGCCGCAGCATTCCAGGCGAGGAGAACTGCTTGGCCTCAGCCCATGCCCACCAGTCAGCTCCGCATGCTTCTGGAAGGCAAATCCCACGGTGTGAGAAGAAGGACTCATTTCCATGACCCAGATCGAACTGGTTCTTGCGCGCGAAATCCTGGATTCCCGTGGCAATCCCACGGTCGAAGCCGATGTCATTCTGGAAAGCGGAGCCCGTGGCCGCGCTGCCGTCCCCAGCGGAGCCTCTACTGGCGAGCATGAGGCCGTCGAGCTGCGCGACGGCGACAGTGCGCGCTACCTCGGCAAAGGCGTGCTCAAAGCCGTCGACAACGTCAACGAGATCATCGCACCCGAACTCGAGGGCATGGATGCCAGCGATCAGCGCGAGCTCGACGCCGTGATGAAAGAGCTTGACGGAACTCCCAACAAGGGCAAACTTGGCGCCAATGCTATCCTCGCCGTCAGCATGGCCGCTTCGCGCGCCATGGCCGACCACCTCGGCATCGAGCTCTATCAGTATCTCGGCGGCTTCACCGCCAGCCTGCTACCGACTCCGATGATGAACATCCTCAACGGCGGCGCGCACGCCGACAGCAACGTCGACTTCCAGGAAGTCATGGTGATGCCGGTCGGTGCGCCTTCGTTTGCCGAAGCGCTGCGCTGGGGCGTCGAGACCTTCCATACCCTCAAAGGCGTGCTGAAGAAGAAGGGCTACAACACCGCCGTCGGGGACGAGGGTGGTTTCGCTCCTTCGCTGAAGTCGAACACCGAGGCCATCGAACTTGTGCTGGAAGCCATCACCCAGGCCGGATACAAGCTGGGCGAGCAGATCGCCATTGCTCTCGACCCAGCCGCGAGCGAGTTCTATGACACTGACAAGAAGAAGTATGTCTTCAAGAAATCCGACAAGAGCGAACACACCAGCGAAGAAATGGTGAAGTATTGGGCCGACTGGGTTTCGAGGTATCCCATCGTTTCACTCGAAGACGGCTTCGCTGAGGACGACTGGCATGGCTGGAAACTCGTGACAGATGAGCTGGGCAAAAAGATCCAACTGGTCGGCGACGATCTCTTTGTCACCAACGTCCAACGTTTGCAGCAGGGAATCGATGCCGGCGTGGCCAACTCGATCCTCATCAAGGTGAACCAGATCGGCTCAGTCAGCGAGACCATCGACGCCATCAACCTGGCGCGCGAGAACGGCTATACCGCCGTCATCTCGCACCGTTCCGGCGAGACCGAAGACACCTTCATTGCCGACTTGGCCGTTGCCACCGGCGCGGGCCAGATCAAAACCGGCTCGGCCTCACGTACCGATCGCATCGCCAAATACAACCAGTTGCTGCGCATCGAAGAGGAGCTCGGCCCGGCCGCTCGCTTCAACGGCCTCAAGGCCCTAAACTACCGTGGCGCCCTGGCAAAGAAGAGGGCGTAGGACGCACTGCTTCGGTCCCGCGCGCCGATACGAGAACAGGGTGTCGGCGCGGATATAATCAGTTCACCATGAGGGAAGCAGAGATTATTTTCGCAGTCGAAGAATCGGCCGAGGGTGGATACGAGCTCACGCCCTGGGCCACTCCATCGTTCCGGGGGGCGATTCTATCCAGGAGTTGAAGGAAATGGTAGGTGATGCAGTAGGCTGCCGTGTTTACGAGGCGCAAATGCCCGCCATTATTCGTCTCCCCTTCGTCCCGCGATGAGGTTATTTCCGCTCGATGATTCCGCGAGACCGTAGTGGGCATGAACTCGCCAAGTTGCTGCCATCCGCGGCTGACCTCACGGATGCGTAGCGAGGAACACCACATCACCATACCCGCTCATCGCCGCCTAAAGGTCGGAACCTTGAACACGATTCTTGTCGAAGTTTCTACGTGCCTTAATATTTCCCGAAAAGTACTCCAAGCAGAGCTATTCAATCCATGACTCCTCCCAAACCTCTCGTCCTCATCATTCTCGACGGCTGGGGCTATGCTCCGCCGTCCGACTCTAATGCCATCTCGCTCGCCCGCAAGCCGAACTACGACAAGCTGCTGGCAGAGTTCCCCAACACGCTCATCCACACCAGTGGACGCTACGTCGGCCTGCCTACCGGCCAGATGGGTAATAGCGAAGTCGGCCACCTTAATATCGGCGCGGGACGCATCGTTTACATGGACATCAGCAAGATCGACTTGATGATCGAGAACGCTGAGTTCGAGAAAAATCCCGCTCTCGTCGATGCTATGCAGAAGGCGGGCACGGGTGAGCGCCGCCTGCACTTCTTCGGACTTCTCTCCGACGGCGGCGTCCACTCGCATCAGAATCATCTCTACGCGCTGCTTCGTATGGCGAAGCAGAACGGCGTCGAGCGCGTTTTCGTCCACTGCTTCATGGATGGCCGCGACACCCTGCCAACCAACGGCGCGATGTACGTCGAGCAGTTACAGCAGAAGATGCGCGAGTACGGCGTCGGCAAAATCGCAAGCGTCAGCGGACGCTACTACGCCATGGACCGCGACAAGAAGTGGGACCGCGAAAAGAAAGCCTTCGACGCCATGGTCTTCGGCGATGCGGAAGGCGGTCGCTATAGCGACCCGGTGCAGGGCCTCAAACAGTCATACAACCGCGGCGTCACCGACGAATTCATCGTTCCTTTTGTCGTTACCGACAGGCGCGGCGAACCCGTGGGCACCATTCGCGACGGCGATGTCTGCATCAATTTCAACTTCCGTGCCGACCGCGCCCGCCAGATCACGCGCTGCCTCGCCCGCAACAGCCATTTCACTCCGCATGACGGCACAGAGCTCGATGCGGCGGCCGAGCTCGACGCCACCATCCCGCGAGACCGCGTCCCCAAAGACCTCTCTTATGTCTGCATGACGCAGTACGACAAGCACTTCACGTTGCCGGTCGTATCACCACCCGAATCGCTCGGCAACATTCTCGCCAATGTCATGGCGAACCTCAACATGCGCAACCTGCGGGTTGCCGAAACCGAGAAGTATGCGCATGTCACGTATTTCTTTAACGGCGGAGTCGAAAAGCCTTTCCCTGGCGAAGACCGAGTGCTGGTGCAATCGCCCAAAGTCGCGACCTACGATCTGAAGCCGGAGATGTCGGCGCAAGGCATTGCCGATACTGTTGTGAAGGCCATCGCAGACAAAAGTTTCGACGTGATGGTAGTGAACTTTGCCAACGCCGACATGGTAGGACACTCCGGCAAAATCCCGCCGACCATCAAGGCCTGTGAAACCGTCGATGCTTGCCTGGGTCAGATTTACGCTGCTCTTAAGCGGGTTGGCGGAGCGATGATCGTCACAGCCGATCACGGCAATGCCGAGCAGATGATCGATCCCGCAACCGGTGGCCCACAAACGGCACACACTACGAATCCCGTGCCGTTCATCGTGGCGTCAGAACTCGCTGTGACGCCTGACCGCTTCAAGGGCGACCATCGCCGTTTCACCCTGAAACCCGACGGCGCCTTGCAGGACATCGCTCCGACAATGCTAGGCATCCTCGGCATTCCCCAACCGAAGGAGATGACCGGCCACGACCTACGAGTGATTGCAGAAGCCGCTAAGCGTTAGCGCGACGTTTTGAAAGCAGACGGCTTCAGCCGCGACGCAAAGGGTATTGCCAGCATCGTGCTCGAGGCATTTGCGAAACTCGTGTTTCGGCAAGTGATTCATCGATTGCGAAAACAGGCACTGTCGGCTGTTCATATCGCCGCCATTGAAAAGGCAAAGGGCAGCCGATGGGCCCTTGGCAGTGCAAATCGATTACGCGCTTCGCCATACTTAAGCTATGGTGCAGCATTGGCTTACACAAAACGAACGAGTCCTTAACCGGACACTACTGACCAAGAGCGAATTGCTAATTACTAGTCGCTACTTGCTGGCTTGAAACTGTTCCCATGAAGCTCGTTATCGCCCTCCATCACCGTTTCCAGCCCTGGATCAGCCCGGGTTGGTTCTCTGAGCGCTTGCGCCAGGACTTCCCCGAACTCAACGTCGTCCAACTTCCCGACTACGAGCGCCTCACCGACGAAATTGCCGACGCCGACATCGCGATTGCTTGGTCCATTCGCGGAGACCAGCTCAGGGCAGCAAAGAAGCTGCGCTGGATCCATTCCACTGCCGCAGCGGTGCACGGACTGATGTCGCCCGAACTTCAAGCCAGCGACATTATCGTCACCAATGCGCGCGCCGTCCACGGACCCACGGTCGCCGAGCACGCCATGGCTCTCGTCTTTGCTATGGCCAAACGTCTGCCGGAAGCCGCAAAATTCCAGGCCCAGCGGCACTGGGCGCAACAGGAAATCTGCACTGAGCCGCCGCGCCCGCGCGACCTCCGCGACTCCACCCTCGTCATCGTCGGTTTCGGTGCAATCGGAACTTATCTTGCCAAACTCGCCCGCCCGGTCGGCATGCGCATCATCGCCGTGCGCCAGCGTCCAGAGAAGGGAAGCGACCTCGCCGAGATCATTTACGGGTTCGATGACCTGAACCTTGCTTTCGAGCAAGGTGATTTCATCGTCCTGGCCGCGCCGGTCACGCCCAGAACCCATCACCTAATCAATGCTGAGCGCCTTACCCACCTCAAGCCGACCGCCTATCTCATCAACGTCGGCCGCGGAGTCCTCATCGAGGAAGAAGCCCTGATCCACGCCTTGCACGCGAAACAATTCGCAGGTGCTGCCCTAGACGTAACCAGCGAAGAGCCGTTGCCACCGAATTCGCGCCTGTGGCCCATGGACAACGTCTTCATCACGCCCCACACCGCCGGCTACGCCGAGAAAATGTGGGAGCGCCATTACGCCAACTACAGCGAGAACCTTCGCCTCTTCCTCGCCGGCAAGCCTCTGCTTTGGTCGGTCGATAAATACGCCGGCTATTAGTTATCTGCCGAGTTGTTTGAATGGCACGGCTTCGCTCGTGCCGTAAGACTCATTCAAATTCGACTACTAGTGGCGAAGGTGCTTACGACTACCTCTAACCAACGCCGCCGCCCACTGCCCAGCTGATACACTGCATCCGCCCCCATGGTCGCCACCAAATCGCTGCAACTGGAAACCTCCTCCCGCTGGCACGCCGTCATGGCTGGCTTCTTGGGCTGGACCCTCGACGCCTTCGACTTCTTCGTCGTGATCTTCCTCTTCGACATCCTCGCCGAACACTTCCACGTCAGCAAAGCGCAAATTGTTTTCTCCGTCACTGCCACGCTCGCCATGCGGCCCGTGGGCGCGCTCATTTTTGGCATGATGGCCGATCGCTATGGTCGCCGCCGCCCGCTCATGGCAAACGTCATCTTCTTCTCCACCGTCGAGTTGCTGTGCGGCTTTGCGCCCAACTTCACCGTCTTCTTCATCCTGCGCTTGCTGTTCGGAATCGGCATGGGTGGCGAGTGGGGCGTCGGCGCTTCCTTAGCCATGGAGCACGCACCTGTCCGCTGGCGTGGCGTCCTTTCCGGCATCTTACAGAGCGGCTACTCTAATGGCTATCTGCTTGCCGCTATCGCAGCCCGCGTCGTTCTCCCCAACTTCGGGTGGCGTGCCATGTTCTGGGTCGGAGGCATTCCTGCACTTCTCGCGCTCTACATCCGCACCAAGGTCCCCGAATCCCAAGCCTGGCAGCAACACCGTGTTCTGCGCACACTGGACAGTCCCAAGATCGCAATGCAGCACAAGGGCCTTTTGGTTTACATGATCGCCCTGATGTTCCTGATGAACTGCCTCTCTCACGGCACGCAGGATCTCTATCCTGACTTCCTCAAGCACGGCCACGGCATTGCACCCAACACTGTCGCTTACATCACGATGTTCTACAACGTTGGAGCGGTCGTCGGTGCGATCATTATCGGCATGCTCTCGGAGCGACTCGGACGCCGCTACAGCATGTTGTGCGCTCTTGCATTGTCGCTACTGGTCATACCGGCTTGGGCCTTCGGTAGCACGCTGATGATTCTCGCGCTCGGCGCATTTGTCATGCAGATGGGCGTGCAAGGCGCCTGGGGCATCATTCCTGTCCATCTCAACGAACTCTCGCCTGACGCGGTGCGTGGCCTCATGCCCGGGTTTACATATCAGATCGGAATCCTACTTGCCGCCTCGACTCCAACCATCGAGTTCGCCCTGCGCGATCACCTTGGCTACGCGTGGGCACTTGTCTCGTTCGAGCTTGTGGTGATTGCCGGACTATCATTGCTTCTGATTTTCGGCCGCGAACATCACGGCAAGAGTTTTGTGCAGCAAGAGGTCAGTAGTGCCGGACTTCAGGCCAGCATATAGGTCGGCTCTTTGGTTTTCCAGACAACTGAGAATCTACTTGGAGCGGGAGAGGGGAATCGAACCCCCGACCAACAGCTTGGGAAGCGATTGCTCACCCGTAAGTCGTTGTAAATACACACAAGAAAACAGGGTAAAACGCGGCCAAACGTGCCGTGCGTGGCAGGTTCTGCCTACATTTTGCCTACAAATTTTGTCAACCCTCAGCAACGTCTAAGCATTGTTGCCGTACTTTTTGGAGGACAGAATGGACAACACGTCGCGCGTGTACGACTTGTTCTAAAGAAATTTTCACTCGGCGCCAAGAAAGTTCTTGACAACTCACCTATTTTTGTAATACAATATCTTTAGCTAAGACACGGCAATTCTCGTGTGACTCGGAAGCCAGCGTCGCCCCAGGGGAAGGGTTAATTAGCCACATCAGCACACGGTGGGGTGAGGTGTGCCTGAAATCTCTTTTAACCGAGGGTCCTGGAGCTATCTCAAATACGCTCGGACCGGGACGAAACTATCCTCTCAGATCCGCATAAACAAAGGGGTTGTCAAGGGGCAAAACCGGAAAGCGGCCCCATACCGTTACCCCGGGTTTCGTCCCGTGATGAGTCTGATCGCTTTCTATTCCACCGCCCTGCGCGCCTCAAGCTGCTTCGGTCGCTAGGTCTGGCACTTCGGAATTTGTTAGTGTTGACGCACTCATCCGAGTTTGTGCATAATCGTCTGCGCTACTCGGACCCTTTTGTAGCTGTGGGAATTTTCACTGCGAGTTGAAAGTCAAGGATGAAGCGTGTCAACGAAATATCGCGAATGTTTCTTGCACTGCTGATAGTGATAGCTGTAGCGACGATTCTCATTACTCCTGACACGACCGACGATGTTAACGGACTCTTACGTTCTCATCAGACATTGAAATGGCCGAGTCTGAGTGCCAGCGTAGGCATTTCCCTGGTGCTGCTCTCCCTCGCTGCTTCTGCTGACTCTTCTCCACCCGTTCCTACCACATTCGACCTGCTGCGTCTGATCTGTACATACCGCTGCTAGGATCTTCGACTCGCTCGTGCTGTCGTCAGCATCACGAGCGCGGCTAACTGCCCGTCGAGTGCCTACTCGCTGAGACTTCCTGAAATTGCTAACTGGATTCGCGCTTGGATCCAAAGCGAGATTGTCGGAGGCCATGGCGAAGACACGCACGAGTCGGCGTATCTGCTGACTCAAAATTTTGGCAGCTCGGGCTGTGCAAGCCGACCGTTTGCCAGTCGAGCGGCTCGGTCATCGTGTGACTCTATTCATCAATTAAGGAGATTGTATGAAAGCGAGTGTGTTGTCGAAAACCCTTAGCCTCACTATGTTTTTCTTCTCTTTGTTGTCTTTGAACAGTTCAGCAGCAGCGCAGTCTGCTAACAAGGAGCCAGAAAGCCCTCGCTGCTCGAATCGAACCCTCTTTGGCGATTACGGCGTCCTTATCGAGGGTAGCTTCCTTGCAAATGGTTGGTCCCTGCGTACTGCCTCAATGATGCACTTTGATGGTAAACAAAACTTAACTACGTCGGACTTCGTTGTCCTCAATGGAACCCCGCTCTCGGATGATTGGACACCGAAAAGCGGCACCTACGCGGTGAACCCAGACTGCACAGGGACGTTCATCCTTGAGGGGGCGATCAAAACCCATTTCACCGTCGTGAACAGCGGCAAGGACTTTCGCGGAGTGGTAGACGGGAATGCGATCACATTTGCGGGCTCGAGAGTGAATTAACGCATACGAAAGCAAGCACGGGAAGCCGGAAGGTCTTTCCTAGGCAGCCGACCTCCGCGCTTCTCGGCTTTTCGCACTCACGGCCGTTCGATAAGTTCTCGTTTACGCACGGGCATCTTATCGCCTTATGTGTACTGCGTCGTGGAGGTTCGCTATGCCCGGGAAGATTGCCAACAAACCGGCACCCAGCCTAGATCAGGGTTCACTAGAGATTGGGTTGGCGCCTATGGAGGCCCAAGAGATGCTCATAGGAAAGTGAGCTCCACCCCGAGACTCCTGCCTTTTCCGTGCTACAGACTC
>Ga0209465_10000053_pt1 | contig 49429 bp, 47 predicted proteins | sample PanSoiPlot1MoBio_FD_188321 | JGI IMG/M metagenome (GOLD analysis project Ga0209465, IMG submission 188321) | Tropical forest soil microbial communities from Panama analyzed to predict greenhouse gas emissions - Panama Soil Plot 1 MoBio (SPAdes)... | ecosystem: Environmental > Terrestrial > Soil...
ACCAGGGGCCGACGTTCGTGCCGGTCAACCAGCCCCAGAACGGGATGCCCCCCAACGCCCCGGCGGGCATGGGCACCAGCGGCATCCCCGACATGCAGAAGCACCTCATGGCCCCCGGCGGGCAGGGGGCGGAAGGGGTCAACCTGAACAGCGCCGGGAAGGAGGTGCCGATGCAGACCAACGGCATGCCCGGCGCGCCCAACGGCTCGGTGCCCGGGATGATCCCCGGGGCCGTCGTCCCCGAGCGGTCGGCGGCCGCGGGGCTCGTTCAGTCGATCAACGGGTAACGGGGGCACAGCTGTGGACCCGGTGGCGGCCGCGATGGCCCAGACCGGCGGGCCCGCGCCGTCCGCGCAGCCGGGCATGGGGCCCCCGGCCCAGCCCCCCGCGCAGCCGCCCGGTCCTCCGCCGGTCCCGCCCCACCTGGAGCAGCACGTCCTCCAGCCGAGCGGGGTCGACGACGAACTCGGGTCAGGGGCCCGGCCCCGCCAGTCGGGCGCGCGCGTGCGCGCGGGGGACACCCCGCTGCAGCGGGCCGTCGTCACGATCAAGGCCGAGTTGCAGGACAACGCCGCCCGCCTCGCGGGCCAGTTGTTCCCCCACGGGCCCGCCGGGACGGAGCGCCTCAGCAAGCCCGCCTTCGAGGCGTACGTCCTGCGCCACTGGGACGAGCCCGAGTTCCGCCAGAGCCTGCTCGACAACATGGCCCCCAAGGGGCCGACCGGGCAGCGCCTCCCCTCCGGGGTGCAGCAGTTCATGAAGCTGTACCAGGACGTGGTCGTGCCCCGGCAGGAGTTCAAGCAGGTCCCCGCGCACCAGCAGGCCCAGGCGTTCGTGCCCCCGGGGCAGGCGTCCCCGCAGGTCGGGCCGCCGCCACCCGGGCCCGGGCAACTCCCGGGGATGCCGGGCCCCCAGGGACCGCCGGGGCCACCGGGCGCTCCGGCGCCGCTGCCCGGTGCCCCGGCGGCCGGGCCGCCCGGGGGGTTGCCGCCCCCCGGGCCTCCCGGACCGCCCGGTCCGCCAGGACCGCCGCCGCTCCCGGGGGCGCCGCCCATGATGCCCCAGATGCCACCAGGGATGCCGCCGCCCATGCCGCCGCCCATGGCCCAGGACCAGGGGATGCCACCGCCCCCCGGGCCTGGCTTCTTGCCCCCGATGGGGCCACCGGGCTAAGGGGTAGGCCATGACCTCCAGGAAGCTGTGGTTCCAGCAGGACGACCTGAACGCCGACCGCCTCGGGCAGGCCCAGAAGATGCTGGCCGACGCCTTCAACGGGGTGCGCCAGAACACCCAGGACACCCACGACGCCACCGTCCAGGACCACCTCGCGGGCCAGACGGACTGGGCCCAGAACCTCCTCGGCCAGGCGTTCCAGGGCGTCCGCAACACCGTGGGCAACGCGGTGGGGGGCGCGGTGGGGAACGCCTTCGCCGGGGCGAACCCGGCGGCCGGGGTCGCCAACCAGATGAACGCCCCCACCGGCCCCACAGCTGTGCCGCCACCGTCGGTGCCCTCGGTGCCGTCGCCGTCGCTGGACGGGTACAACGGGCTCCCCGGCGGGGGCCCGCGGCCCCTCCTCGGCGGGATCGACCGGGAACTGGGCGCGGCCAAGGAGGGGCTGGGGACCACCGGGCCACCGGCCGCCCGGGGCATCCGGGAGATGACCGGCGAGCAGGAGCCGCCCGAGGCGCCCGAGCGGCCCGAACAGCCGGGCGGGCTCCTCGGGGGTACCGGCCTGGGGGAGGCCGTGCGGGGCCTCGACGAGCGGCTGCGGCAGACGCCCCTCCAGCAGGGCTTCGACTGGCTGAACCGGCAGGCCCAGACCGCCACGACCGACACCGGCCTCCTGGGGGAGCACGGCCTGGCCGCCAACAGCCTGCGGGGCGCGAACGACCTGGCCCGGCGGCTCACCTACGGCGAGGCGGCCGACTCGCTGCCGGAGGGCATCAGCCCCTTCTCGGGCACGACCCTCGACCCGGCCATCGGCCTCGGGGCGATCAGCACGGCCCGCAAGTCGCTGGAGAGCCTGGGCCAGCTGAACCAGGGCGTCCAGGAGTTGCACCAGGGGCAGCCGCTGCCCGCCGTGCGGGACATCGCCCTCGGGGGCCTGGGCGCGCTCTCCCCCCAGTACCAGTTCGTCGGGAACGTCGCCGCCGAGAAGGCCAGGATGCAGGGGCTGGACGACGACACCGCCGACGCGGTGGGCGCCGTCGCCGGGTTCATGACCCCGGGCGGGGGGCTGGAGCAGCTGGGCAAGGGCGCGGCGTACCTCCGCCGGATGGAGGGCGTGTCCCCGACGATGCGCGCCGTCGCCGGGGGGATCGAGGACCTGTCCCGCGCGACCGGGAACGTGTCCCAGACCCCGGAGGAGTTGGCGGAACTCGGCCGGGTGCGCAGCCTCGCGCCCCTGGTGGCCCAGGGGTTCGCCGCCCCCGTGGGCGGGTTCATGGCCTACCAGAAGGCGCGGGAGGAGGGGCTCGACCCGACGGCGACCGCGCTCCGCACCCTGGGCGGCGCGGCCAGCCTGGCGGACACCGCCGGGGGCGTGACGGACACCGCGGGCGCCTTCCTGCCCCTCGGCCTGCGAGGGGTGCGCGCGGCCGAGGCTTCACGCGCGCGCGCGCGCACGGCGCTCGACGCGATGTCGGACGTGGGCGTGGACGACACGGCCCTGGGCACCCCGGCCCTGGGGATCGTCACGCCCGGGGCGCAGACCCTGTACCACGGCTCGGCCACGCCGTTCACGAAGGTGGACCCCGACCGCTTCGACCCGGCTGGCCTGTACGGCCCCGGGTACTACATGACCACCAGCCCCCGGATCGCGGAGAGTTACGCCGGGGAGACCCGGGGGCTCAACCAGTCCAACGCCGACAAGTGGTCCGGGACGCAGGCGGACGCACGGGCCGAGACCCGGAAGTGGGTGGACGGCCTCCTGGCCGACCAGGGCAAGCACCCGGCGATGGACTCGTTCGCCAACTACGTGGACGCCCAGATGAAGAAGATGGACGCCTACAACGCCCTCGCCCCCAACCGGCAGGCCTACTTCAACGGGCGGACGCCGGAGGAGTGGATGCGGCGCCTCGACAACTGGCACGACGACTGGGTGGACCAGACCAAGGATCCCTGGCTCGTCCCGGACCGGAAGACGGGGCTGAGCCAGGTGAACGAGGTCGGGGACGCGCTCAGCAACCACCAGATGGACATCGACGACGCCTTCCGGATGGGCCCGCAGTCGAACATCCGCCCGATCACCGTGCCCGGCGGGACGCGCCTCCTCGACATCGACCACCCCGTCTCCGACGAGGAGGACGGGATGATCCGCCAGGCGCTCCAGGCCCGGAAGATCAACCCGGACACCGCGATGCAGAACGTCTACCAGGCGTGGTACGAGCGGCGGAAGGGGATCAACCGCGGGATCGGCGCGGGCGCGAACCGGGACGTGCCGGACTACATCGGCAACGACTACTACCGCGGGCTCGAGTCCGCCCTCGGCGGCGACAAGGACGACGTGAACCGCCTCTTGACGCAGGCGGGGTTCGACGGCGTGACCCACAAGGGCGGGCTGATCCGGCCGCTCCTGGACGACCAGGGCCACCCGATCACGCACAACGTGGACGTGATCTTCCCCGACCGCCTGGACAAGGTGACCAACGCGCTCTCGGGCACGCCCTACGGCGTCTCCGGCGCGGTCGCCCCGCCCCCCGGCCTGGACCGGGCGGCCATCCTCCGCGCGTACCCCGGCGGGGCCGGGGCCTTCACGGCCGACGCGCTGGGCGCCCTCGGCGGCGGGGTCGCGGGCGGGATGCTGGCGAACCAGCAGGAGGACCAGCGGGGCGTGACCGACCCCTGGCAGCGGGGGCTGGGGATCGCGGGCGGTGCCCTCGCCGGGGCGACGGTGGGCGCCACCACCAGCCGGGTCGGGCGCTCCCTGTACCGCGGACTCCGCGCGCTCAACGCCGACGAGTCGGGGCGCCTCGGGATCACTGCGGGGCCAGGCGGCCCCTCGTCGTTGCCGACTCCCGAGCCGAGCGCGGGCACGGGCCGCCGCGACCTGGGCGAGGCGCCCGTCCTCCCCGGCCCGCAGAACCGGGCGCCGACCGCGGCCGACGCCCGACTGGGGGCGGCGGCAGAGATCCCGCCGGGCCCGGGGGAGCGCCAGGTGGGGGAGAACCAGCAGCCCCGCCCGGGGGACTTCGACCGAAGGGTGCAGGGGGTCCACGCCCGAGTCGGCGGGACGGGCGGCCCGATGGGCCAGGCGAAGCAGGTCGTCGAGGAGACTCCCACCGGCAACACCTGGCAGAAGGGCCAGCCCACCCCCCGGGCGGACGCGATGGAGGCCCCGCCCACCGGCCAGCAGGCCGTGGACATGGCGAGCCAGGACGCCTCCGACTGGCGGAACCTCACGGACGTGGCGAACTCGCTGCCCCCGGGGGACCGGCGGGACATGCTCCTGCGCGCGGCGGCCGCCATGCACGAGAAGCTGCTCAGCCAGGCCCAGGCCAGGAAAGACATCGCCACCCAGCAGCCCGGCACCGCCGGGGCGATGGCGACCGACAGCATCCGCGAGGCGTCCCGCCGCAGCCGCACCCTGGCGGGGCAGGCCGAGCGGGCCGCCCGGGACGCGGCCATCCAGGGGACGGCGCCCGCGGCCGAGGGGGAGGAGGCGCCCGAGCCCCTGGCCCACGCCGTCGCCAAGGCGATGGGCGGGGACGTGGCCCAGACCGAGGCCGGGCCCCGGGTCACCGACGCCGCCGGGAAGGTGGTCGCCTCGCGCGGGCCCGCGGAGGTCGACCTGGACGGCAAGCCGGTGGGCACACCTCCTGCTGCCACGCCGGGCTCGCCGGGCGCCGCGGCCGCGGGGGAGGCAGTCGCGCCGACCGCCCCCCGCGGCCGGGCGGCCGCCACCACCGCCACTGCCCCAGGCACGACCACGACGACCGGCACGACCGGCACGACCGGCACGACCACAGCTGTGCCCAAGACGACGACCACGACGACGGGCACCACGACCACGGCCCCCAAGACGACGACCACGACGACCACGCCCCCGCCGGAGACGCCGGAGACGCCGGAGACGCCCGAGGAGCCCACGGGGAACTGGTGGTTCAACGACCAGGGCAAGCTGCGCAACATGGACGAGTTGGAGGCGGGCCACCGGCAGCAGATCGAGGACGCCTACAACCGGTACAAGACCTACCGGGCGGCGATGCAGGCGGCCACCGGTCCCGGCGAGCGCACGCGCCTCACGGCCGAGTACCGTCTGGCCGAGGGCGCGAAGGTCCAGAAGCAGGTGGCCCAGCTGCAGGGGAAGTCGGAGCAAGACATCCTGACGCTGGCCTCCCAGGACCAGAAGATCGGGGCGCTCTCGAAGCTGGCCGACCGGAACCTGCGCGACTTCACGTCCAGCCAGTTCGCCAAGCGCGACTTCGTGACCAACTACGCGCGCGCGAACCTGATCGGGGCGAACCCGATCACGATGGCCCGCAACGCCATGGGGGGCGTGGCCGCCCTCGCCTGGCACCCCATCGAGACGCTGGTCGCCTCGGCCGTGGACAAGCCGGTGGGCTGGGTCTACGCCCGCAAGGGGCTCGACGCCAGCCACGACCGGCGCTACGGCGGGGAGACCGGGGCCCTCGTCAACGGCTACGAGCGGGCGCTCCCCGCCGCGCTCGTCAACTTCCAGCACGCCCTCCGGCAGGGGGACGAGTGGCGGACGAAGGGACTCGTCTCGGAGATCACGCACGAGAAGAAGAACCAGGGCAAGGTCACGAACTTCATGCGGGCGGTCAACGACCGGCTCATGTCGCCCCTGACCGCGACCGACGCCTTCTTCCAGACCCTCACGCAGGGCGGGGAGGTGATGCGCCAGTCGTACCGCCAGATGAAGGAGGCCGGGTTCTCCGATCAGCAGATCAAGGACCAGCAGGTCAAGCTGCTGACCGGCCCCCGCCAGGGCTACGTGGACGCCTTCAACCACCTGGCGACTGGGAGCGGGGAGGCGACGGCGAAGTCGCTGGAGAAGGGCGTCACCGACCAGATGGAGTACCGCGCCTTCCAGCAGCCCTTCGACCACAACGACCGGGTGGGGAACCTCATCCAGTACATCTCCAAGCTGCCGGGCGGGAGCCTGATCGTGCCCTTCGTCTCGACGCCGTACAACGCCGCCAAGTTCGACCTGGAGCGGAGCGCGGCGGGCGGGGCCAAGGCGGCCTGGGATCTGGCGACGGTGGGCGGGAAGAACGGCGCCCACGGCACGGCGCTCTCGCCCGTCGCCCCCGAGATCCAGCGGGGCGAGATGGACGACCGCCTCGCCCGGGGGATGGTCGGGTCGGCCCTCTTCGCCGGGCTCATGCTCAACACCCTGAACGGCAACCTGGACGTGAACGGCGCCCTGCCCGACTCCCAGGCCGAGAAGGACCAGTGGGAGGCCGAGGGGCGCAAGCCGTATACCATCAAGGCGGGCGACCGCTACGTCTCCTTCCAGGAGATCCCGGGGCTGAACGCCGTCCTCACCCAAGCGGCCATCGTGAAGGACATCCGCAACCGCTATGGGGACGACCGGCGCGACCTCCCCAGCGTCATCCAGCGGGGCATCCTCGAAAGCATGAAGTCCCTCGCCGCCCAGCCCATGACCGGCGGGTTCATGGACGTGGCCCGGGGGATCACCGACCCCCAGCAGGCCGGGGCCCAGCTGACCGCGGCCATCCCGGGCACGCTGATGCCCTTCTCCGGGGCGTTCCGCTGGCGGAACAACGCCAACGACCCCTACCAGCGCGAGCAGCCGATGAACCCCCTGGAGACATACCGCCAGATCTACGACCCCCAGTCCCTCCCCGCCAAGCAGACCGCCTGGGGCGACCTCCTGGAGAACCCCAACCAGGGACTCGGGGCGCTCAACCCGGTGCGCACCTACGCCGCCCGGGAGGGGGAGCCGGGGTTCCGCGCCCCGACGCACTACATCACGTCGCGCACGGCGCAGAACGATGTCGCCATCGGCCGGTCGGCGGCGCGCGTCCAGGCGTGGCAGCAGGGGCTCATGTACGGGGCCCGCGTCCCGATGCCCTCGACCCAGGACTTCATCAACGCGGACATCGCCAACCAGCTGGCGAACCCGTACGAGGAGTACATCCGCGCGTCGGCCGCCTCCCGCCAGGGGGCGCAGCAGTACGGGCGGCGGACGACGACCGTCCTGCAGGGGTCGCCGCTGGAGGAGTTCCTGGGCGGGAGCCGGGCGTACTGAGATGGCGACGTTTCCGCTCGCGGGGAAGACCCCCGAGACGACCCAGTGGGGCCCGGCGTTCGGTGCCCCGCAGCCCAACAAGGGCTTCACCGAGGTGCCCCAGCAGCACCAGGGCAGCGACCTCTTCGCCCCGCCGGGCACCCCGGTGGTGGCCGCCCACCCGGGGACGGTCACGGCGGCGCGCCCCTGGTCGGGGAGGCGGGACGACCCGTACGGCACGATGGTGGACGTGAAGGCCCCCACGGGCGAGAGCACCCGGTACGCGCACCTCCAGCAGATGGCCGTCACTCCCGGCCAGCCGGTGCGGCCGGGCCAGCCCCTGGGGACGGTCGGGCACACCGGGAACGCCCAAGGCGACCACCTCCACTTCGAGGCGCACGACGCGCGCGGGCAGGCGCGCAACCCGCAGCCGCTGCTGGCCGGGGGAGGAGGGACAGCTGTGGAACCGGGGGAGCCGGGTGGGGCCTGGGCGGCGGCGCCCCCCGGGGGCGGCGCGGGGGGCCTGGTGACCGCGCTCGACCAGAAGCGGGCCGAGGCCCTCCAGTGGGCGCTCAACAACATGGGCGCCCAGAACTACTACAACCTCTGCGAGAAGTTCATCGAGAACGCCTACGGCACGGGCGGACAGTACGCCTCGGCCGCGAAGGCGGGGCAGGCCCTCGGCGCCCACACCCTCGACCCCTCCCAGGTAGAGCCGGGCGACCTGGTGTTCTTCAAGCCGGACGCCAGCAACGGCGGGTACGGCCACGTCGGGATCGCCCTCGGCAACGGGGACATGGTGAGCGCCACCAACAAGGGCGTCACCAAGGACAACTACCTCACCAACCCCTATTGGAACAAGCTGTACCTCGGTACCGCCGACCCGCCCTCCCAGTGGCAGGGCAACGCGTCGGTGAAGGACATCGGGGCGGGCGTGCAGCAACTCCTGGGCAACGCCCAGAAGATCATCAGCAACCCCACCCGGCCCGGCGCCCTCTCCGGGGGCGCGGACGGCACGGGAGGGACGGGCGGGGGGACGCCGGTCCCCGACCGGGTCGCGCGCTGGGCGCCCCAGATCGAGGCGGCCGCCCAGAAGTACGACCTCCCGCCACAGCTGTTGGGCTCCATCGTCGCCTTCGAGAGCGGCGGCGACCCCAACGCCCAGCACGGCGTCAGCGGGGCCACCGGCCTGGGGCAGGTCATGCCCCGGGAGGCGGGCTTCGCCAACCGGCCCTCGGCCGCCGAGTTGAAGGACCCGGAGACCAACCTCGACTGGTCGGCCAAGATCCTGTCGGACAACTACAAGCGGTACGGCTCCCTCGACAAGGCGGCCGCCGGGTACCTGGGGGCCATCGACCGCAACGGGAACATCTCCCACGCCCAGGACGCCAACGGGACGGACGGGTTCAAGTACGTGCAAGAGGTGGGCAACCGCATGGCGACCTGGAACTGGGGCGACCTCTGGCAGAACATGCAGGACACGGCCGGGAGCGCCGCGGGCGCCGCCTTCCCGGGGATGTTCTCCCCGCAGCAGGCCGCCGCGCCGACCTCGTACAAGCCCGCGGGCGGCATCGACTGGGTGGCCCTCGCGCAGCAGCAGATGAACGACCCGGCCGCGGCCAACCCGATGGGGAACCCGCTCACGAGCAGCTACGCCAACCCGGCGGGCGACCTGCTCGGTGGCGCCGCCGGGGGGATCATCAACTGGTACCAGAACCTCCCCCAGTCCCAGCCGCTCCTCCCCTCGGCGCAGCCGGGCCTCGCGGGCCAGACCGGGGCCGGGGTCGCGGGCGCCCAGTCCCCCACGGGCTCCCTGGGACCGAACTACAACCCCGTGGGCAACCCGCTCACGGCCGGGGCGCAGCGCAACACCACGGGCACGGCCGCCGCCGGGGCGACGAGCGGCGCCGTCAACCCGGTCGGGAACCCGCTGCTGACCCCGGGCGCGAACCCGGTGGGCGACTTCTTCAGCGGGGTGGGCTCGACCGCCCGCGCGGCGCAGGCCGCCGTCGGGGCGCGCGGCGCGCCCGCCTCCGAGGGGGCCCGGGCCGGGTCGACCCCCGGGGCGGCGTCGGGCCTGGCGGCCGGGCTCGCGGGGGCCCTCCCCGGGGTCGCCCAGGGCATGCTCAACGCCATCCCCGGCGCGGCGGGCGCGGCCCAGGCCCTCGGCTTCACGCCCGGGAGCCCCGCCGCCCCCGGCGGGCCGGGCGGGCCGAACCGCCCGGGCGGGAACCAGAACGGCACGGCCGCGGCCGCCGCCGCGTCGCCCCTGGCGGCGCAGGCCAGCGGGTACCCCACGCCCTCCCAGCTGCCGAACACGCTGCCCCAGACGCCCGAGGGCACGGTGATCGGGAACATGCAGCAGGTCATGGCGTCCTACTCCCAGATGCAGCCGTACCTGGAGAAGAACCTCCAGGCGGCGCAGACCGCCTTCAACACGGCGAACTCGAACTACCAGACCGCGCAGCAGCGGTACGCGACCCTGAGCGCCAAGCAGGACCGCTCGCAGGCCGAGACCGACGAGTGGAACATGCTCGCCATGCGGGGCCTGCCGAACGCCGAGGCGGCGGTCAAGCAGGCCCAGGACGCGCTCACGGCGGCCAACACCGCGGTCGAGAACAACAAGGCCGCCCTCGCCAAGGCCGCCGAGATCGCCAACGGGAAGATCCTCAACCCGGAGGAGAAGGGCCAACTCGTCGCCCAGGCGAACGAGCAGCAGGCCCAGGCCGACAACCTCAAGGCCCAGGCGAACCTGCTCCAGCCCGGCCAGCCGGGGTACGCCGAGGCCCAGGCCAAGGCCCAGTACGCGCAGGCCCAGGCCGACCAGTACAAGCGCACCGTCGACATCTCCGAGGGCCAGATGAAGGCCCAGCAGACCACGGCGGCGGCGTCCTTCATGAACGCCCAGACGACCGCCTCCCAGTCGCCGTCCATCATCGCGGGCAACTTCGCCAAGGCGGGCCTGGACCAGACAACGGCCCAGATCGCCTGGGCGAAGCTGCAGCCCGACATCAACCAGATCAACGCCCAGGCCAGCCTGTACGGCTCCCAGGCCGAGTACCAGAAGGCCATGGCCGACACGACCCGGGCCTCGCTCGGGCCCACGGTCTACAAGCTGGTGCAGGAAGGTCGCCTCAACCAGGGGCAGGCCGACCAGATCATGGCGACGCTGCCGGACTACGTCGCCCTCGCGGAGCAGAACGTCCGCGCCAAGCAGGCCGAGACCGGGCTCTCCCAGGCGCAGACCGTGGCCCAGCTGGCGCAGGCCAACACCAACCAGATCGACGCCCTCCTGAAGGCCCACGAGGCGCAGACCTGGCAGAACGTCCAGAAGATCGCGTCCGACCCCAACGCCACCGACGCCGACATCATCGGGGCGATCCAGGCCGGGGCGAAGAACGCGACCGAGGCGGCCCAGGTCTACCAGACGAAGATCAACCAGTACACCCAGCAGGAGACCGCCCGCCACGACCTGGTGTCCGAGGGCATCCAGGCCCAGCTTGCCGACCAGGAGGCGCGCAACCAGGGCTTCCAGAACCTGGCCGGGCTCCAGAACGCGCGGGCGAACGTCCAGAACGCGGCCACCAACGCCATCGGCCCCCGCCTCGGCGTGACCGGGATGACCAACGCGATGGCCGGGCTGGGGATGGTGACCGGCTCCGCGGGCCTGGACAAGATCGCGATGCAGTCGGGGACGGGCGCGGGCGTCCTCGGCGCCGCCCAGTCCGGGCTCAAGGGCTACGAGGGCGACCTGGCGAACGTGCGGGGCGGCATCCCGGCCACCGTCCGGCAGGCCAACCTCAACGCCCAGGCCCCGGCCTTCACCCCGCCCCGGGGCTCGGCGGCCACGGCCGGGATCGCGGGCGCGCCCATCGCCTCGCCCACGGCGGTCAAGATCCCGGCGAGCGTGGAGAGCCCGACCTTCGTCGCGCCGAACTCGATCCTCCAGCAGTCGCAGCAGGCCCAGGCGCAGGCGCAGCAGCCCATCGACGTGATGGCGAGCCAGGCCCCGGCCCAGGCCCCGGCCCCGGCCCCGGAGGCGCCCGCGCCGGAGCCGCCGCCGGAAGAGCCGCCGCCGGACGAGGAAGACCAGGGGGACGGCGGCGGGGGGTTCCGCCCGCCCCAGGGGCGGCGCAGGGGCGGCGGCGGGGGGAAGGCCAAAGCCAAGCCCGCCCCGGCGGCGCCCAAGGGGGGCATCCCCGACCGGACGATCCCCTTCACCTTTAAGGCCCCGAAGGCCACAGCTGTCGCGCCCCCCTCGAGGGAGCCCATCGGCCTGCCCTTGCAGCAGCCCATCGGGCTCGGGGTGAAGAGCCAGACCATCGGCAGCGGGGGCGGCGGGTTCCGCGCCCCCGGGAGCACGGGGAGGAGGGCGGCGTGAGCCAGAGCACGGGCGGCTACGACTGGGGCCAGCTGATCGGCGGGATGGGGGGCAACCCCCTGGGGAGCATCACGGGCTCGTCGGCCCCGGACTGGGACTTCCCCAAGGGCAAGGGGAACCTCCCCGACATCGTGACGAAGTACTTCTTCCGCGGGGACGCCGGGCCCTCCGGGATCAACGAGGCCGAGCCGCCGACGCCCGAGGCCATCGACGCCCTGCGCAAGGAGATCAACGCCGGGACCATCGTCCCCAAGAACCAGGCCGCCCAGCAGATCGCGGGCGGGTACGGCGGGCTCCGCGCCGGGGACATCGCCCCGGGGGCCGCGGGCGTCCTCGGGCCCATGATGAACGACATGCCCTCGGGCATGTCGCCGGAGTACTGGAGCCAGGCGAACCAGCTGATCTCGACGGGCGTCCAGGCCAAGATCAAGCAGGCCGAGGACTTGGGCTACTTCAACGGCGTGCCCACCCTCCAGCGGCAGCAGATCGAGCAGCAGATGGCCCAGGGGTGGGCCGACCAGTTCCGGCAGCAGTTCCTCGCCAACGAGCAGCAACGCTCGAACATGGCGCAGGAGGGCATGACCCAGCAGCAGATCAACAACCAGTTCATGTCCAACATGGCCCAGACGATGGGGGGCACCATCGACCCCCAGACGGGCCAGTTCAAGCAGACGGAGCAGGGGCGGGAGTTCGACACCTCGACCCAGGCCCAGCAGCTGGGGTACATGAACGGGCAGTCCACCCTCGCGCGCGAGCAGCAGGCGTGGAACCAGCAGAAGGACGTGGCCCAGGCGGCGTCCAACCCGCGGGACTACATCTACGCCCAGATGCTGGGCAACGCCCGGGGCGGGCTCGCGGGGCAGGCGCCCACGAACCAGATGGGCAACCCCTACACGACGACCGGCGGGCCCCCGCCGGGGCTGGCCGCCTCGGCCTACGCCAACGGGAGCACGCCGAACGCGCAGACCGCCGGGTGGACCATGGGCGCCCAGGGGCTCCCGTCCCTCCCGGGCAACAACGCCAACCCGTTCGGGGGCTCCACGCCGCAGAACCCCAACCAGGGTTTCTCGCCCCTCGCGGCCACCCAGCCGCCGGGCACCAGCGGCCAGGGCACCATGAGCCAGATGGGGTCGCCCGGGGCCGGCACCGGGGGGCAGGACGGGCAGGCCGCCCAGGCCAACCCCCTCGCCAACCCCCAGGCGTGGGGGCAGTGGTGGCAGCAGGCCAACCAGGCCCAGCAGCAGGCCCGGCAGGCGATGGGCGGGGCGATGCAGGACGGGGCCCAGCGGCAGATCATGCCCAACCTGAGCGGATTCCAGGGGCTCAATCCCGTCACCCAGTACGGGCAACCCGGTCAAGCGGGGCAGGCGACGGACGGGCAGGCCGCCCCGCAGCAGATGTCCGCCTGGATGGGCCTCCCGCAGAACGGCGACTACGCCGCGCGCCTCGCCGCGTTCAAGGCCCAGCAGGGGGCGGGCGGGTTCAACCAGTACCAGGGCGACCCGAGCCAGATGCTGTGGGAGCAGTCCCGCCAGGGGCAGACCCCGCAGGGCGGGCAGGGGCTCCAGGGGCAGTACTCCTGGTACGGGCAGCAAGCCCAGCCGCAGCAGCCGGGCCAGGGGTTCCAGACGCCCGGCTACGGGTATAACCCCCAGTCGCAGCAGCCCCAGTACACGACGAGCGCGTTCACCCAGTCGCTCCTGCAGAACCGCATGGTGCCCCAGTCGGGGGCGCTGCAGACGCAGGGCCAGTACATGACGCAGCCCCAGATGCAGAGCGCCCTCAACCTCAACAAGGTCAGGGCCCAGGACTACCTGCGCGGGAACTACTCCGAGCAGCAGGGGTTCAAGGGCACGGCGTCGATGGCCGGGTTCTCCGACGAGGACACGGACAACGCGGTCAAGAACAACCTCCCCAGCTTCCGGGCCCCGTCGTCCGGGGGCTCGATGATCTGAAAGGAGCACAGCTGTGGCGAAAGAGGGCATCACGATAGACGCGCCCATGAAGCAGGCGCCAGACCGCTCCGAGGGCAGCGGGGCGACCTGCGAGCCCCCGGGCGGGTGGTCGGGGAACGTGCCGAGCAAGCAGTGGGTCGCGCCCGCCACGCACGGCAACGCGCCCAAGTGGACGCAGGAGCCCAAGACCACCAAGTCGCGGGACCAGTAAAGGACCGGGAGAGGACACCAGACGTGGCCGGAAAGCCGTTCCCCCCGAAGAAGGCCCCGCCCAAGGCGCCCGCCGGGAAGGCGCCCGCCTCCGGAGCGGGCAAGTCCCTGCCCCCGTGGCTCAAGCCCCCGGGGATGGGTCCGAGCGGCGCGCCCACGCCGCCCATGGGCGGGGGCGGGAAGAAGAAGTAGCGGGACCAGCACAGCTGTGGACTGGGTTGACAGGTCTGCCGTAGAGTAGAGCGACCGAGCGGGACGCCACCGCACCCCCCACCGCACCGGACCGCCGACGCCGCGGGCACGCGACCGAGGGGCGAGGCGGGTGGGGGCGGGCCCTGACCCCCGTGCGCGGACGCGGAAAGCAGTCGAGCGATGCCGGAAGTCGAGACCCCCGAGCGGGGCTCGCCGCTGCCTGACGCCCCCGCCCCAGCGGAGGAGGCGCAGACCCCGGAGCCCCAGCCGCCGGAGGAGGAGCCGCCACCCGAGGAGCAGGAGGAGCGCCCGCCCGAGCCGGACCTGGGCGCGCTCCTGGAGAAGGCCGACCCGGAGTTCCTGCGCAAGCACAAGCGGATCGCGGGCATCGCGGGCGAGATGGCCCAGAAGATGGCCCAGCGGGAGGCCGTGCGGCTGGCGGAGCACCGGGCGCAGCAGCTGGTCCAGGAGCGGGAGCAGCTGCGGGAGGCCGAGGCGTCGCGGCGGCAACTCATCGAGGCGGCGAAGAAGGGGGAGTTCTACGCCCTAGGCGAGCAGGTCTCCAAGAACCTGCTGGTCGAGGACCAGCAGCGGTACATCGGCACGTACCAGACGCAGGCCAGGAACGAGGCGTACGGGTCGGTCCAGCAGGTCGTGGACGAGATGGCCCAGGGGTTCGACCCCGAGGTCATCCAGGCCGCGGCCGCCGCCGTCGAGGACCTCCAGCCCGGCCAGCCCTGGCAGGTCGGGTTCGGGAAGTGGCTGCCCGCGCTGGTCAAGGCGCAGGCGCAGTTCCTCGCCTCGAACCCGGAGACCAGGAAGCAGGTCGCGCGGGAGGTGATCCCCGCGGTGAGGAGTCGGGCCTTGGCCGAGTTGAATGGCAGCGAGCCGGTGGCGGACGGGGGCGGCGGGCGCGCCCAGCGGCAGCGGACGGTGACCGACGAGGACATCGCGCGCATGGAGCCGGAAGAGTGGATGGCGGTCTACGACGTGAAGGCGGGCCGGTTCAAGCCCGGGGTGGTGTACAAGCCGACCCGGGCGGTGGACCCGACCGGCATGCGCAACACGTCGCGGAGCCTGTGAGTCTCTGGGTCGGGAGATAGAGCGATGCCCGCAGGCGTCGGCAGCACGCAGTTCATCGCCAAGAGCGATGTCGATACCCTGTTCTCGCCGGACATCTGGTCGAAGAACGTCCTGGTCAAGCAGGAGGCGAACCTCGTCCTCGCCAACCTGGTCAACCGGGAGTACGAGCGCGAGGCGCGGGTGGGGAAGCAGGTCTTCATCCCCACGATCAGCGACCTGGGCGTGCGGGACAAGACGGTCAACACCATCATCCAGTACGAGGTGGTGGCCGAGACCAAGGTCACGCTCGTCCTGAACAAATGGAAGTACGCCGCCATCGGCATCGAGGACATCGTGGAGGTGCAGTCCCAGGTCAACCTCCGCAGCGAGTACGAGCACAAGATCGCCTACGCCCTCGCCAAGGAGATCGACAGCGAGTTGGCGGCCGCCGTCATCCTCTTCACGCACACGTACGGCACCCTGGGCACGCCGTTCTCCGACCAGGACCTGCGCAACGGCATCCAGTTCCTGGACGACGCCAACGTCCCCGGGGACGGGCGCGTGCTGGTGATGAGCCCGGCCGAGAAGAACGACAAGCTGGGCCTGGAGAAGTGGACCAACACCCTGTACCGGGGCGACAACACCGGCAACGGCGGGGGGAGCCAGGTCAACAACGGGCGGATCGGGAACGAGATCTACGACGTGACGCCGTACGTCTCGTCGAACCTGTACAAGACGGGCACCGCCCCGAACCTGACCTGCGCCAACGTGCTCATGCACAAGGACGCCTACGGCCTGGTGATCCAGCGGCAGCCCCAGATGCACCTCTTCTACGACATCGACTTCTTCACCTGGAAGGTCGCCAGCGAGATGATCCTCGGCCACGGGGAACTGCGCGACGACTTCTGCGTGTACCTGCAAGGCAAGGGTTAACCGCGTGAGCGTGACGCCGCGGCGCAACGGGGTCGTCCGCCGGGACGCCTCGGTCACCCCCCGCCGGGCCCGGGCCGCCGCTGCGTCCGGCCTGGAGCCGGAGCAGTTCGACCAGGTGCTGGAGGAGGTGGACGAGGCCCCCGCCGAGCCGGGACCCGCCTCCGCCGCGGCGCTGGCGCCCATGGCGAGCGGGCCGGTGCGCGACCCAGACCGCATCACCGCGTTCGGGGCCAACGGGGAACTGCTGGAGATGGTGAAGGGGGGGGACGGGGTGTTCCGCACCGTGTCCTCCTCCGTGCCCGAGGCGCCCATCTCCTACCAGCAGGACCACCCCCTCCTGCAGTCGCTCCGCTCGCGGACGAAGCCGGTGAAGAGCGTCCCCATGCGGGCGCCCGCCTACAACTGCCCGCCCCTCTGGTACATGAAGACCGACGGGACCATCGTGCAGGGGCAGGGCGACCCGGGGAACCGGGCGTACTACGAGGACAAGGGGTTCGTCGTGCTCCGGCCGGAGGAGGTGAACACCTACCTCCGCGACCAGGTGCGGCGGGTGCGCCTGCCGGACGGCACCGTGCGGCGCGAGGTGGTCCAGCTGGCCGTCCGCAAGCTGGTGATGAAGGAGCAGGCCCGGCGGGCCACGCTGGTCACCACCATCCGCAACATCGCCCGCCGGAACCCCTCGGTGGAGATCGCGGGAGACCTGGCGTACACCCCGACCGAGGAGTTGGAGCAGCTGCTCGAGCAACTCAAGTCCCACCAGAGCATCAACTTCACCCTGCTCCAGGCCCGGCAGCCGTCCCAGGAGCCGCCGGACGACGAGGACGTGCTGGAGGAGGGCATGGAGTTGGCGTCGGGCGAGGACCTGTACCGGAAGATGGAGGAGGCCCGCGGCCAGGGCTACCTGTCCCGGAGCGGCGGCGGCGTGCGGGCCACGGAATAGGACGGGAGAGGAGGGCGGACGATGCCCATGTGGGGACGCTACAAGCGACCGGAGAGCGACGACGAGGTGGTCGGGCAGGCCGACCCCGCGAACCGCGAGCAGATCGAGGCGCGCGGCTTCACGTACCTGGGCCCGGCGACCCACCCCGCCCGCTCGCCCTCGCCGTACTTCCGCGACCCGAGCCTGGAGGCCGCCTACACGACGCTGGGGCGCACGCCCCCCGACGCCGTGGCGGTGGACAACTCGGCCGTCGTCAAGCAGGCGATGGAAGTGGCGATGCGGAAGCTGACGGGGACGTGGACGGAGGAGGAGCAGGAGGCCGCCGACCGCCAGTACAAGGAGGGGCGGCTGCTCCCCAGGGAGAGCGCCGAGATGCTGCGGGGCGACCCCCTCGCCGGGCAGACCGCGCTGCTCGAGGCGGAGAACGGGAACGGGAACGGCGCGAACGCGCAGCCCGGGCCGACGGCCCCCGCCCCCGGCGCCCCGGGGTCGGACGGGTCGGGCGTCCCGCAGCAGCGCCCGCCCGCCTAGCGCCATGGCGGACGAAGACCTCAAGCCCTCCGTCTGGAAGGACATCAACGAGGCGGTCGGGGAGGCCCTCAAGGTCTCCCCGCCCGACCCAGCCCAGGACCGCGTGGAGGGGGCGCCCCCCCACGGCACGTCGGGCCCCCAGATGGTGGAGGTCACCGAGGGCGAGATCACGGCCCAGGACAAGCTGCCCCAGATCGGGGTGCGCTACCAGCGGATCAGCCAGGAGATGGCCGACGCGCTGGACGCCCCGCCCCCGATCCCGGACGGCGAGTACGTCCCCGGCCCGGCCAAGCCCATGCCCATCCCGGAGGGCACGCGCTGGGTCACCGCGGTGGAGGCCCGGCGGGTCTTCGTCGAGGAGCAGGCCCGCAAGGCCAAGGAGGAACTGGACCGGGAGAACCTGCGCCGCCAGGCCCAGGGGATGCCGGTCTTCCACCCGACCGACGGCAGCCTCCTCGGGGAGTACGCCCCGATGCAGGGGGACGCCACGACGCCGGACACGGTGGACGGCCTGTGGTGGCTGGGGCTCCCGGAGAAGCGGGCGATCTGGGAGTTGGGGATCGACCCCAAGGACTACCCGCGCGTCCACCGGGACGTGTCGGTGGCGGCCGCCTTCGTGATCAACCGCCGGGCGCAGACCGGGATCTACATCCCCCTGGTCATGCGCCGCAAGCGCAGGCGCCTGAACGCCGCCCTGTTCCAGGGGGGCACCCTCATGCGCATCAAGGGCATCAAGCCGAACCAGGTGCCGAGGACGCCGCGCGCCCCCCAGCCGTAAGCCGACCCCCGTCGAACACAGCTGTGCCAACGGAGGGCGAGGATGCCCCGTTCCCTCTTCCGTGACTCGATCATGGTCAAGGGCCCCGGCGGGGCCATCCCGCTCGCGGGGGCGACCGTCTACTTCTACCAGGACGTGGACGGCCCGAACCCCCCGGCGATCACCTTCTCGCTGTACCCGGACGAGACCTCGGTCGTCCCCCTGGAGATGCCCTACGTCACGGGCGACCTGGGGGAGTTGGAGGTGTGGGCCGACCAGCCCCACCGGGTGCGGATCATCGCCTCCAAGTTCCCCCTGGACGACGCGGACGAGCGCATCGATCTGGACACGCCCCCGGGCCAGGGGGCGACCGTCGACCAGATCCAGGCGTCCGTCGCGGCCCACGAGGCGCGCACCGACGACCCCCACCGCCCGGCGGGGTACCTGACCCAGGCGACGGCTGACCCCCGCTACCTCCAGCAGGCCCAGGCCGACCTCCGGTACCAACAGTCGGGCCAGAAGGGGCAGGCCAACGGGTACGCGCCCCTGGACTCGGGCGCCCTGATCCCGCCCCAGTACCTCCCCGCCATCGCGATCACGGACACCTTCGTGGTCGCCTCGCAGGCCGAGATGCTCGCGCTGACCGCGCAGACCGGCGACGTGTGCATCCGCACCGACACGGGCAAGTCCTACATCCTGGCGGCGAACGACCCCACCGTCCTCGCCAACTGGAAGGAGTTGTCCGCGGCCGCCCCCGTGCAGTCGGTCAACGGGTACACGGGCGTGGTCACCCTGGCGGCCCACGACGTGGGGGCCGTGGCCCTGGCCGGGGACACGATGACCGGCGCCCTCGTCGTCCCCTCGGAGACGGTGGCGGGCAAGCCCCTCGTGGTCTCGCCCGCCGCGGGGAACATCCTGACATGGGACGCGACCGGGCTCCTGGCCTCCCTCGCCACCGCCAACGTCACGGTGGTCGCCCGCCAGGAGTTCTCCCCCACGGCCGGGACCACGGCCGTCACCCTCTCCGGAGCGCCCACGGCTGTGCTGCAAGTGGCCCGCAACGGGGTGGAGCAGTCGGCGGCGCTCGGGCACTACGCCCTCGCGGGGAGCACGCTCACCTTCCAGGACGCCTTCGCCGCGGGCGAGCAGGTCATCGTCCTGTCCTCCCAGGGCACCAGCGTGGTGACGGACAGCTACACGACCGGGCAGGCCGACGCCCGCTTCGTGAACGTGACCGGCGACACGATGACCGGGGCACTCAACCTGGGCAACAACACGACCGTCGCCGGGCTGGTGCTGAACGGGCCCGTCGCCTCCACCCGGGGGATCGTCTGGCAGTCGGCCGGGAACCCCCGCTGGCGCCTCCAGACGCGGGAGGACGCCACGGGCGAGGGCACGCCCGACTACGGCGCGAACCTGTGGCTCACCGCGGACTGGACGGGCGGCTCTGGTGGCGCCCAGGACGTGGTGGCGTTCGGGCGCAACGCCGGGGACACGCACTTCGCCAACTCCGTGTACTTCGGGGTGCCCGGTGGCGACATCAACGCCCTGGCCCCGCTCCAGGTCACGACGGCCGGGCAGCTGAACTGGTCGCCGGCCGGCTCCCTGCTGAACGGGGGCCAGATCCAGCTGCGCTCGGGCGTGGGCGGCAACATCACGGTGGACTTCCGCGTCCAGGGGGCTTCCCAGGCGCTCTACAACGTCCTCCTCAACGGCACCCAGCGGTGGGGGCCGGGGGGCAGCACGGCCACGGACACCACCCTGCAGCGGACGGGCGCGGGGGCGCTGCGGCTCTCCGGGGCGACGAACAGCATGGCGGAGGTGCGCTCCTCCGCCGGGACGGCGGGCGCCCGCTTCGGCCAGGTCGTCGCCGGGGCGCGGGCCGACCTGACGGTCAACGCCTCCTACGACGGGACGAACTGGAACCGCGACGACACCGCGCTGGGGGCCATCGTCATCGGGGCCAACCCGTCGTCGCCCTTCTCCGTCTCCTACGCCCCCTCCGGAGCCAACCCCGTCGGTGCTGCCCTCGTGACCAAGCTCACCGTCGCGCCCACCGGCACCCTCACCCTAACCCCGGACGCCAACCAATGGGCGGAAGTCATTCAGGGTACGACCACCAGCGCCCAGAGCTACGGGCTGTGGATCAAGGCGGGCACGGGCACCGGCGACGTGGGGCTCCAGGTGAACAAGGCCGACAACAGCCGCACCATGCTCAACCTCAACGGGGCCGGCACCCTCACCCTGACCCCGGACGCGACGGTACGAGCCCTGACCGCGTCTGGGGAGTGCATCGTCCTGGGTGGCAAGTCGTGGATGTGCGCCGACCCGACGAACAACTACTTCGTGGGCTGGCGCTGCTCCACAGCCTCCCCGCGCACGATGGTGATGAGTTACGACGGCGGGGACAGCGGGGTGCAGATCGATACCAACGGGATGATGCGCCTGGTGACCCTGACCAACATCACCGGCAACGCGCTGAACATCAACGGCCCGAGCACCGGGGTCAACCTGAACATGCAGGGCTGGGGCAGCGTCCTCATGTCCCACATGGGCGGGGGGTGGACGGGGCCGATCTCGGACAACGCCTATAACACCGGGACGCCCAGCAGCCGGTGGTCTACCGTCTACGCCACCAACGGCACCATCCAGACCTCGACGGCCGAGTCGAAGACCAACCTCGCCGCCCTCGACCCGGGCGCCTGCGCCCAGGCCGTGCTGGACACCGAGTGGCTCTCCTTCGAGTACCTGCCCCCGGACAGGGACGAACGGGACGACGACGAGGGGTACGCGCGACGGGTCGCCAGCGGGGCCAACGCCCGGCGGCAGAACGGCTACGTGCTGGGCCACGCCGTCCACAAGGCGCACGCCCTGTTCGGCTTGGGCGACCGCCGGTCGAAGAACAACGGTTCCGACCTGGGCATCGTCGCCTGCGCCCTGCAAGCCGCGTTGCAGCGCATCGCCGCCCTGGAGGCCCGCCTTGGCTAGGCAAGTCCTGACCATCCCGGACGTACCAGCCACCCTGATCACCCAGGCGGTGGCGGACACCCGCTACGTGAACGCGAGCGGCGGCGACTCGATGGACGGCCCCCTCACCGTCGCCAACAACGGGATCGCCGTGACCGGGCCGTCGACCTTCTCGGCCGCGCCCTCGGCCGGGGGCTCCGTCCTCGTGACCCAGGCCGCGGGGGACGTGCGCTACCTCCAGCCCGCCAGCCCGGCGATGACCGACCCCGTGGTGCGGGACACGGTCCAGTTCGGCCCCAAGCCCAGCGGGACGGCGGACACCACGCTCCAGCGGGTCGTCGCCGGGCGCCTGCGCCTGGTCGGGCCGAACCCCGCGTTCTCCGCGGGCGCGACCGGTAGCCCCGGGCGGGCCTACTTCGGGCAGGCCGTCCCCGCGGCGACTGGGACGAACGCGCGCCTGGACATCGGCTCCAACGCCTGGTACGACGGCACGAACTGGCGCCTGGACGACACGACCAACCCGGGGGCGATCATCGGGATGTTCCCCACCCCCGCCCAGACCTCCACGATGCTGGGCGTCTGGGACGTGGCGACGGACGCCGCCGCCCCGGGCAACCGCCTCGTGCTGACCCGCAACGGGAACCTCGCGGTCGGCGCGGGCACCACGAGCCCGGCGAACCCCAACAACGCGAACACCGTGCTCCGCTTCGGCGGGACGGGGCTCCTGGAGGCGAACAACTCCGCCACCTACGTCTCCATCGCGGACAACGTGTACTTCAGCGGGGCCTCGCAGTCCAACACCGTCGTGGCCGGGGCCTCGTCCGTGCTCCAGCAGGCGAGCGGGGCCATCACCTTCAGCAACGCGCCCAGCGCGGGGGCCGGGGCCGTGCCCGCGATGGTGCAGCGGTTCCAGGTCGGCGCCGCGGGCGGGGCCTCCTTCTTCCCGGACGGGGCCACCGCCGCCCTGGACGCCTACAACGTCTGCCGGGTGCGGGCGGGGCCGAGCGGCCTCGCCGGGTGGTGGTACACCAGCGCCGACGGCGTCGACCGGGCCTTCCTGGGGATGGACGCGGGCAGCACCACCTCGTGGCGCCTCTTCAGCAACGTCGGCACCGCGGGCAACCTGATCGTCTGGGACCTCCAGGGGAAGAGCCAGACGACCAACGGCTCGCTCCTGGTGAACGGGCAGATCACGACGAACACCGGGCTCGCCGGGAACGGCTCCGTGCTGAACCTCTCCTCGACCGCGAACATCCAGTTGTCGCCCGCGGCCAGCTACGTCCACCCGGACGGCGACAACACCCGCTACCTCGGGCACCCCAGCCTCCACTGGGCGTCCGTGTACGCCTACAACTTCACGTGCGCCGGGCAGATGAACGTCGGCGGGGGCTCGCACACGCTCATCGTCTGCGGCTCAGGGGGCGGCTACTCGATCTACAACCGCTCGCCCGGGCACATCTGGTTCGACGCCAACGGGACGCCCAACTCCATCGTCGGCCCCGAGATCGACAACAAGGTGCTCGGCGGGGGCGCGTCCTGGCGGTACAAGGCCGTCTACGCCGTCAACGGCGCCATCCAGACCTGCCGCGCCGAAGAGAAGGACCTCCTGGGGGCGGTCGAACCGGCCGACGCCCTCGACGCCCTCTTGAAGACGCCGATCTCCCGCTACCACCCGAAGGACTACCGAGGCGCGGTGGACGCCGACCTGACGTTCGCCGGGATCGTGGACACCACCGCCGACCCCCGGCTGCAGGTCGGGGCGGGGTCGCAGACCAGCCCCAGCCACCAGGCGGCGCTGCTCATCGCCGCCGTGCAGGCCCTGTCCGCCGAGATCGACGCCCTGAAAGCGAGGCTCCCCGCATGAGCACCACCCCCACGACGCCCGACGCCGCCGAGCGCATCGAGATCGACGCCCCGTCCGTGGGCGACCTGCTCGTCATGGCGATCCAGTCGCCCCAGGGGAACGCCTGGTGGCGGGGGTTCGTCGCCGGGCACGGGTACCCGGAGTGGGTCGTGCGGGGGGACTGGCGCCTGGAGACGCAGGCGTGCGCCGTCATCCTCGGGGGCCCGGAGGCGGCCGGGGCCCAGGGCCCGAACGGCCTCGTGGCCGCGCGCCGGGTCGGCTAGGAGGCCACAGCTGTGCCGATCATACTCACGCCCCGGGTCACGCCGCCCGACACCGGCGCGGCGGTCTTCGGGTACTCCACCGGGCGCTACCGCAGGCGGATCGCCCAGGAGACGGGGAACTTCCTGGCGTCCCTCGTGGACTCGGGGAGCACCAGCTTCCTCGTGGACGGGAAGTACCCCGTCCGCTCGTCGCTCGACCAGGGCGACCTCTACACCGGGAAGTGGCTCCTCCGGCCCCAGGCCCCGCAGCAGCAGGACCGGGTGCGGATCGTGGCCGAGTTGGGCTACGACCCCCAGACGGGGACGCTCCGGCCGGACAGCCCCTGGGCGGACGCGCCCGCGACCGCGGAGCCCTACGAACTGCACGGGGTGATCGAGCCCTGGGACCAGATGATCGACCTGATCAACCAGACGCTCCAGCGGTGCATGCTGGTGGACCACCTGGTGCTCCCGGCCGACCCCTCGGCGCTCTCCTTCAACCTCACGCCCTACGCCCCGTGGCTCCTCGACGCCCGCTGGGTGCGGGGCGCCGCCTTCATCGACCCGGACGACGACCTGAACCCCGAGGACATCGACATGACCCAGCCCAACTTCCGGGGCTGGGTGGAGCAGCAGGGCGGGACGATCATCATCCGCTGGGACGCCGCCTGGGCGTGGAAGGGCACGACCTCGAGCCCGGTGCTCGTCCTGCGCTGCGTCAAGCGGGCGTACGACCACTGCCGGGCCTCGAGCAGCGGGACGTTCGGGGAGCAGAGCGGCCTCGTGGGCGAGGACGACGAGAGCCCGGCCCCCGACGAGTGGGTGGCCGCCGGGGCCCTCGTGGAGTTCTGGGAGCAGTTCGGGGACGTGGTGGCCGCCGGGAACCGCTCGGAGGCCGAGACCAACCTCTCGAAGGCGGCCCAGACCTTCACCACCCTCTCCCGCCAGTACTTCTCCCTCCCGCCGTTCACGCTGCTCTCGCCCCTCCGCAAGGGCTGGTACGTCGGGAACTACTAGAGGGGGGCCCACGGCTGTGCCTGGCATGACCTACGGGCGGTTCGTCTCCACGCCCACCTACAAGCGGGCCCGCACCCGGCCGCGCCCCTGGCCGTTCGACGCCTCCCTGGACAAGGTGGGGCTCATCCTGGGGGCGACGGGCAAGAGCGGGGGGCCCAACCTGCAGGCGAACAAGCCCGCCGACCAGGCCGGGGTGGCGCCCACGGACTACGGGGAGAACGCCCAGAACCCGGTGTTCGGGCGGACCTGGACGTGGCGCACGCTGCACCTGGGGATGGGCACGGGCATCGACGACCAGGAGCCGCCCGGCCCCTCGGGGCGCTACCAGTGGGCGATCAACGCCAACTGCTCGGTGCAGAACCGCCTCTGCACGCCGGGCCCCCTCCTGCACACGGTCACCGTCCCGCCCCCCACGGCCCCCTCGCCCCTCCCGCCCGCGGACCTCACCGACCGGGACGCGGGGCGGGGCGAGGGCTGCCGGAGCGTCTTCGAGTTGAAGGGCAACCTCTACTGGACGCACGGCCGGGACATCTACCGCCTGGACTCCCCGGCCACCTCGACCCCGGTCGCCACGAAGGTGGCGACGGGCGCGAACACCGACCAGTTCTCCGACGCGTGCCTCTTCACGTACAACACCGGGGTCGCGGGGGACGAGGTGTACCTGGGCAGCTACACCGACCTGACCTGGACGGTGCCCGGCCCGCTGTACCGCTTCGACGGCACCACCCTCACCGCCCACGGCACGCTGAAGGCGACGTGCGTCGTCAAGCTGGGGCGCAACCTCTACCGGGCGGGCGGGGCCGGGGTCAACACGGTCTCCTCGGTGGACGTGAACACCGACCCCTGGGTGGACACCAACTGGCGGGCGGACAACCAGTTCTACGCGGGCGACCTGAACAGCCCGATCACCCGGCTGGACATCACGCCCTCCGGCGCGCTCCTGGTGTTCAAGACGGACGGGGTGTACTCCTACGACGCCCAGGGGGAGGAGATCCCCTACTTCCCGCAGTTCCGGCAGGGGCCCTCGCGGGCGGACGGCTCGATGGTCGGGCAGTTCATGAACGACCTGTACGTCCGCTACGCCGACAGCCTCTACCGCCTGACCCCGGACATGTCCATCCGGTTCATCGGGCCCTCCCGCTTCGGCACGGTGACCGGGCCGGTGACGGGGCGGGTGACGGGGTTCGTCGGGCACGGCAGCTACTACGCCTTCGCCACCTTCGAGAACCCGGACAGCGGGAACACCTACCTCTGCCAGTTCGGGGCCGTCGCCTCGGTGGCCTTCGGCACCCAGGGGCAGCAGCCCGACCCCCAGACCGACCGCGTCGAGTGCTGGCACGGCAGCCTCTCGCCGCCGATCCCCAAGCGGGTGACCCAGCTGTACCGCTCGGCGGTGGGCGCGCCCAACGGGCACCGCCGGATCTACCTCGCGTACGACGACGGCACCGTCGGCTACTTCACGGCGCCCTGCGTGGCCGACCCCCTCCTCTGCGACGAGACCGAGTTCAGCCTCGACCCCTCGTACGTCGTCCTGCCCGACTGGCACGGCGGGTTCCGCAAGGACAAGAAGCCCCTGCGCTACGCGACCGTCGCGGGGGAGCAGCTGGACGGCCAGAACTACGCGATCCTGAACTACCGCGTCGACCCCGTCAACCGCCCACAGCTGTCCACCCAGTGGACGGCGCTCTCGGGGCACTTCGACACGGTGCCCAGCGAGCGGATCGAGTTCCCGGAGGGCACGACGGCGGTGACCCTGGGCCTGCGGATCGACCTGGCGAACGGGCAGCCGCCCAACGTGCCCCCCGTCGTCGACGCGGTCTCGCTGCGCTGGCGCCTCGCCACCGAGTTGCAGCAGGTCTACACCCTGATCGTGCTGGCCTCCGACGGCCTGATCTGCCGGGACGGCACGCCGCTGCGGCGGGGGGCGAAGCGCATCCGCGAGCACGTGCGGGCCCTCGCGGAGAGCGCCGAGATCGTGGAGTTCGTCTCCGCGGACGAGGAGGTGAAGCAGGTCTCCATCTTCGACTACGGGGAGACCATCGCCTGGTGGGAGCGGGCCGAGAAGTGGGTCTCGGCCCTGAAGGTGTCGGTGGCCGAGGACGCCACGGGGGCGATCTACGGCACCTACGGGCGCCTGCGGGCCTACACCTACGGCGGCCTGCGGGGCATGACCTACGGAGACCTGAGACGGCTATGACCGGAACCCCGCTCACGACGTACCCCGCGCCGCCCAAGACGTTATCGAACAACTACACCGTGGCGAACACCCGGTTCGCGCTGGCGACCCAGGACACCGACCCGCTCGAGCCGGAGGACCTCGAGTACCTGGGGAAGGCGGTCGAGGAGCACACCCACGACGGGGCGCGGGGGCTCCCCGTGCGCCGCCTGGACACGGTGTCCACGCCCGCCTCGGCGGGGCAGGTCACGGTCTCGGGCGACGACATGACCTGGTGGGGCGCGGCCTCCGCGCTCGTCGTGTCCGCCGTGAACACGGGCACCGACCAGGTGGTCGGGGGGATCAAGCGGTTCGTGCAGCCGCTGCTCCTCCCCCGGCAGGCGACCGCCCCCGTGGCCCCCGGGTCGGGGCTGGGCTACCTGTACCTGGGGCCCAACGACCGCCTGTACCTCCGCTCGGGCACCAACGCCGCCGCCCCGGTGGGCACCCCGGGGATGTCCGTCCCGCCCCTGGCCTGGCAGACCACCCAGGCCACGGGGCAGCCCCTGCAGCAGCAGATCAGCCTGGGCTCGGCGCCCGTCTGGACGCTGGGCTTCCGGGCGACGGGGAGCGACACCGGGTCGCTGATGACCGTGGCCCCGCCCAACTACGGGGGCACGCCGATCACGTGCTACGTGGAGTGGACGGGCCCGGCGGCCACGGGGAACGTCGTGTTCAACCTCCTCTGCCGGGTGACGCCCCAGGGGGGCGACCTGACGCAGCCCTGGGCCCAGGTGGCGACGGCGACCATGGCCTCCCCGAACACCCCGTGGACGAACAACCTCCTCACCCTCAGCTGGGCGACCGCCCTCCCCCTGGCGGGGAACGCCCTCCTCTTCGCGCTGATGCGGGACAACGCCGCCGAGACGACCGCCGGGGGCTCGTACGGCCAGACCGTGAGCGCCCACAACGTGACCTTCCTCTTCGGGTGACGCGAGATGCCGTTCCCCGCCGGGCTGACCCCAAGCACCGCCGTCGACGGCGACCTGACCGTCACGGTCGACACGGCCGTCTCGGGCACGAAGAACTACGGCACGCTCCGGGTGCAGGCGGGCCGCCTCCTCGTGGCGTCCGACTCGGTGATCAAGGCCAACCGCATCCAGGTGGACGCGGGGGCGGCCGTCGAGGTGCAGCCGGTGGCGGGCACCATCGGCACGGACGGCGGGGCGGGCGGCACGCCGGGCGGGAAGAACGGCGCGGGGGGCGGGGGCGGCGGGGGCTACGGCGCCAGCGGGAACCCGGGGGGCAACGGCTCCGGGGCCACGGGCGGGGGCGGCGGGGGCACCCGCAACGGGCTCCTCGACCTGGCGCTGGACGCCGCCCCCGGCCCCTCCGGACGGGGGTCCGCCGGAGGGTCCGGGGGGGCGGGCAAAGATAACACGCTCGACTACGGGTCGGGGGCCAACGGCGTCTGGGACGGCGGGGGGAGCCTCGGCGCGGCGCACTACGGGTTCACCACGATCACGGTGCGCAACGGGCAGACCCTGACCTGCACGTCGCCGTGCTGGATCAGCGCCACGCAGTACGTGGACATCCAGGCGGGCGCCGTCGTCCAGGTGAGCGGGGCCGCCGGGCCGGGCGGTGGGGGCGCGGGGGGCGCGCCGCCGTGGCCGGGGGGCGCGGGGGGCGGCGGGGGCGGCGGGTACAACGGCGCGGGCGCGGCCGGCGGCGGGGGCGTCGGGGTCAACCCCGGGGCCGCGGGCGCGTCCGGGGCCACGTACGACAACCTGTCCGGCGCCGGGCAGAACGTCATGCCGGACGCGACGATGGCCGGGTCGAACGGGGGCAACGGCGGCCAGGGGGCGGGCACCGCCCTCAACCTCGGGAACGGGGCCAACGGCGCGTACACGTGCCCGCCCGGGGGGCAGACCTTCGCGGACGGGTCGGTCTACCAGTTCACCAGCTTCGCCGTCCCGGGCAGCACGACCCTCACCCTGCAGGGGACGGTCACGATCTACTGCCAGGGGGACGCCACCGTCGACGGGACGATCCAGGGGACGGGCGGGGGGTACGCGCCGGGCGGGCAGCAGACCGACCAGGCGGCGGCCAACGCCGGGCAGCGGGCGCCCTCCGGCACCGGGCCCGGGGCGGGCGGCGGGGGCAAGGGGAACGGCATCGCCCAGGGCTCCGGCGGCTCGGTGGCCTCGGGCGCGGGCGGGGGGCACGGCGGCGCGGGCGGCAACGGCGGGTACGGGGAGAACAGCGCGGGCGGCGGCGCCGACTCGGGCGGGCTCGGGGGCCCGAACTACGACAACCAGTACAGCACGCCCCGCCAGGGGAGCAGCGGGGGGAGCGGGGGCTCCTTCCAGGCGCAGGGCTCGGGCTGGGTGCTGGGCCAGGTCGGGGGCGCGGGGGGCGCCGCGCTCGACCTCGCGTGCAACCGCCTCCTCGGGGCCGGGCAGGTCGTGCTCGACGGCAACCCGGGGGTGGCCGCGATCCACATGACCGGCTCGTCGGTCCCCGACGGCTGGGGCGGCGGCGCGGGCGGCGGCGGGGCCGGGGGCGCGGGGCGCATCCAGGCCAACGTCACCCAGTGCAGCGTCCGCCTCTACGCCCGGGGGGGCAAGGGCGGGACGGGCTGGCACAACAGCCAGAGCACGAACCCCGCCTCCTCCGGCGGGGGCGGCGGCGGGGGCGTCTGGATGGTGCGCTACTGGGGCAACGCCGGGTTCCCGACCATCGACTGCTCCCCCGGCCCGCTGGGCGACTACTTCTCGACCAACAACGGCACGGCGCCGGGCGTCTCCGGCAACGGCGGGATCGGCACCAGCGAGGCCTTCGGGACGGGCGCGGCCGCCGCGGGCGGCGGGGGCGCGGGCGGCGGGGTGCTCAAGCTGACGGCGCCCAACGTCCAGAACAACGGGACGGTGCAGGCCCTGGGCGCGCCCGGCTCGGCGGGCGGGACGTACCAGTACGCGGGGGGCGGGGGCGGGGGCGGCGGGTCGGGCGGCGGGCTCTGGCGCCAGGCCGAGGGCACCGTCGGGTCGGGGGCGTGGAACGTGGGCGGCGGCGCGGGGGCCGGGGGCGGCAACGCCGGGAACCTGATGGCGGGCGGGGCCGGGGGCAACGGCGCGGGCGGGCGCTACCGCAACGACGTGGCGCCCCTCGCCACCCCGGCGGTCGGGGCGGCCGGGCTGGCCGGGGGGTGCGCGAAGCTGGTGTTCGGGGACCTGCTGCTGAACGGGACGGTGCGGGCGAACGGGGGCGCGGGCGGGAACGGCGCGACCGGGGCCGGGGGCTACGGGAGCGGCGGGGGCGGGGGCGGATCGGGGGGCGGGCTGTGGCTGGCGGGCGAGGAGATGCTGGGGTCGGGAGCCGTCCTGGCGACGGGTGGACCGTCCGGCTCCCCCGGGGGCAACGCCGGGGCGGGCGGGGTCGGGGGCCAGGGGCGCCTCCGGTTCGACGTGACGAACGTGGCCCAGTTCACGGGGACGTACACCGGGGCGGTGACGATCAACCACCCGCCCGCGGCGGCGACCGTCTTGTCCTTCTAGGGGGAGCCATGCTGGGGATACCGACCCGACTGGACGCGCCACAGCTGTGGGACCGCACCCGCTCGGGGCACCACCACGAGCCGACCAAGGGCAACCCGGTGGCGATGAACTCCGGCCGGGGCGGCCTGCGCCGCCTCCGGAGCCAGGGGGGCGGCGGGTCGGGGTACGTCGAGGTGAACGGGATCTACGTCCCGCTCCAGGGGGTCGACCCCCAGAACCCGCTCCAAGGCGGCTACGGCTTCGGGGACTGGACGGACGGCGGCCACACCCACCACCCGGGCGTGGACCTCAACTCCGGCTCCTCCTGTAACGCCGACCTGCGGGCGGGGATCGTCGCGCCCACGGACGGGACGGTGGTCGCCGTGCTCCCGTGGGACGGGCACACCTCGGGGGAGGGCAACCACTTCTGGCTCTACCTGGACGACGTGCGCTGCTGCGCCCCGGCCTGGGCCCACTTCGACCACTGCGACGAGGTCTACGTCGTCGAGGGGCAGCGGGTGTCCGCGGGCGAGGTGATCGCGACGTGCGGCAACACCGGCAACTGGGAGTGCGCCCACAGCCACGAGGAGTTGGCCCGGGCGCAGCCCTCCAGCTGGTGGCAGTGGCCGTACGGCTGGAGCATGGCCGCCGTCGAGGCGTCGTACTTCGACCCGGCGGTGTGGTACGCCGCCACGGCGGAGAAGGCGTCGGGGACCTGGACGGAGGACGTGCCGATGGACGTGACCCAGGAAGAACTCAACGACATGGCCCCGTACTTCGCGCTCTACGGGGTGAGCCCGAACATGGCGACGGCGATCATGCACCGGGCGGGCCTCGCCTACAAGCGGGACGAGACGCCGGGCCCGTGCCTGACGGACGAGTACCCCCACGGGCCGTACGTGCGCCAGGACTTCACGGCCAGGACGGCCGAGTACCACCCCGACGACGGCGGGGTGTACTGGGTGGAGTTGAACAAGGAAGCGCGGGGGATCGGCTGATGGCCGTCCGCCTCCCCCTGGACACCGCCCCCCAGGCCCGGCGCCTCCACTGGGCGCAGGCCACGGCGACGGGCCAGCTGGTGTCCCGGCCGTGCTGGCTGTACGCCGCCCGGCTGGTGGCGAAGACCAGCGGCAGCGGGGCGGCCTCGGTGCTCTTCCACGACGACACGACGGCGAACCAGGCCGGGCCCGCCCTGCTCGCGCTGGGGATCGGCCAGACCGGGGCGGACGACTGGCCCAAGGTGCCGGTCGCCATCTACTTCACCAAGGGGGTGGACCTGGAGGTGACGGGCACCAACGTGTTCGTGCTGGTCGGGTGGTCGGGGGAGTGAGCGTGGGGCCCCCGTGGCGGCTCATCGGCTGGGCCGTCTGGCTGGGGTGGGCCTGCTTGCTCTGGTGGGCCTGTACGCGGGCGCTGCCGTACGCCCCGCGCTGGCCCAGCCCGTAACCGTCGTCTGCCACGCGGTCGGCGGGACGTACGTGACCCTGCGGCTCCCGCCGTCTGCCGCTGAAGCCCATCGAGCGCATAGCCTCGACCTGTTCGACCCGCCGGGCGGTGTCTGCCCGGCCGCGGTGGCTACACTGACCCCGACATGGACGCCCACCTCGACGCCGTCCGCCACCTCCGCTGCGACCTCGTCGGTGACCGCGACTCCGGGCGGTGGGAGTGTCGCGTCCTCGACGGCGACGGGCGCGTCCTCGCAACCCTCACCGGCACCGCCGACTTCGACCTCCGTTTCATCGACGACCATGTCCCCGACGCCGTCACCTTCACCTTCACCGCGCCCGTGCTGCCCCCCTGGCCCCTTCCCAAGCGCGACGCCCATCCCGCCCAGCCGGACGCCCTCCTCCACGCCAACTACGACCCGGACGCCTACGCCCGGTGGTGCGCCGCCACCCTCCAGCGGCCGCAGCCCCGACGAGACCCCATCGATCCCGCCGCCGTCCCCGACCTCACCCTCCTCGGCCCCGTCACCCTGTCCGCCGTCAGCGACCCCGACGGGAGCCACGACCGAGAGCGCCCCTTCAGCCACACCCACGCCCACACCCACGTCGCCCGAGGCGCCACCACCCACACCCACCCCCACACCCACGCCCGGCGCGAGTACGTCCGCGGGGAGCACCGGGGCGGCGACCACCACTCCTTCCTCGGCGCCAAGCCCGGCGAGCCCGGCGTCCCCGACCAGACCGACGAACCAGCCGGACCAGACGGAGCAGACCCGACCGACCGGCCGGACGACTCCTAGCCCGGAGGTGGTGTATGTCCCCTACCCCGTCCCCTACCCCGTCCCCGTGGAGCGGACGGTGGTGGTGGAGGTCGTGGTCACGGGCACAGCTGTGGCTGGCCCGGTGGCTGGAGGCGCGGGCGCCGCGCTACCCGGAGACGGAGCGCCTGGTGCTGCACCTCCTCGTGGCGGGGCTGACGCTGATCGTGCTGGGGGAGACGGCGCTGCTGGTGCTGTCCGGGAGGGGCTGATCCTCGGGGCGTGCGCCGCGGGCGGCTGCGCCCTGGGGGTCGCGCGTGGCCTCACCGGACGATGACGGTGACGCACGCGCGCGCGCGCGTGCGGTCAACCCGCCGCCGGAGCGGGTCGCGGGCGCGGCCTTCCTCCTGCGGGAGGTGATCGCGTTCCTCTTCGTCGCGGCGTGGCTCCTGCTCTACGGCGTGTCCCTGGTGACCGGGCTCTACATGCTGCCCTTCTGGTTCCACTGCGTCTCGGTCAGCGTCCTGGGGTATGCTCTCGGGCTGAACGTGGCCGACATGACCGCCGCCCGCCCGCCCCAGGAGGCGGGCGGGGGCTGGCTCCGGCGCCTCAGGGCGCGCCGTGAGCAGGACGTGAGCAAGGAGTGAGCCGTGGCGGGCAAGAAGAACTGGATCGCGGACGCCGTGTCGAAGCCCGGCGCCCTGACGAAACAGGCCAAGGCGGCCGGGCAGTCGCCCATGGGGTTCGCGCGGGCGAACCAGGACGCGCCGGGGAAGACCGGGCAGCGGGCCCGGCTCGCCGTCACGCTGAACAAGCTGGGCAAGCGGAAGTGAAACGGGGATGACGAACAGCCCGCGCTACGGCAACCTCTTCGCCTCCGTGGCGAGGACAGCCACGCCCACCCCCTCGACGCCCCAGCGGACGGCGGGGTCGGCGGTGCTCCAGCTGACCATCACGGTGACGGCGAACCCGGGGGCCCAGACGCTGACCCCGATCCTGTACGGGAGCGTGCCCGGGGCGGTCGCGCCGGGGACGGCGGGCACGACCATGCTCACGTTCCCCAACATCACGGCCAACGGGACGTTCAACTACTTGATCGGGGTCGGGACCGGGACGGTCACGGCGGGGACCACCTTCGCCGGGGCGGTCGCGGGCATCCCCCCGCCCGCGGTGTGGTCGGTGGGGCTGACCCACTCGGCCGCGGGCAGCTGGACGTACCAGGTGGACTACGCCGCCGCGTAGGAGAGGAGGGGGCGCGCATGCCGATCTACACCATCGACCAGGCCCCGGGGAAGGGGCTCAGCACGGGCACCATCAACAAGGACTCGGGCTGGGGGTCGCGCACGGCGGGCGGGCAGGTCATCGCCGGGCACGACGGCGAGCAGGGGATCAACCGCACGAACGGCATCCGGCGCACCAACACCAACGGGCTGGACACGGGCAACAACCCGGTGGTCAGCGCGCGGGCGGTGGGCTCGATCACGGCGACGGCGTTCACCGTGACCTACACGACGGCCCTCGGCCAGCCGCTGGGGAGCCTGACCTACCGGCGGGCCGACGGGCAGGGCACGGCCACGACGGTGAACGAGACGGGGTCGCCCCCGCTCACGTCGCACAGCATCCCGGTCACCGGGCTCACGGCGGGCGTGATCTACACCTACCGCGTGACGCAGACGAGCACGGCCGGGGGCGGGGTGACGCAGTGGGACGGGCGGGTCACGTCCGGCTCCGCGCTCTTCCTCGCGGACGCCCAAGCCCAGACCCAGTCGGAGGCGCCCGTGGCCCCACCCCCGCCCCCGCCGCCGGACGCCTTCGCGGTCTCGGCGCTCACGGCCGAGGCGACCGGGCCGGGGGAGGTGACGGTCTCCTGGCGCACGAGCGTGTACACGGACGGGACGGTGACGGTGCAGCCGGAGGGGGGCGCACCGCAGGCCCAGGAGGAGATCGGCGTCAAGCGCATGAACCACCAGGTGATCCTGGACGCGCTCGTGCCGGGGACGCGCTACGCCATCACGGTCACGTCCTCGGACGCCGCCGGGGACACCGTCTCCGCCGGGCCGGTGGCGGTGACGGCCACCTAGACCCCCTTCTCGTCACCTCCTCACTCGGCCGACCGGGCCCCCACGGCTGTCGCCGTGGGGGCCCGGTCGTGTCCGCGAGGCGCGGGTCGGGCTGTCGTGCGACGGAGAGGCCTGGCACGTCGGACCGGGCTGGTCAGGAGTGCAGAGGACCGGAGGGTCGGGAGCAGCTGGCGCGGCGTGGGTCGGCCCGCGATGGCGAGTCGGCCGGGGGTGCGCAGGAGCGCACCGGGGGTGGGCTGGCCTGTGCGGGGTAGTCGGCTCGGGGTGGCATGGCCTGGGTCGGCTGGGGACGCGAAGGCCGGGCTCGAAGTGTCGCGTCGGGCTGCGTGGGTGAGGCGTGGGTAGGCACGTCGGTCGGGCCTGGAGAGGCGCGGCACGGGGGTGCTTGACAAGTCGGGCTGGGCAGGGCTGGGTTGGCCTGGCGCGGTGTGACGAGGCCCGGCGGGGGACGGCGGGACAAGGCACGTCGGCGCGGGCTGTCCTGAGGGTAGTGGGCAGGGGCGTCAAGTCGGCATGTCCTGGGCTGATGAGGTCCGCCCGAGGCGCGGCGAGGGTAGTCGGCGCGGCAGGGCTTGGCACGGCGGGATGCGGGGCCGGGCAGGATCGGCGGGGGCAGTCGGTCCGGCTTGGGGCGGGCGAGGGTGGGCCTGCGCTGGGGCGGGAAGTCGGGGCGGGGCGGGGCGGTACGTAGAGGCCGGAACGGACTGGGCACGATAAGTCGGCCTGGACGGGCGTGGCCTCGGCGTGGCGAGGTACGTCGTCCTGGGGCGGGTAGGGTTGGTGTGGCGTGGGGCGTCGGGACGGCTGGGATCGGCCCGGGCTGAGGGGGGGTTGGGGAGTCGGGGCGGCCCGGCCTGGGCCGGCAGGCCCTGGTTTGTGATGGACGGATGGGGGTTGTCGGGGAGGGTTGGCAGGAGCAGGGCGGGTTTGACAAGTCGGGAGGTCTGGCGTGGGATGGGCAGCGCGAGACGAGGGGCGGGCAGTCCAGTCGCCTGGCTCGGGAAGGATTGGCCGGAGTAGGCTCGTCGGCGGGGGCGGACGTGGGTAGGCGGAGGCTAGGTCTGACCCGTCGGCTCGGGCTGGCGCGGGCTTGTGGTGAAGAGGGCATGGCTGGGGAAGTCGGGCAGGCATGCGGCTGCGGCTGTCCTGGGCCGACAAGGCACGTCGGGCGGGGCTGGCTTGACTGGAAGAGGTCTGTCAAGACCGGTCAAGGTGCGGCAAGCCGGGGAGGGCTGACCGGGCATGGCGAGGGGTGGGAAGTCGGGGAGACACGTCGTGGCCTGGGCGTGCCGAGGCATGGGAAGTCGGCAAGGCTCGACTCGGACAAGACCAGGAACGGCACGGCAAGTCGCTTCGGTGAGGCGAGGCACGGAAAGACAGGTCTGGCGGACGCGGCACTGTCGTGGGACGTGGTGGCCCGTCGGCTCGGGAAGGTACGCGCTGGAGCGTGGTGGCCCGTCGGGGCGGTACGGCGCGTGGCTGACGGACGAGCGACTGTCCTGGCGAGGCAAGTCGGCGTGGGTTCGCTTGGCATGGCGAGCGAAGACGTGACCCGTCGGCAGGACGCGGGTGGGGAGGCGTAGGCATGGGCCGGCTGGGCAAGTCGGGCCGCGGGCGGCAAGGGCAGGCGAGGTTGGGCCGGGGTAGTCGGGCCGTTCGGGGCTGTGGGGACGGGCTCGGGCGGGACACGTCGGCTCGGCGTGGGTTGGCCTCTGCTGTCCGGTCGGGGCAAGTCGGGCGCGGTGGTGAGGCGAGCGCGGGACAGGTACGAGAAGTCGGGCGGGCCAGGCAGGGCGAGGCTGGACGGGAGAAGTCGGGCGGTTCAGGGCAGCCAGGACTAGGCCGGACAAGTCGGTGTGGCGTGTTGGGGCGAGGGCGGTGGTGTGAAGACAAGACACGTCGGCAAGGCCCGGGGAGGGTGGGGCGGCCGGGGTAAGGCATGGCATGTCGGCTCGGCGTGCGGATGCGATGGCCGTGGTCGGTCCGGCTTGTCGGCAAGGGCCGGGCGGACGAGCACTGGTCTGGGCGGGCAAGTCGGGGTGACGAGGTTCGTGACCGCCTGTAGCGGCGTGTGCGGGGTAGTCGGTACGGGCTGGCAGGGTCGGGGTGGGCTTGGGTAGTCGGTGGGGCTCGGACCGGCACGGGTTAGGTTGGCATGACCAGGTTCGTCGGCTTGCTCTATCCGGAGACTGCGGTGGCGCCACAGCTGTAGCGGTGGCGCCACCCTTTGTCTCGCCGGAGTCGATGGCGAGTCCTGGTCAGACGCTACTCGTCGTCCTGCCCGACCTCGTCCTCATCGATGGGGTCGCCCAAGTTGTCGATCCAGTTGGGCTCCATGCTGGCGAGGGGGACCGGGGGCACCTTCTCCCACCCGACGGCGGTGAAGCGGCCCTTGTCCTGGGAGCGGAGCGCGCCCAGGCCGTTGGACTGGAAGGTCAGCCAGATGCGGGGCCAGTGCTTCTCGATGATCTCGTCGTTGATGGTCGCCACCCGGAAGGCGAGCCTGGGGCGCACCACATACTGGTAATAAGTCAACGTTGAGCGCGGTCCCTGCGGTCCATTGACGTGTCCGACAAAGAGTTCCAGGCCGTCGAAGGACTCCTTCTGGAGGTAGATCCGCTCGGGGGCGACGAACACGTGCTCGGCCAGCCAGTTCTTGGCGCCCTTGCCCTGGTATTGCCCGGCGGCGCCCAGCTTCTTCCCGGCCAGGGTGATGTTGATCGCTTCCTTCAACCCGGCCTTCGCCTGTCGGCTCTCGATGTACAGGCCGTTGCGGTCGCGCTTGAAGCCCACGGTGGTCTGGCTGGAGGCCAGCTTCTCGGAGGCCAGCTTCATCAACTCGAAGGCGGACATGTCCTTGGCCGCCTCGGCCAACTCGGGGTCCAACTCCATGAGGGTGCGTTTCGTCATCGCGGCCAACTCGGCCTCTTGCTTCACGCCCGTCTTGGAGCGCAGCCAGGCCTCGATCACGTCGGGCCGCTGCGGCACCCCGCCGTAGATCTTGGTGGTCAGCTGGGTGGTCGCGAGGCGGTGGACGAAGACCTCGTCCAGGTGGCTATCGAAGACGCCAACGTCGGTGCTCATTCCGGTACTCCTTGTCCTTTACGGCTGCGGCTGCTGCGGCTCGTCGCCCTGCCCGCCCGGCCCGTCGCCCATGACGCGCCGGAGGGCCTCGTCCACGCCCCGCATGAGGGCGTCCAGGTTGGCGTTGATGAAGTCCCCGGCGGTGTCGTACGCCCGGGCGACCGCGTCGGGGCGGTAGGTCTCGGCCACGGTGTGCTCGTCGTCCATCCCCTCCGCCAGGATGAGGAACCAGCGGGCGGTGACCAACTCGGGCCGGGCCCGGTTGACCCGCTCCTCGGCGGCGGCGACGAGGTCGGCCTTCCGCATGACGCCCAGGCGGTTGTACGTCCCCCGGACGGGCTGGTGCTCCATCCGCTGGAACCACCGGTCGAGGCGCTCCCGGCGCTCCTCGGGCGTCCGGGCCGCTCCCTCCCAGAACCGCCGCACCTGGCGGGTCTCGCGGAGCACGGCCCGCCCGACCTCGGCGGCCATGTCCCACACCCGCTCGGTGACGAACTGGTTCAGCAGGTCCTGGTCGTCGGCCAGGCGGCGGACCCCGTCCTGGGCCATCGCCTTCACGTTCACCTCCCCGGCCCGCTGGATGTAGTCGCGCATCCACTCCCGGAGGACGGACGTGGCGCTCTTGTCGTTCTCGGCGTCCACGCTCACCGCGGGGACCCCGGGGCCGTACGGCCCACAGCTGTGCTCGGCATGGTTGGTACTCCTCGGGGCACACGTCGCCCCACACAAACATCGTACCACACGCTCACATCTCTGTCAAGAGGGTGAGCGAGGTTGGCACCCCGCCCGGCGTGCAGCCGCCGGGCTGGTACCCTGGGCGGGCGCCCCGGCTAGGCCCCCCGCCTCGGCGGGGGCGCGCGACCGGGGGGTCGAGCGGGCCAGGGGGCAACCCCTGGCCCGCTGGGCGCTAGGCGAACACGGGCTGGGGCACCTCCTTCCTGGTCGGCAGGGGGGCGGGCGTCCACACGACCCCGAGCACGACCGTCACGGGGGCGGGGGCGCGCAACTCCCTGCGGAACGCGGCCTCCCGCGTCTGGCTCTGCTGGACGAACGCCTGGTACCGGCGGAAGTCGGCCTGGATGTCGGTGAGGGTGTGGTTACAACACACGGCTGGCACTCCTTTCAGTCCGTCTTGGCCTTGTCGGGCGTGAACCGGCGCTGGACCTCCCGCTGCAAGGAGGCCTCGAGCGTCGCGATCACCATGTTGAAGTAGGCCTCGGTGTCCGGCTTGTCCATGCGGAGGGACCGGGCCTGGTGGGAGACGACGACGCGGTGGAAGTTCTGGAGCGAGAGGACGAGGTCGAGGAAGCCGATCTCGTGCGTCTCCTCCACGTAGCGGGCGAGGGCGCTCAGGAGGTGGCGGGTGAGGGCGGTGACCCGCTCCTCGTCCGCCCTGATCTCGGCCACGGTGTAGTCGGCGTCGATCCGCACGGCGCGCCTCCTCTCGTCCGCCTCACCCGGGGCGGGTCCCCCGGGTGGGCGTCTTCAGGGTGGCCTGCGTCGTCTGCACGTCGAAGCGCAGGCCGGTCTTGGTGTGCAGGACGGCCCAGCCCGTCTGGTTGCGCTGCACCCGCACCTCCGGCTCGTAGTCGGAGAGCCAGCGCATGGCGGCGTCGATGGCGGCGTCCTGGCAGCGGGTGAGCCAGGACATGACGGTCTCCCGGGGCAGCCGCTTGGGGAGCGTCACCTGCCGGTCCAGGTCGGGCGGGTACGGGGGCCACTGCCCGCCGCCGGTGGTGACCGTCTGCTGGGCCTGGAGGGCCTGCGCGACGGACGACCACTTGATCGCGGTCGCGACCACGGCGGGCTTGGCGGCGCCCTCCGCCATCATCTGGTCCCAGGCGTCCATGGTCTGCTCGGGCGTCATGGTGGCCCAGCACTGCGAGACGAAGCCGTAGGGGATGCGGGCCCACCGCTCGCCGTGCTTCTGGCGCAGCCGGTTCATGGCCGCCGGGGAGAGGGGGCGGGGCCTACGCGCCGGGGGGGTGGGTTGGGTCGGCATGGGGCGTGGTACTCCTTCGGTTCCGCTTGAACTCCGCCGTGTGGTACGCGGTCGCCGCCCGCCAGCCCTCGTCAAAGACCTGGCGGAGGCGGGCCCGGACGTACGGGGGGTAGAGGTCCAGGTTCAGCCGGTCCCCCGCCCCCTCCCACGCCCGCTCCATCGCCTGGTACTCGTGCTTCCGCCGGGACGCGGCCGCCGCCTCCGCGAGGGCGTCCCGCTGGCTGACCCTGACCATCTGGTTGCGCTGCCTCCACAGCTGTCGGGCCCAAGGCGTCCAGGTCGAACAACGCCGGCTGCTCCCAGCCCAGCGCGCGCCACACCCGCTGCGTTTCCTCCGGGGACCGCGGGTCCCCGGCCTCGTCCACGAACGGGTGCTGCTTGGGCGGGCGCCTGGGCCGGGTGGGCATGGCGCCTCTAGTTGTACTGCCCCGCGGGGTCGAAGACGATCCCCGTTCCGGGCGGCGCCTCGGCGTCCTTGCCCATCGAGCGGGCGACGCCCATCCCGGCGTTGTTCAGGGACTGCAACACCTTCAGCAGGATCTGGAGGTACGAGTGGTAGGCGACGGTGTCCATCCGCTCGGAGAGGTCGGCGTCGTCGGTCGTGAGCAGGTCGGCCTCGAGCGCGCAGAGCACGTCGGCGGCCGCCTGGGCGTCCACCGACGCCTTGCACAGGACGGCGAGGGCCCGGCCCACCCGGCAGCGCAGGCAGCCGGGGTCGGCGCAGCCGTGGTGGACCTGCCAGTACAGGGCCACCTCGGCGGGCGAGGTGCGGAGTTGGCGCTCCTGCCCGGGCGAGAGGTACTCGTCCAGGTCGTCGGGCTCGGGCGGCGGTTCCGGGGCGGGGTGCTCCACGGCGGTACTCCTTTCTGGTGGGGGCGCCAAAGGGGACACGTGTCCCCTTTGGCGCCTTGGGCTATGGCACTGAGTTGGGGATCAGGTCGTTGATGGTGTCCACCATCCGCTGCAAGGTATCCCGCAGCCGCGCCGCCTCCTCCGGCGCCCTGGCCCGCTCCACCGTCTTCCGCAGGTTCGCCTCGATGGTCTCGGCCCGCGAAGCGAGGTCCGATAGGTTGGCCCGCTCGTAGTCCCTGACGGCGTACTCGTTGTCCGTCAGGACGATGCCGCCACCCGGCCCCCGGCGACCGGCGATGACCCGCTCCGGGTGGTTGATCCGGAGCGAGTGGAGGGTGTACGGGATAGAACCGGGCGAGATGCCCGCCTCCCGCGCCACGTCCTCGGGGGTGTGGTACGTCTCGTCCCCGAGCCGCTCGAGGGCGGCGAGCACGAGGGCGTTGACCCGCTGCTGGTACCATGAGGTGTAGTTAGCCACTACAGACTCCTTTGCACGTGGGGCCGGTGCGTCAACACCGGCCCTGCGGATTCCTGTGCTGTGCGTCGTGGGGTTCCTCCCTACTTCCCCTCCTCCTTCGTCTCCGACAACACCTTGCGCAGGAAGTTGTCGATGTCCCCGCCCGGACGACCCGTGTCGAGCAGGGCCTTGATCTGGTCCGCCGCCCCGTACGTGCTCGCCAGCACCTGGCGCATCGACACGACGCGGTGGAGCGGGTCGGTCGCCGGATTAGGCAGTCCCTTAATCCGGGGGAAGATGTCGGCTACAGCGCGGACGAACACGACCATCGCCCGCTCTAACTCCAGGACGGCCTTCGCCGCGTCCAGCCCCCTGGAGATGGGAGACTCCTGGACGAGACGCTCGTGGCGCTCGTCCATGTCCTGGAGGATGCCCTCCTCCTGCTGGCGGGCGACCTTGACGACCTCCGGGTTGCGTCGGAGCGACGAGTAGATCGCCGCCTGCTCCTCGGTGGTGGCCCGCTCGACGTGCTCGGCCACGGGCTCGGACACGTGGAGGATGGCGGACAGCCCCATCTGCTGGCGGACGGTGCTCACCGTCCACCGTCCGGAGGGCGGCTTCCTCCCCTCCTTGTCTCGCGGCTCCTCGGTGAGGATCATCTTGAGGAGGCGGGCCCTTTCCCCGAGATCCGAGACGTTCCCGATCTCCCGGTAGACCGACCAGGAGACGGAGGTGACACGTGTCACCTCCGGGAACTGGCTCGATACGATCCGGCGGCGCTTCAGCACCTCGGGGTCGATCCCCGACGACTCGGCCAGGGCACGCACCTTCTCGTCCGCCCCGTTGTTCGTATGGTCGGCGCCCATGGGCACCATCCGCAGGGCGATGTCCCCCATCTCCCAGGCGGTGGACGACTCCTGATCGACCAACTCCTTGAGGCGGGCGACGGCTTGGGCGAACGTCATCTCTTGCATGTGAGGTACTCCTTTCAGTTGCTGGGCCCGGCCCGCTGGCGCAGCAGGTCGTAGATGCTGGACTTGCTCTCCCGCATCACGGAGGCGCAGCCCTCGCAGACGACGCACAGGTGCCAGTGCGGGCCGTGGACTGGTGGCCGGGTCGGCTTCGTCCCCTCCACCCGGGGCGCCCACATGAAGGCCGCCTCCGCGGGGCCGTCCGCGGTGAGGCGCATGTGGCATACGTCACACTCCAGGACGCCTCCCTTCCCGGTGCGCTTCGGGAGCGGGATCGTGATGGGCTTGGGCATGGTCGGTACTCCTTGTGGCCCACAGCTGTGGGCCGGTCGCTTGGTTGGGTGCTCGGGGGACACACCATCCCCCACCTACAGTATAACACATCTGTCAGCCCTGTGTCAAGCCCTCCTCTCCACGGCCTCCGAGGGGTCGCAGGCCAGGGCGACGTAGGTGCGCCACCCGGCGGGGCGGAGCACGCCCGTGACGACCCGCTTCACCAGGGCCAGGCGCAGCTGCCACTGCTCCTGCTCGTCGGTCAGCTTCCCCTTGGCGGTCTTCAACTCCAGCATGACCAGGGTGACGCCGCCGTCCGGCTGGACGGGCGAGAGCATGATCAGGTCGGGCAGGCCGGGGTCGGCCCGGCGGCTGTCGGCGGCGTGGTGGACGAGCCAGCCGTAGGCCCGGGCCACCGCCTCGCAGTGCTCCTGGAGGTCCGCCTCGTGGACGCCCGGCGGCATCTCCGAGGCGTGGGGGTGGGGCGGCACGGCGTCCACGCCGGTGCGCTCGACCGGCTGCTCGGGCAGCACGCCGCCCACCTCAGCTGTCCTCGTCCACGACCCACACGATCTGGTCCACGCGGACCACGATCCCCCGCCCGAGGAGCAGCTGCTCCTTCAGCTGGTCGGCGTAGCGGGGCAGGAACTTCGCCCCCTTGAGGGTGACCCAGTCCCCCGCGATGTCGGCCTCCTGGAAGGAGACCGTCTCCCCCGTGGTCAGCATGGCGAAGTACTGCCAGTGGTCGAGGGTCGCCTTGAGCAGGGGGTAGGGGTAGCGGGCGCAGCAGTCGGGGCACCAGTCCGTCCCGTCCACCACGACGCGCTCGTCGCAGAGCAGGCACACCCGGGGGATGTCGTCGGTCTCGTTCTCGGTCACGGTCGGTACTCCTTTTCCTCGGGCGAACGGGCTAACGAACGAACAAACCTATAGGTTTGTTCGTTCGTTAGCCCGTTCTAACGAACAGCGTAGGGCCTGTTAGCCACCCCCGTTAGGCTCGTTCGGCGGCGTACGGAGCAGGTACGGGATCGCGTAGAGGCCGGTCGCGGGGCGCACGAGCCGGTGGTCCTTCGCCATGCGGATGCACCGCATGCGGACGGCGTCGGGGTTCATGGACTTGACGGTGCGCTGGATGCTCTTGGTGATGGTCGGGACGTTCACGCCCCCGCCGTACTCGTCGGGCTCGCCCTCCATCAAGTCCTGGATCGTGTCCATGATCTCGTCGTCCACCGTGCGGGTCGCCGCCTGGGCGAGGCGGGGGTCGTTGGTCGCCACCGGGTGGTACGTGATGGTCTGGCCGGGGTGCTCCCCCTCGAAGCGCACCTCGGTGCTGAACGGCTCCCACTGGGCCGCGAACGTGACCTTGTTCGGGGTGAGGCGCACGAGCCCGGGGCCCGCGGCCTGGAGGTAGACGCTGCTGCGGGCCAGGTTGCGCTTCATGACCGTGCCGTAGGGATCGACCCGGGAGTCGCCGTCCCCCCCGCGGATGCGGGCGTGGTGGTCGAGGTAGAGCGTGGCGATGCGCCACTTCGTGATCTTGAAGACCACGGTGGACAGGTCGTTGGCGATGAACTGGTCGGAACTGTGCGTGGCGAGGGTGAGGCTGTCGACGATGATGAGCCCCGCCTGGGTCGAGGTCACCTCCCCGAACAGCTGCTCGAGCACGTCGTCGTCCCCGAGGGGGCCGGGGAGGTTCCAGTAGTAGACGTTCCGGGGCGGGGCCTTGAGGCCCATCCCCCTGGCGATGGGCCAGACGCGGGCGGCGAACTCGTCCTGGTCCATCTCGGCGTCCACCACCAGGACGTTCCTGACGGTCGTCTCCCTGCCGAACCAGGGCAGGCCGAGGGCGACGCAGCAGGCGAGGTGGTTGGAGAGCGTCGTCTTCCCGACCCCGCCGTCCCCGTACAGGATCGTGGGCCAGCGGTCGGGGATGATCCCGGCGACGAGCCAGGTGCGGGGCCCCGGCTCCAGCAGGTCGGCGGCCGACACGGCGTGGCCCTCGTCCACGGCCGTCGCCGTGGCCCGGCGGTCCGGCTGCGCCTCGCCGCCCGACCCTGGCTCGGGCGGGAGGTCGGACACCTCGTGGAGGCGGGCGCGGATCTCCTCGACGGTGAGTCTTCGCGCCGGGCCGTTGGGTGGGGGGCCCTCAGAAGATGACATCGGCCCGCTCGATGGCCCACTGGAGGAGGCGGCGCGCCCCCCGCATGTCCTTCTCGGCGTCACGGTCGAAGTAGTCCGCGATGTCGTGGTCGCTGGGCAGCATGGTCAGCCAGCGCACCCGGGCGGCGCCCACCAGGAACAGCGCCTCCCCCACGGCGAACATCAACTCCTCCCCCGGCGTGTCGCCGTCGGGCAGGAGGACCACGTCGCGCCCCTTGAGCGGCTCCAGCGCGTGACCGAAGTCGCGCTGGCTGGCGCCCCCGGGGAGGGACACGGCGAGGAACCCGAAGCGCACGCAGCGGTTGGCGCACTTCTCCCCCTCCACGAAGAGCACGGGGTCCTCAGCGAACCTGGGCTGGTCGAGCAGGTCGGCGTTCCACAGGGGGAGGTCGGCCATGCGCACGCCCGTGGGCTCCCAGCGCATGTCCTTGTGCCCGTCCGCGTAGTCGAGGCGGACGTGCTTCGCGGGGCCGTAGTCGTAGACGGTGCGGAGGACCATCACCGCACCCCCATCTTGTCGAGTACCTCCTTGGTGACCGTGAGCCGGTCGCACCCCGCGTGGCAGTGCCACAGGGTGCGCCCGTCCCGCTCCGTCACGGAGAGGCTGGGGTGGAAGTCGGCGTGGGCCGGGCAGTGGGTCAGCCCCCCGCCCCGCTCGGTGCTGCGCTGGCAGACGCAGCGCGGGTCGGAGCAGGCGAGGGCTTGCAACAGGGACGTGGCGGTGAAGCTACTCGCTTTCTCGTGGTAGCGCGTGCGCACGGCGGGCTCCCTCTCGGCGTCAGTCGGCGTCGGCGTCGGTCCGGTTCTGGTACTCCAGGGGCAGGCAGCTGGGGTGCAGGCGGCGGCGCTTGCGGCGGGCGGGGCGGACGGCCGCGAAGCGGGGGTCGGTGTAGATCAGGACCTCGGCCATGGCGCGGGCCCGCCAGAGGCGGGACTTGACGGCCATCGGGGTCCAGTTGAGCACGGCGGCCGCCTCGTCGTAGCCCACCTCGGCGCCGGACAGGACCATCGTCGCCGCCTCCTTGTCCGGCAGGGCCGAGATCAGGCGGCGCACGGTGCGCCGCCGCTCGTCGAGGAGGGCGGCCGCCTCCGGGTCGCCGCCGTCCGCCGGGCGGCGGGCGGCGATGAGGGCCAGCGGGTCGGCCCCCTGCCCCAGCCCGGTGGGCACCTCGGCGCGGTGCCCCTTGCGGCGCACCTTGTCGAGGACGAGGCGCCGGAGGAGCGTCGTGAGGTACGCCTCGACCTGCCCCTGCTCCCGGTACAGGCCCCGCTGGCGGGCGTCGAGGAAGCGCACGAAGGCGTCGTGGACGAGGTCGGCCGCGTCGTCGCGGTGCTGGACGTACTTGTAGGCCACCGCGTAGAGGTGCTCGTAGTACCGCTCGTAGAGCGCCGCCTCGTCCGGCTGCATCAGCGTGGCCCCGCCTGGCCCGCCTCCCGCTGCTGCTTGATCGCCTCGTTCACCCGCCCCACCAGCTGGTTCCGCAGGGCGACGATCTCCTGCTCCGAGGCGCCGTCCGGGAGCACCACCACCTCGGGCACCCCCAGCCGCTGCGCCGTGGCGGCGAGGCGCAGGTACTTGGCGCGCTCGTCCTGGCCGTAGTCCGGCTCCCGCTGCGGGGGCGGGGACTGGGCGGGGGACACAGCTGTGTCAACCCTCCGCTGCTGCTGGGGGACGGCGGCCTGGGCCTGCACCGGCCGGGGGGCGGCCGGGCGGTCCTGCCGGTCCTGTCGCTGGTCCCTCGCGTCGCGCGGCTCGGGGGCCGCCTCGTCCAGGCTGGTCAACTCCTCGACGGCGGCCATCCCCACGTTGAGGCCGTCGCGCAGGGCGCGCGCCTTGGCCCTGGTCTCGGCCATGCGGATCAGGTGGGGGACGATCATCCGCCCGGTGTTGCCGGGGTTGGCGTCCCCGATGCCGTCGAAGGCGCCCCAGGCGAAGCGGGCCACGGCGTGGACGATGCACGTCTCGCCGTTCTCCTTGGACGGGGCCTGCAGCAGGTCGGTCGAGATGCCCTGGAGGCCCACCCGGTGGGCGGCGTCCAGGAGCCCGGCGTAGAGGACGAACTGGCGCCCCTGCCGCTCGATGACCTGGTCGCGGTTGATGCGCACGGTGAGGACGGACGGGGCGGACGGGGTGGACTGGGCGGACGGCTGCCCGGCCTGCCCGTTGTCGGTCGGCTCCTGCGTCACGGTCGGTACTCCTCGTCGCGGTCGGCGTTAGAATCAAGTGCGGGACGGTTTGGTACCCGGCTCGCGTCCACTCCTTTAGGCCCTGACGCGCCGCCCCTCACGGGGGGGCTTCCGGGGACTCATGGTGTGGTACTCCGCCAAGGGGCCCGCTTCACGGCGGGCCCCTTGGTTTCCCGAGGGGAGCGAGGTGGGCCGGAGTCTACGCCCCGTCCGCCTCGGCGGCCACCTCGTAGCGGCGCTTGCGCTCCCCCTGGCGCGAGGCGCCCCGGGGGAACTCCTCGATCTGCCCCTCGTACCCGTGCAGGGGGTCCAGCTTCACCACGCTGGGGTGCCTGGCGGGCTTGCGGTAGGGCAGCATCACGGCCTCCGTCTCGTCCCGGCGGAAGAGGCGCCTGCCGTTGTAGGCCTGGTAGTAGGGCAGGCGGCCGGACTGGCAGAGGGCGTAGACCGTCTGGCGGCTGATGCCGTACTCGCGGGTGATGTCCAGGACGGACATCCAGTTGGGGTCGCGCGCCAGCCTGGCCTGGGGCTTGGCGCGCTGCTCGACGGGGATCTTCTTCACCGGCACACGCGGTACTCCTTTCGCGGGGGTCGTCGTCGACCCCCACTACTATGGTACCACGTGTGTCAAGTTTTAGCAGCGGGTTTTCTTAGGCGTCCCCCTCCCCCGAGGGCGCCGCCGCCAGCGGCGGGACGGGGCGTGCGGGGATGGCGGGCTTGCCCGACCCGGTGGCGGGCACCTGGCCGCCCGGGGCGTACACCCCGGAGCGGACGCCGTTGGGCTGGCGCCCCTCGTGGCGCACCACCCAGTCGCGGGAGGCCCGGCGGATGATGGCGGCGTAGCGGGAGGTGGCGTCCGAGGAGAAGGGGGGCAGGGCGCTCTTGTCGGGGAGGTGGTAGTTGTAGGCGTAGTGGATCGCCCCGCAGGCGGCCGCCGCCGAGGAGGAGTTGATGCTGGTCTTGAACTCGGGCACCGAGTCGGTGAGCGCCTCGAGCCCGACCGCCTTGAGGCGCTCCACCAGGCGGTCGCGCTTCAGGTACGGGTCGTACCGGATGCAGAACTGCCACAGCCCGGCCAGCATGTAGTCCCGGTAGGCCAGGGGGTCGTTGCCGAAGCACTCCTTCAGCACGCCCAGCACGTAGCGGGCCGACGACAGCCCGGCCTGGCGGACCATCCCCTCCAGGGTGTTGGTGGCGGTGACCTTGCCGGGCTGGCCCCGCAGTTCCCCGGGCCGGGTCCAGTCCAGCCCGAAGTCCAGGAGCAGGCGCTCCACCCGGGTGGCGTCGTCGTCCAGGGCGACGAGGCGGGTCTTGAACCGGGCGTTGTAGTTGAGCCCCGACCGCTCGGTGTTGAGCGTGATGAAGAGCGCCGCCCGCTGGGGCAGGTTGTCCAGGCTCGTGACCAGGCACGGCACGAGTTGGTCGTCCCCGAAGCACAGCTGGGCCGCGTACAGGCGGTGCTGCCCGTCCGTCACGGTCAACTCCACCCGCTCCGTGCCGTCCGCCTCCACGACGGTGTGCCGGTTGACGCTGATGGCCTGGAACGCCCGCCAGTCGAAGCGCAGGGCGTAGCCGATGGCCCGGTCCTGGTCCAGGATGCGCTGCAACTCTTCGGGCACGACGATGTCCCCGGCCCGCAGCGGCTCGAAGGAGAGGAAGTCCTCCCACGGGCCCGCCTTCTCGGCCGCCGCGTGGATCGCCGCCTCCCGCTCCTGCTGGCGGGCGGCCCGGCGGCCCGCGAGCCGCTGGAGGTTGGCCTCGGCCTTGCGCTGCAGCGCCTCCGCGGAGAGCGCGGCCACCGTGTTCCGGCGCGCCGCCTCCCGGGGCGTCGGGCCCACCGGGGGGGTGGTGTCCCCCAGGGGCCGCACCTCGGCGTGGACCACCTCGCCCCGGCGGTTCACGCGGTACTTGATCTCGTCCTTGCGGTTCGTCACGTGGGTACTCCTCGCTTGGGTTGACACAGCTGTGGTCTTGGCTGACGGTGGTGTCCAAGGGCTGACGCCTGGTCAGCCCTTGGACACCTGGGGCTCAGGCGGGGGCCGGGACGGCCACGCCCGAATAGCGGTCGAGCAGGCCCCCGACCTTCTCCTCGAACTCGACCCGGGCGTCGGCGTTCGGGATCTCCCGGGCGTAGGCGGTGCCCGCCATCGCCAGGTCCCAGAGGTTGGTCGGGTCGCCGGAGGAGCCGATGCCGTCGGCCCGCTCGGCCAGGGCGGCGAGGGTGACGGCCTCGGGGCGGGTGAACCCCCGCTCCCGCAGCCACTCGGCCGCCTCCTTGTCGGTGTCCGCGATGGTCTTGCGCTTCGCCACGCCGATGGCCTCCTGGATGCCCCGGACGGAGGCGTTGGCGTAGGCGGCGAGGACCGGGGTCACCTCCTCGATGAAGCGGTCGGGCGCCATCGAGGTGTGGCGGATGCGCAACTCCTTGATCTGGATCGCGCCCCAGATCACCCGGTTCATGCACGCCGCCTTGAAGAGGAAGGTCTTGATCACGAGGTTGGCCTTGCCCACCTCGCTGTTGGAGACGATGAACCCCCGGAAGTACAACTCCCCGTCCACCTCGACCGGGTTCCGCTCGTCCACCATGAACAGGAAGCAGTCCCGGTCGCTGGCGTACAGGGTGGTGGACTGGGGCGTCACCTCCGTGTACAGGTCCGCCATGCCCGCCCCCGCGAGCGCGCCGGGCACGACCCAGCGGCCCGCGTGCTGCTCGTTCAGGTTCATGACCGCCCGCACGACCTGGTGGTCGTAGATGCGGCCGTAGGTGGGCGAGGTGACCGCCCGCATGAACCCGCCCGGCTCGTCCGGCGTGGGGTGGGCGACGTACAGCTTGCAGAGGCTGTCCGGCTGGACCCGGCCCCGCCAGCGGATGCTGTCGTTCAGGGCGTTGGCGCTGATGGAGGCGGGCATCTCCCGCAGCCACGGGAGGTTGGGCCCGCCCACCCAGGTCACGTACTGGGCGAAGGACCAGTTCGTGAACACGGCGGGCGCCTCGTCCTCCAGCCGGGCGGCGTAGAGGGTGCCCGCGAGGGGCCCCTCCTCCACCCAGTTGACCCACAGGCTGTTGAGGTTCTGGTTGTCGTGGACCCGGCTCCGGCGGTACCGGGCGAGCGTGCTCTCGTAGAGGGACGGCAGGTCCACGTACCGCTCGTCCGGCGGGCGGTACCGCCACTGCACGGCGGCGTCGTAGATCTGCTGCGG
>Ga0209465_10000054_pt1 | contig 48969 bp, 48 predicted proteins | sample PanSoiPlot1MoBio_FD_188321 | JGI IMG/M metagenome (GOLD analysis project Ga0209465, IMG submission 188321) | Tropical forest soil microbial communities from Panama analyzed to predict greenhouse gas emissions - Panama Soil Plot 1 MoBio (SPAdes)... | ecosystem: Environmental > Terrestrial > Soil...
CAGAAGTCCAATTTCGAGCCCGGCTACGATCTGAGAGCCAAAGTTGTAATTCTGGCGGAAGGGAGCCGCGGCTCGCTGACTAAGCAACTGATCAACCGGTTCCTGCTCGACAACGAACGCAATCCGCAGACCTACGGCGTGGGTGTCAAAGAGCTATGGGAGCTGCCTGCGGGGAGGATTGCCGCCGGCGAAGTCATCTACACCATGGGCTATCCCCTAACTTTCCATGAGTACGGTGGCGCATGGATTTATGGTTCGCGCGACAACCTGGTTTCGCTGGGCTTCGTTACGGGTTTGGATTACGCCGATCCGCGCATTGATCCCCAGCGTGTGTTGCAAGAGTTCAAGAAGCATCCCTTCATCGCAAACCTACTGGAAGGCGGGAAGATGGTCCGCTACGGTGCCAAGTCACTCCCCTATGGCGGGTGGTGGTGCATTCCCCCTGTGGCGGGCGATGGCTGGATGATTGTCGGCGACTCGGCCGGATTTCTGAATTCACAGCGTCTGAAGGGAATTCACCTCGCCATCAAGAGTGGGATGCTGGCCGCAGAGACGGCCTTTGAGGCGATGACGAAAGATGACTACTCGCTGGGCGTCCTGGACACCTTTCAAGATCGGGTTGAGAAGAGCTGGATTAAAGAAGAGCTATGGCCGGTGCGGAACTTCCATCAGGGATTCGACCAGGGTTTCCTTTCAGGAATGTTTCACGCCGGGGTTCAGCAGATTAGCGGCGGCCGCGGGTTGCGCGCTCACTACTGCAACCATGCAGGTCACGAGCGGATGAAGTATCTGGCGGATCTTCCTGCTGATGGCGGCGCCGCGGCGCACATTATTAGTGCGGCAAAGGGCGACGGGAAGCTCACCTTCGACAAGCTGACCGACGTCTATTACTCCGCGACGAAGCACGAAGAGGACCAGCCGGCGCACCTGGTCATTCACGACACCAACATCTGCAATGAACGATGTGTGCATGAGTACGGCAATCCGTGCCAGAACTTCTGTCCTGCCAACGTATACGAGATGGTGGAAGCTAGCGACACCCCAAGCGGCAAGCAGATTCACCTGAACGCTTCCAATTGTGTTCACTGCAAGACGTGCGACATCATGGATCCCTATCAGATCATCACCTGGGTTCCACCGGAAGGGGGAGGCGGGCCGAATTATGAGGGAATGTAAGCGAGAGCTTTATTGTCGCCTTAACCTTTCGCTTCTGGGCAACGCGTCCCGGCCCGACTGTGACGCGTTCTTGTTGGCATCCTCCTCGAGCCTGGCACATCTATAATGAGTATGTTGTTTCCGACCTCCGCGGCCTAACGGAGTACCCATGGCTGCGGCGGCGGTGTCCCGCTGAGCGGGACCGAGGGTGTGGAGGGAAACGTCTACGCCTCCCGTGCTTGGAAAGGAAACGGCGTGGCGGATGTCCTGCCGAGTCTGCTTACCTTTCTGCACCGAAACAGCCGAAACCGATTCAGAGAAACACCTTTTGCCGCTGATCGACAGTTACGGCCGCGACATTCACGACCTGCGGATCTCCATCACCGACCGCTGTAACTACAAGTGTGTGTATTGCCGTTCGGGAAATAACGGACCGTCGTTTCCCGAGATGCTCATAGCCGACTACCTGCGCATGGTGCGGGTGTTTGTGAGGCTAGGGATCACCAAGGTCCGGCTGACCGGCGGTGAGCCGCTGTTGCGTCGCGGACTGGTGGAGATGGTACGAGAACTGGGCGAGATGCGAACCTTAGCCGGCAAGCCGCTCGATATCGCAATCACGACCAACGGCCATCTGCTGGCAGAACTAGCTCAGCCGCTGCGGGATGCTGGGCTTAGTCGCGTAACGGTTTCCATGGATGCTGTCGAGCCGCAGCACTTTGCGCGGATCACGCGTGTCCCGAATGGCCTTGAGCGCGTGCTGGCGGGGATTCGCGCTGCCCAGAAGGCAGAGCTGAATCCGGTGAAGGTGAATTGCGTGCTGCTACGGGGGTTCAACGACGATCAGATTATCGGCTTCGGCCGCTTCGCCCGAGAGGAGGGTGTGGTCGTCCGCTTCATCGAGTTCATGCCGCTTGAAGAGGACCGCGTCTGGTCGCCTGAAATCGTGGTCACGCTCGATGAAATCGTGCGGCGCATGGCCGAGTTCATGCCGCTGCGCGAAATCGAACATGCGCGCAGCGAGACGGCACGCCGGTACGTGTTCGAAGACGGCGTCGGCGAGATTGGAATCATTGCTCCGGTATCGCACCCCTTCTGCGGACACTGCAGCCGCATTCGGGTGACGTCGGACGGCAAGATTCGCACTTGCCTGTTTTCGGTGCGCGAGCATGACCTTGCAGGGCTAATGGCCGAGGGTGCTTCCGATACCGAAATGGTGGAATTCATCCGAAGCGCTGTGAATCACAAGGAAGCGCGCCACCATATTGGCGAGCCGGGATTCGTGCCGGCATCGCGAACGATGGTCCACATTGGGGGCTAGCTGTCAGCCGGCAGCTTTCAGCCACCAGTTATCAGCCGTCAGCAAATGGCATTGCCCGCCGGCGACTTGCACAAATATTACTGTCGCGTAACAATATGGAACGGATTCCGGCTGTACCTGGGTTGACTTACGCTGCCGCGTCGGGGTGACGCGGTTATCGTTTTTGTAACAAACCGGGCAACCTCGGCATCTATTGAGTTGTAAGAGAAGCGTCAACTGAGGCTTCAACATCCCCGTGGGTCGGGGCCGCACAGCGGTCAGTGGATCTACTGGAGCCACAGGCAAGCTTTCAACATCCCCGTTCCGGGTCGTGGTACCTGCAAAATAGGAACTTCGCGGCCGGGACTGAAGGCAGAGACATTAACGTGGCAACTGCACCGATTTCGGAAGCAAGATCCTGCTCACTCGAAAACTATCTTGTACTCCCCGACCACTCGATGGACCAACGCATTCACGAGGCCAAGCAAATCCTGGGCAAAGAGTGTGTGATCCTCGGTCATCACTACCAACGCGACGAAGTGATTCGATTTGCCGATTATCGCGGCGACTCCTACCGACTCTCGCAGATGGCCGCCCAAGCCGAGGGCCGCTATATCGTCTTCTGCGGCGTGCACTTCATGGCCGAGAGCGCTGACATTCTGGCGCGTGAAGGACAAGCGGTTGTGCTCCCGGACCTCAACGCCGGCTGCTCCATGGCCGACATGGCGGACATTACCCAGGTCGAAGACGCGTGGGAGCAGTTCGTCAATCTGGGCCTGACAGACGACGAGGGCAACGGCGTAACCCCCATCACTTACATGAACGCCACCGCCGCCATTAAGGCATTTTGTGGTGAGCGCGGCGGACTGGTCTGCACCTCAACCAATGCCAACAGTGCGTTCGATTGGGCTTTCCGCCGCAACGAGAAGATTTTCTTCCTTCCTGACCAACATCTGGGTCGCAACACCGGCTATGTGCGCGGCATTCCGCTTAACGAGATGGTCGTGTGGGATCCGTACCAGATTCAAGGTGGACAGACCGCCGATCGCCTGCGCAAAGCAAGGGTGATCTTGTGGAAGGGCCACTGCTCGGTGCATCAGCGCTTTTTGCCCGAGCATGTGGACAAGGTTCGAGCGAAGTATCCGGGAATGCAGATCATCGTCCACCCCGAGTGCCGCTGGGAGGTCTGCCAGAAAGCCGACGGCATCGGGTCGACTGACTACCTGATCAAAAAGGTCAAAGAAGCACCGTCGGGCAGCGCGTTCGCGGTAGGAACCGAAATCCATCTGGTCAATCGCCTGGCCAAGGAGCATCCAGATAAGCACGTCATGACACTCGACGATTCAGGCTGCTTGTGTACTACTATGTTCCGCATATCGCCGCAGCACCTGTGCTGGGCGCTGGAGAACCTGGTCGAGGGCAACGTGGTGAATCCGATTAGGGTGAAAGACAGCGTGAAGCGGGGGGCGCGCGTGGCGCTTGATAGAATGCTAGAGATACAGTGATTATTCGTATTCGCCAACGCAGGCGTCCTCGTGAGAGATATTTGCGGCGCATTCCGCGCTTTTGGTCCGATTTGCGCGAATACCGCCGCCGCATGATTGAGCGCCAGAAGGCGGCCAATCAGGAAGAAATCGGCCAGGCAGTTAGCAATATGGAACGTACTTTCACTCTTTCGGAAGCCGAATCGCTTCTTCCGGTTTTGGAATCGCTGCTTCGTTCAGCCATGCAGGCGAAGGCGCTCATCGAGCAAGTCGATGGCGAATTGGAAGCACTAAAGAGCCGCATCTTCGTCAACGGCGGCACCTTCGTCAACGTCCTCGCCGTGAGCCGTCGCAAAGACGAGCGCGAAAAGGCCGTCCAGCGCGCCAAGGACGCCGTGGCTGAAATCGACGCCGCCGGCGTCCAGGTGAAGGACCTCGACACCGGGCTGCTGGATTTTCCTTGCATGGTCGGTGACGAAATCATCCTTCTGTGCTGGAAGCTGGGCGAGCAAGGCATTACTCACTGGCATAACACTACCGAAGGCTTTGCCGGACGCAAGCCCATTGACGAGCGCATCATCCGGGACCAAAAGAAGAGCAATTAGCGCGTCGGCATGATCCAGCTTTCCTCTGCCGGAAAACGTTTCGGCCCCAAACTGCTGTTTGAAAACCTGAACTGGCTCATCACGCCGAATGATAAGGTCGGGCTCGTCGGCGCAAACGGCACCGGAAAATCGACGCTGCTGAAAATCCTCGGCGGCATCGAGACGCTTGACTACGGCTCCATCACCTGCGCCAAGAACACGACATTCGGCTATCTTCCGCAGGACGGACTGAGCCTCGAAGGTCGTACCGTCTTTGACGAGTGCATGTCGGTCTTCAGCGACTTGCAATCAATGGAGCGCGAGATGGAAGAGCTGGCCCATAAGATGGGCGAGCTCGACCCGGCATCGAAAGAGTACGAGCAGGTGGCCGATCGCTTCCACGAGATATCCGGTCACTTCCGTGTGCACGATGGCTACGCACTCGACGCCCAAGTTGGCACCGTGCTCGATGGCCTGGGCTTCCGCAAAGAAGATTGGACGCGCTTCACTGAAGAGTTTTCCGGCGGCTGGCAGATGCGGATTGCGCTGGCGAAGCTGCTGCTGTCGAAGCCGAACCTGCTGCTGCTCGATGAGCCGACCAACCATCTTGATCTCGAAACCCGTAACTGGCTCGAGGAATACCTGCTGCAATATCCGCACTCCTACGTGCTCATCTCGCACGACCGCTACTTCCTTGATGTCACCGTCGATCGCATCATCGAGATCTGGAACAAGGGCGTGCATTTTTACAGCGGCAACTACGAGACGTATTTGGCGCAGAAGCAGGAGCGACGGGATTCGCTGGTGTCCGCGTATAAGAATCAGCGTGAGCGCATCGAGCAGCTTGAGGCGTTCATCAACCGCTTTCGTTATCAGGCGACCAAGGCCAAGCAGGTGCAAAGCCGCGTCAAGGAGTTGGAGAAAATCGAGCGAATCGAGATTCCGCCCGAAGAAAAGACGATTCACTTTACTTTTCCGCAGCCGAATCCTAGCGGGCGAACGGTGGTGGAGTGTGCCGGAGTTGCGAAGTGCTATGGACGGAAAGAAGTCTTTCGCAACGTCGATTTCACTATCCAGCGCGGAGACCGGGTTGCGCTGGTGGGCGTCAACGGTGCGGGGAAATCGACGCTGATCAAGTTGCTGGCCGGAACCGAGCCGTTGACAGAAGGCACAATGAAGCTCGGTCACAACGTTGATCCTGATTACTTTGCACAGGACCAGTACAAGGAACTAGATCGGTCGCGCCGCATGCTGGATGACCTCAGCGATGTAGCTCCGCAAAAGGCAACATCGGAGCTGCGCGGGCTGTTGGGCTGCTTTCTTTTCTCGGAGGACGACGTATTTAAGCCGATCGGCGTGCTATCGGGCGGCGAGCGCAACCGTTACGCTTTGGCTCGGATGCTGCTGCACCCGTCGAATTTTCTGCTGCTCGACGAGCCTACCAACCACCTCGACATGCGAGCCAAGGACGTACTGCTCGAGTCGCTGGAAAAGTACAACGGCACGGTAGTGTTCGTCTCGCACGACCGATATTTCATCGACAAGCTGGCGACGCGAGTCTTTGAAATCGGCGACGGCCGTGTGGAGGTGTTTCCCGGCAACTATGAAGACTATCTCTGGCGGAAGCAGCGTCTGGCGGAGGGAGTCGATAGCCAGATCGAGAAAGCTGCGAGTGCTCCCACGTTGTCCGACGTCCCGGGTTATGAGCCGCCGAAGCCTGACACGCGCAAGCGGATGAACCCCATCAAGCTGAAGCAAATGCAGGATCGCCGCCAGCAGCTTGAGTCAGAAATCGCCGACCTGGAGCAGGGGATCGCAGATTGCGAGCGCGAGTTGCAGGCGTTTGTCAGCGCCGAGGAGACGCAGCGCCAGACGGACTTGCTCGCGCGACATCGATCCAACCTGGCAACCCGAATGGCGGAGTGGGAAGAGCTGTCGCAAACGCTGGAAACCAGTGGCTAGTGGTCAATGGCTGGTGAACCAGGCCAAGCGGTGGAAAGCGCACCGGGTAGGGGTGCTTCGACTCGATCGCCAAGAGCAGACCTCGCTCGGGATGCAAACCGTCAGGTTTCACATCTCCTTAGGTGGTAAACCGTATTAGCCACCAGCCACTGAGTTACGGTTTCTTGCCCTCCAGCCACTCCGGCTTGAACTCCGTGTTTGCCAGCCAGCTAATCGGCTCAATCATCGACGCAATCGCATTGTCCATGTGGGAGAAATCAATTTTGTCGATGGTGTCGGTCGGCTGGTGATAGTCCGAATGCAGCCCGTAGCTGGATACGGTCTGCGCCACGATACTTTCTTCGGCGAATGGGTAATTGTCCGAGCGCATAAAGAATCTTTCTGCAGGGTGCGGATCTGCTACCAGCTTCGCGCCATGCTTCGCCAGCTCGGGCCCAAGGTCGGTGCGGTCCCAGCCCGTTAGCCACAGATGGTCGGGTTTAACTTTGGGATCGGGCCGGCCGATCATCTCGAACTCCAGGTTGGCGACGATCTGTTTGAGCGGGAATGTCGGGTTCTTCAGGAAGAAGCGTGACCCGGTCATGCCCGCTTCCTCGCTACCCCACAGAGCAAAGACGACAGTGCGCTGGGGCTGCGGCTCATGGGCAAGCACGCGTGCCAGCTCCATGACTGCGACGGTGCCTGAAGCATCGTCGTCGGCGCCAGGATACGTCTTTCCGTCTTCGACTCCGAGATGATCCAGGTGGGCGCTGAGCAGGACGATTTGGTCTTTCTCGGTGGTGCCTTCGATTTTCGCCAGCACGCTCCAGGTGTGGCGTTCCTTCCAGAGAGTGATTTCCGCTTGTAACGTGACGGTTGAACCCTCAGGCTCTGCCCACAGCTTCTCAAACCACTCCCCCTTAGCCAGAACCAGCGCGGCGCGCTGTTTCGGTCGCTCATCGCCAAGCAGTTCCGGCATCTGGGGAGGCTGCTTCGCCAGGGTGTCGAAGATCTTGGGCGCGTAGTTTGAGGAAAAAACTATTATCAAAGCAGCTTTGCTGTTTCGATACGGCTCGAGCGCCTTTCGCGAATCTTCCATGCTGGTATAGGGCTTCAGCTTGATCAGCAATGCGCAATCCGACGCAATCTCGGCCGCTGATTCGCCCCCGGCACTCAGATCGATCTTTTGTATACGGGCGGTCAAAGGCGCTTGTGACAGCCCTGCCATCACAACCTCCTTCCCATGTGTGAGCATGTATGGCGCATGGTTCGGGTTAGCCTTCGACTCCACTGTTAACGTAGGACTGCCGACGACCTCACGCGAGCGCACCGTCGCCTTCTGGATGTACTGGCCGTCGCCTGCCGCCGGAGCCAGGCCGTATTGTTTGAGTTTGTCGGCAACGAACTCTGCAGCCTTGTGCTCGTCCTCAGTCCCGCTGCCGCGCCCGTGCAGTTCCGGGCCCGCCAGATACCTCAGATTGTCCTGAACGCAGCTGGCACACAGCTCCGGATTCGGCGGCGCGTTGCGGACACTGGGGCGGTGAGAATGTACGGCCGGATGGGTTACTTGCGGCAGGGTCTGAGGGTCGGCTGGGTCTTGGGCTAGGCCTGGCAGCGCTAACAAGAGCGCCGCGAGAGTGTGAATGGTGAATAATGAAGAAAACCAGTGATTCAAAGAGGGTCTCATCCGTGCACTTTTTTCTTAGATGCTGATCCATCCGGCGCGAATCGCCAGCAGACTGGCAGCGCCCACGATGAGCCACAGCAGAACGCCCTGGATCAGCGGTCTCGGACCAACCTTGCGTAAGGCCGCCGGTGACAAGGTTGCGCCGATTAGAAACAATGTAAAGATCAGCATCAGCTTCCCGCCCCGGCTTAGGAATTGATAGACGGGCAATCCTTCGAGCAAGTAGGTATTCGCCATCGCCGCCAGGCAGAAGAACAAAATGAACCACGGCCATTGAATGCGTGTTTTGCTGCCTTTAGCAACGGCTGTGGCAACCGTCACAGGAACGATCCATAGGGCCCGGGCCAATTTGACGGTGGTGCCGACGGCCAGCGCGGCAGCCCCAAATTTTGCGCAGGCTCCCACGACCGAACTGGTGTCGTGAATTGCCAGAGCCGCCCACAATCCAAATTGCGTCTGACCGAGGTGTAAGGCGCTGCCGATGACGGGAAAAATCAGCAGCGCGACCGAATTCAGCATGAAGATTGTGCCCAGTGAAACTGACATCTCATCTTCGGTAGCCCCCAGCACCGGGCCAACAGCAGCGATTGCGCTGCCTCCACAGATCGCAGTGCCAGTGGAAATGAGGAAGGCCGCTCGACGTTGTACCACAAGCAGCTTCCCCAGAACGTGGCCCAAGGCCAGGGCAAAGGCGATCCCTGCGGCGGTATAGACGAAGCCGCTACTTCCGGCGCGCAACACCTGCCGCAGGTTCATGCCGAAGCCGAGTCCGACGACCGCAGTCTGCAGCAGATATTTCGAGATTTGACGCGACTCACCTGGGTATGGATGGGTGGCAATGGCTCCAAAGATAAGCCCGGCGACCAGCGCCGCAGGCGGCGACGCCCAAGGCGTCAGGCAGAATACCAGTCCTGCTACAAACAAAATTTTGGATCTCATCGAAAGAGGGATTGCGGTGTGACACCGTCACTCATTGTACAAACCAGCTGTTAGGGCGACCGGTGTACCACGACAATTAAAATGGGCCCGAAGCCAAAGAGCGGTGACGATTCTTTAGCCCAGACCCATTCGATCCTGAAGTGGATCGGAGGTGATAACTCAATCCTAACTCCAGCTATGGAATTGTCAAGGAAAAACGACGATAAATTCCTGATTTTAGAGGCTTTTGCGCTATTTTAGGACGCGCTACAAGTGGCTGAAAACAGGTAACATGCAGGGACCACCCATGCAGATCTTCCATCGCCGAATCTAGCTGGAAGCCCCCGGTGCTGCAATGCTTCGCGACGAGGGTGTGGGGAAATTCGCCTCTCCTTAGCCCGAGACAGCAGCAAGGCAACGTACAGATGCCCCTGCCATGCCGGAATCAGCCGGTAAGAACTGACGTGATGTTGTTTGAATGGCGCGAATTGAATTCCTGAGTATCGGGAAATGGAGGCAAGACTTCGGCGTGTCATAAGGCCGTCAACTTCGTTGACTTTGGATTCCAGCGCCTGTTATCGTTTTTAGTTCCAGAGTTTTCCTAGCGCCCCCTGTACGTCTGCAGCCGCGGGAATTCAAGAGACAGAAATGGACCCACTCCTCAGACAAGTAGGCGATTTACTGCTCGGCGCGGTTCCCACGGCGGTCATATTCCTTCTACTGTACTTCATTTACTCGAAACTGGTCGGAAAACCGCTTCGCAGACTTCTGGATGAGCGGCGCGAGCGCACGGAAGGGGCTGTTCGTAAAGCTCGGGCTGATGTAGCCGCTGCCGAGTCGAAGACCCAGGAGTACGAGCAAAGTCTGCGCGAGGCCCGGCTGGCCATCTTCAAGGTGCAGGAACTGCGCCGACAGGCTGCGCAAAAGGCCCGTGCCGCTGCGGTAGCCGAGACGCGGAAGCGCGCGCAGCAGCAGATTCGAGAGGCCCGCTCAGCCATCGACCAAGACGTGGCTGAGGCACGCCTGCATCTGCGGGCCGAATCTGAGAGCATGGCTTCGGAAATCATTCGCACCATCTTAAAGCCCGCAGGTGTCGCCGTCGCAGGTGGCCAGCCATGAGACGTATCCTTTCTGGCCGGTTCGTGTTCGTTCTGCTATTCGCAAGTCTTTGTATTGCTTTTCTTTCGGCACAAGAGCAGTCACAGCCTCCAGCTCAATCGGCGGCGCAGTCGGCAGAGCAGAAGACACAGCAACAGCCGACCAACCCGGATACTGCCGTGGGTCGGGAACTCAGCACGGCGTCTGAGAAGGCCCTTCATGCCGAAGAGGGCGAGGCCCATGAAGAAGGCGCCGAATTCAAATATTCCTCCATGGTCCAGCGTTTGGGCCGCATGATCGGGCTGGACGGTCACGGCATGTACTGGCTGTCGCTGGTCGTCAACTTTCTGATACTTGGCCTGTTTTTCTGGATGCTGCTCAAAGCCAGGCTGCCGCAGATGTTTCGCGAGCGCACCAACACTATTCAGAAGGCGCTGAAGGAAGCCCATGCTGCGAGTGCGGAGGCATCCCGCCGCTTGAGCGACATTGAGGCGCGACTGGCCAAGCTTGATTCCGAAGTAAATGAGCTCAAGGCCGAGGCCGAGCGCGAAGCCGCAGCCGAGGAAGAGCTAATCAAAGTTGCGGCTGAAGATGACAAGCGCAAGGTGGTGGATGCGGCCGAAGCCGAAATCGCCGCCATGGCGCGAAATGCACGGCATGAGTTGAAAAGCTTTGCTGCATCACTCGCAGTGGACCTAGCGGCGAAGAAGATCAAAGTTGACGACAACACCGATCAGGCCCTGATGCGCGAATTCGTCGGGCAGCTCGGGAAGGATGGTCGGTAGCGATGGCCGCTGTTGCCAGCCGATACGCCAAAGCTCTGATGGATGTTGTTATGGAGCAGAACATTGAGCCCGCCATGGCCTTGCAACAGCTGCATGACATGGTCGCGACCATCGAGCAGAGTGCCGAGTTGCGCACCGTTTGGGAGACGCCGGGCATCTCGTCGGAGCGAAAGCGCGCTTTGCTGGATGCAATCGCCCAGCAGGCCAGACTCATCAGGCCAATCCGGAATTTCTTTGCCGTGCTCATCGACCACGGGCGCATCCCAATGGTGGCGCAAATCGCTCGGCAATTCGAAACTGAGCTTAATAACGAACTCGGGTTTGTCGAGGCAGACATCACAAGCTCGCGCCCGCTATCGCAAGACGAAAAGCACGGATTGGAGTCGCAGGTCGCGCAGTTGACCGGCAAGAAGGTGCGCGCAAAATACGACACCAACCCCGAACTCTTAGGGGGAGCCGTCGTCCGAGTTAGTAGCACGATTTTCGACGGCTCGGTACGCGGGCAGTTGCAGAAGTTGAGAGAGCAGCTGGCAAGTTCTCAGTAGTTGCAGTTATAAGTTCTTTTCAAAATCACGGCTTCTTAGCCAAATCATCAAGTCGAACCAGTGGCTGATCGGTCGTAACTGACCGGCTGCCAATGACAGCCGACAACTGGATTCCTATGGCTCAGATCAAGGCAGACGAGATCACCAAGCTCATTCGCGAGCAGATCGATAATTACGAAACCAAAATATCTGTCGATGAAGTCGGCACGGTAATGTCTGTCGGCGACGGTATTGCCCGTGTGTACGGGCTCGAGAAGGTCATGGCCGGCGAACTGCTCTCCTTCCCGCACGGCGTTTCAGGCCTGGCCATGAACCTGGAAGAAGATCAGGTCGGCACCGTGCTGCTCGGCGATTACACCGAGATCGAGGAAGGCGACGAGGTCAAGCGTACCGGCAAAATCATGAGCGTGCCGGTCGGCGACGCCATGGTTGGCCGGGTGGTGAACTCGCTGGGCCAGCCCATCGACGACAAGGGCCCTATCGCCACCGAAAGCTTTAACGAGTTGGAGCGCCTTGCTCCCGGCGTCGTTTCCCGCCAGCCGGTGAAGGAGCCGATGGCCACCGGACTTAAAGCCATCGACTCGATGATTCCGATCGGCCGCGGTCAACGCGAGCTGATCATCGGTGACCGCCAAACTGGTAAGACGGCCGTGGCGCTCGACACGATCATCAACAGCCGCGGACGCGACCTCATCTGTATTTATTGCGCCATCGGTCAGAAGCGCTCGTCGGTAGCGCAGGTGGTGAAGACGCTCGAAGACTACGGAGCGATGGAGTACACCATTGTCGTCTCGGCTTCGGCCTCCGATCCTGCGCCCATGCAATACATCGCGCCGTACGCAGCGTGCGCTATCGGTGAGTATTTTCGCGACAGCAAGCGCCACGCGCTTTGCATCTATGACGATCTTTCGAAACACGCTGTGGCCTATCGTGAAATTTCGCTGCTGCTGCGCCGTCCGCCGGGACGCGAGGCCTACCCCGGTGACGTGTTCTATCTCCACTCTCGTCTGCTGGAGCGCGCCTCAAAGCTGAATGACGAATTGGGAGGCGGCTCACTTACAGCATTGCCCATCATCGAGACACAGGCCGGCGATGTATCGGCCTACATTCCAACCAACGTCATCTCGATTACCGACGGCCAGATTTACCTGGAAACCGACCTGTTCAACAGCGGCGTCCGTCCAGCCGTGAACGTGGGATTGTCGGTAAGCCGCGTGGGCGGCAATGCCCAGATTAAGGCCATGCGACAGGTAGCCGGAACGCTGCGCCTCGACCTCGCGCAGTATCGCGAACTGGCGGCGTTCTCGCAGTTCGGCAGCGATCTCGACAAAGCTACGCAGAACCAGCTTGCGCGCGGAAAACGCTTGACGGAGATTCTGAAGCAGCCTCAGTACGCTCCTCTGCCGTTCTCCAAGCAGATTCTGATCATCTATGCCGGAACTCAGGGCTTGCTCGATGATATGGCAGTCGATGACCTGCGCGATTTTGAGAAGGGCCTGTACGCCTACGTCGACACAGCCAATCCTCACGTGCTGCGCGCGATTGAGGAGAAGAAGATTCTCGATGATGCGCTGAAGGCTGACATGACGAAGACCATTAAGGAATATAAAGAACGCTTCGCCACGGAGCGCGCAGCGGCAGCCAAGGTGAGCGCGTAATAGATGGCAAACGTACTTGATTTACGGCGACGCATCCGCAGCGTGAAGAACACGCGCCAGATCACCAAGGCCATGAAGATGGTTTCGGCGGCCAAGCTTCGCCGCGCGCAGGAGCGTGCGTTGCAGTCGCGTCCGTTCGCGCAGATGCTGACGAACGTCCTGCAGTCAGTAGTAAGCCGCGCCGAACTGTACAACCCGGAGACTGGCCTGCTGCAGCACCCACTTCTGCGCGAAACGCGCCCGGAGAAGACGGTGTTGATCATCATCATCACCGGCGACCGCGGTCTGGCGGGCGCTTTCAATACCAACGTCCTCAAGGCGCCGCTCCGCTTTACCGAATATCTTGCGGACAAGAATATCGATGTCGTCGCGATTGGTCGCAAAGGTCGCGATTTTCTGCGCCGCCGTTTCCCGGTGGCGAATCCTGAGACCGAGGAGCGGGCGGGACGGGTGCAGATTGTTGGCGAGTACGTGAACATCCTCGGCAATGTGGAGTTCGAGACCGTCGAGGAGATTGCAGAAAAGATCATCAAGCAGTACGAGCGCGAAGTAGTCGATGGTGTCTATCTCGTCTTCAACGAGTTCAAGTCGGTGATTGCGCAGCGCGTCATTGTGCAGAGAATTTTGCCAGTACAGGAAATCGGCCGTCGTGAAGTAACCCAGGTCGAGGAGCTTTCTGTTGAGGCCCGCGAACGTATGGGCGAAGCAGCCAAATCCGCCGGCATCAGTCTGCAGACTCCGGAAGAGAGCGAGATCGATCGCGAAGCGGTAAGCTTCGCTACTGCTCCTGTGGATTACATTTACGAACAGCCGCCGGCCGAACTACTGAATGCCATTCTGCCGCGTTATGTGGCCATCCAGATTTATGCGAGTTTGTTGGAATCGGTCGCTGCTGAACACGCCGCGCGTATGACGGCCATGGATTCGGCCACCAACAATGCAAACGAGGTGATTGATTCCTTGACGCTCAATTTGAACCGAGTGCGTCAGGCGGCGATCACTAAGGAGATTATCGAGATTGTCAGCGGCGCAGCAGCGCTGTAGGCGTAACTAGCATTAGTGATTTGGTGGACTTCCAAGAGTCGGGACACGATTAGCCTGAAGCTCATAACTGGTTTGCTAGGTTACTAATTACGGGAAATTACTTACGAGTGAAATCATGCCAGAAAACATCGGACACGTTATCCAAATTACCGGCCCTGCGGTGGACGTCCAATTCGCCGAAAACGCCCTTCCACCGATTTACAGCGCCCTGCGGGTTATTGACGAGGGCTTCAAAGTCCCCGCGCCGGTCAACGTTATCCTCGAAGTGCAGCAGCAACTCGGCGAAGGCCGGGTGCGCTGCGTCGCCATGGAGCCCACCGACGGCATGGTGCGCGGCATGAAGGCCATCGACCTGGGCGGCCCTATTACCGTTCCTGTGGGCAAAGCGACACTGGGCCGCGTGCTGAACGTCATCGGCGAGCCTGTGGACAAACTCGGTCCCGTCGACGGGAGCAAACGCCTGCCGATCCATCGCCCGGCACCGTCTTTCGAAGAGCAGTCCACTACGGCAGAAATGTTCGAAACCGGCGTGAAAGTTATCGACCTTATTCAGCCCTTTTTGAAGGGTGGCAAGATCGGCCTGTTTGGCGGCGCCGGCGTGGGCAAGACCGTCGTGATCATGGAGCTCATCAACAACGTCGCGCTGCAGCACGGCGGATTCTCCGTGTTCGCGGGCGTGGGTGAGCGCACTCGCGAGGGCAACGACCTCTGGCTCGAAATGCAGGAATCGGGCGTTGTGAACATTCAGGATCCGGAGAAGTCTAAGGCCGCTCTGATCTACGGCCAGATGACCGAGCCGCCCGGAGCACGTCTTCGCGTCGCCCTCACCGGCCTCACCGTTGCCGAATATTTCCGCGATGAAGAAGGCGCCGACACTCTGCTCTTCATCGATAACATCTTCCGCTTCACGCAAGCGGGTTCGGAAGTATCCACGCTGCTGGGCCGCATGCCCTCGGCCGTGGGATACCAGCCCAACCTCGCCAGCGAAATGGGCGAATTGCAGGAGCGCATCACCTCGACCAAGAAGGGATCAGTCACCTCGGTGCAGGCTGTCTACGTGCCCGCCGACGATTTGACCGACCCCGCTCCGGCCACGACATTCGCTCACCTTGACGCCACCACGGTGCTCTCGCGCCAGATCGCCGAACTGGGTATCTACCCGGCGGTCGACCCGCTGGCTTCGACCTCACGCATTCTCGACCCGCGCGTTGTCGGCGAGAAGCACTACAACACCGCGCAGTCGGTGAAGGCGATTCTGCAGGGCTACAAAGACCTGCAGGACATCATTGCGATTCTCGGTATCGACGAACTCAGTGAAGACCAGAAGCTCACCGTGGCGCGCGCCCGCAAGATTCAGCGCTTCTTCTCGCAGCCCTTCCACGTCGCCGAGCAGTTCACCGGCCTGAAAGGCAAGTACGTGAAGGTCGAAGATACGGTGCGCGGCTTCCAGGAAATTATCGACGGCAAGTACGATGACATTCCCGAACAGGCGTTTTTCCTCAAGGGCGGCATCGAAGAGGTCGTCGAAGCAGCCGAGAAGATGAAGGCCACAGCGTAATCCAATGGCCGACACGCTCGAACTCGAAATCGTTACACCCGACAAGCTGCTGGTGAAGGAGCCTGTCGACGAAGTGCAGATTCCGGGCAAGGCCGGCGACCTCGGCGTACTGCCCGGACACGCACCACTCATCACCGAGCTGACCATCGGCGAGATCGCCTATAAGCACGGCGCCAATACCAGCCACCTCGCCGTAGCGTGGGGATTTGCCGAGGTACTTCCGGACAAAGTAACCATTCTTGCCCAGACCGCCGAGCGCGCCAGCGAAATCGACGTCCCACGTGCCCAGGCTGCCAAGGCCCGTGCCGAAGAAGCTCTGAAGAACCCCACTCCCGATCTCGATTATGAAGCGACTCTAAATACCATCAAGCGCGCCGAGGTGCGCATCAAGGTCGCTTTGTATGCGCAGGAAGGGACGATACAGCACACCTAGTCGGGGTTGCAGACACAACAACGCAGCGGAGATCGTCGGCGCGTTTTGCTGGGCGGCGGAGCAACGCTTCAACGGTGCACAAATCTGCCCACCTCCCAAGTGTCATCGTGAGCAAGGACTGCGGGAAATCGCGGTCCGAGTTGAAGGAGCTGCTTATTCCCCCCGGAAACCCGTGGGTAGCTAGAACCGTATGGCCCTGGCCACCTGCACTGCTTCGATCTTCCGCAGGTCTTGCAACACAGCCTCGCTGACCTGGCTGTCCACCTGCACGACGGCAACTGCGCCACGCGGCTCTTTCGAGTCCTCGGCGCGGCCTAGGGAAAAGCTCGCGATGTTGACGTTGTGTTCTCCCAGTACGGTTCCCACGCGTCCAATCACGCCGGGCACGTCGCGATTGCGCATGTAGATGATGTTTCCCTGCAGCGGTGCTTCCACGTCGATCTCGTCGATGCGCAGCAGCCGGGGCGAATTGCCGTGTAGCACTGTACCTAACACGGTACGTCCCTGCTGATGTGTCTTGAGTGTCACCGTCAGTGCATTAATTGCCGCCCCTCGTCCCGACTCACTCTTCTGCTCATGTACGCGAATGCCTCGTTCTTCAGCAATCGACCGTGCATTCACCAGGTTGGCCTTCTCATGCGCCATCTGGTTAAGCACGCCTGCCACAGCCGCGTTGCGGATCAGGTCGGTTTTCCACTCCGTCAGCTCGCCACCGTAGGCGATGCTGATTTCCTCCACGCCGTTCTCTCCCGACTGCGCGAGGAACGTTCCTAGCCGCTCGGCGAGCCCGATGTACGGCAGCATCGTCGTGTACTCCTCGAAAGTCACCGAGGGCACATTAACGGCGTTCTGGATGACGCCCTTCAGCAGGTACTCGCGCACTTGCATCGCAATCTGCACGCCCACTGCGTCCTGCGCCTCGTTGGTTGAGCCCGCAATGTGCGGCGTCAGGATTACATTGGGCTTGCCGTGATACGCAGACTGCTTCAGCGGCTCATCGCGAAACACATCCAGAGCGGCACCGCCAAGCTGTCCGGATTCCAGCGCCGCAGTCACCGACGCATCGTCCAGCAACTCGCCACGCGCGCAATTCACGAGCCGCACGCCCCTTTTCATCCTGGCGATGTTGGCCGTGTTGATCATTCCCTGCGTTTGCGGCGTCAGGCCGACGTGGAGCGTGATGTAGTCCGCCGTGGCGAACAGTTCTTCGAGCGGCACCATCGTGATCTGCAACTGCAGCGCCAGGCTGGCCGCCACATAGGGATCATGCGCGATGACCCTCATCCCGAAGGCCTGCGCCCGCTTGGCCACTTCGATGCCGATCTTGCCCAATCCCACGACGGCTAGGGTCTTGCCGCGCAGCTCGGTGCCTTGCAGCGACTTTTTTTCCCATTTGCCGGCATGAGTTGTCGAATCAGCGCGCGTGAGGTGACGCGCCAGCGCCAGCATCAGCGCCAGCGTATGCTCGGCCACCGCAATAGCGTTGCCGCCGGGCGTGTTCATCACGCAAATGCCACGTTTGGTGGCGGAATCGAGGTCGATGTTGTCTATACCCACGCCCGCACGCCCAATCACACGCAGCTTAGGAGCCTTGTCCATCATCGCCGCATCAACCAACACCGCCGAGCGCACCAGCAGCGCATCGGCGTCAGCTAACTCTGTAGCCAGCACGTCTTTCTCGGGCGAGACTACCGTCCAATCGGATTGCTCTTTGAATACGGCCAGAGCGGAAGCTGCAACCTTCTCAGCAACCACGATCTTCATATAAGGCCCCTGGGTATGAATTCTGCACATCAAGCAACGCTGGTGGGCTCCGCTCTTCGAATTGGTTCTGCCGCGCGAACTTCAGTCCGCGCGGCCAAGCCAAACCTACGCTTTCACTGCAGCGAACTGCTCGGCATACGTCTCCTGCACTACCTTGACACCCGCGCCCAACTGGAATCGGTGCGAAGGTGCCACTGCCAGCAATACCTGCTCCAACGCGCCAATCACGCCGATGGCGTCGAGGTAGTCGTAGTAGCCGAGGTGCGCGATGCGGATCATCTTGCCCTTCATCTCGCCTTGTCCGTTGGCGACGACCATGGCGAAGCGCTCGCGGAACTCTTTCACCAAGGCGCTCGAATCGATACCTGCGGGAGGTAGTACCGCCGTCACCGCAGCCGCTGGACAGGTCGCAGCAAACAGCTCCAACCCCAGAGCCTTGGCGCCGGCCCGCACCATCTCCGCGGAAGCCTCGGCGTTGTGAATGAGCAGGTCGCGTCCGGCCGCCAAATCACCCTTGCCCGACTTGCGAATGTAGTCCAGCGCCGCCAGCAAGCCCGCGATCAGGGCCGTCGCCGGAGTGTATGCCGACTCGCCTTTCGCCGCCGACTTCCGCTCCTTGCGCAGGTCGAAGTAATACCGCGGATTCTTCGCCGATTCCATGCGCTGCCACGCCCGCTCACTCACTGCCAGATATGCCAGCCCCGGAGGAATCATCACCGCCTTCTGCGATCCGCCGATGATGACGTCGATGCCCCAGCCGTCCACGTCGAACTTCGTCGTGCCCAGGCCGGTGATCGCGTCCACCACCAGCAGCGTGTCGCTGCCCTTCAGCAGCGAAGCCACGCCTTTCACGTCATGTCGAGCTCCTGTCGAAGTCTCGGTCGCCTGCATGTAGAGCACGCGTGCACCGTCGAGCTTGGATTTCACTTCCGCAAGGTCAAACGTCTGCCCATAGGGAGCTGACAAGAGATCAACCTGGCATGCGAAGGCTTTAGCGATATCGCGCCAGCGCTCGCCAAACTTCCCGGCGGTAAGCACAATGACCTTGTCACCGGGCGATGTCAGGTTCGACACCGAAGCTTCCATGGCACCGCTGCCCGAGGCCGCGAGGATCAGTACGTCATTCTGCGTGTCAATGAAAGTCTTTAGGTCGGCCAGCGTACGCGCGAAGATGTCGCGAAACTCCGCCGTACGGTGATGCATGTCCGCGGCGGCAATCGCCTGCTGCGCTGCTGGAAGAAGAGGAGTAGGTCCGGGAGTAAAAAGACGGGTCTTACGTAGCATGGCTGCCACCTTTGCTCGTAGGGATTCCGGCTGCGATGGAAGACGTGCCGGATATCCATCATATAGTGTTCGCCTGTGGAGGAGCCACTATAATTGCGCCATGACCAAGACCGAGCAAGTGCAACAAGACATGGTCGCTGCCATGCGCGCCAGAGACGAGCTTCGCCTCTCCACCTTGCGCCTGATGAAATCCGCCCTCAAGAACAAGGAGATCGAAAAGCGCGGCGCCCTCGACGAAAAAGAAGAGCTGCAAGTCTTCAGCACGCTCATCAAGCAGCGCAAAGACTCGATCGAAGCGTTTGAGAAGGGAAACCGTCCCGAGCTTGCCAAAAAAGAAGCTGAGGAAATCGTCATCATCGAAGCCTACATGCCGAAGGCTGTTAACGAGGCTGATGTCATTGCCACCGTCAAAGCCACCATCGCCGAAATGGGCTCTCCCACAATGAAGGATATGGGCACCGTGATGAAGAACGTGATGGCGAAGTTCGCCGGGGCCCGAGTGGACGGCAAACTGGTCAGCGAGACGGTAAAAAAAGAATTGACAGGGAACTAAGCGACTGTACGCTTTTATTTTCCTCGTACCTGCACTGCAAGTGACGGTCCTTTTTGGGTTTCGTCTACCCGGAAATGAAAAGGGTCTTTTTGTGCCTTCGCGCCCCGATCCTCGTCATGGTGCCCTTCCTCGTGATCCTGGTTTCGGGGACATGGCATTCTTTACCGCACTTGCCTTGTTTCGCACCCAACGAGTCGCCTGCAGCTTCATACGGTTCTGTAGGATAAGGAAAGCAGGTAACCCAGCCAACGTGCGGGTCATGTTCCGCTGAGCAATCTGAAACCGCCGGGCACCTGGTTCACCGCCCGATAACCGATATCGTGAATTTCGGGGGCTTCTTGCAACTCTTTTTTTGGGCGTGCTGACCGTTTTTCTTCTTTGTCATCCACCCTCGATTGTGCATGTCTGGGCCTTTTGCTGCCCGCCAATGCTGCCTTGCTGCCCCGCGAATACGCCAAAAAACTTGTCGGGTTCAATGGCGAACCGCTCCTTCCGCGGTCGCAGATCGATTGCCCCCTTACGCGGAGCCGAATTTCAGGACAAATCGTCGCCGCCAGGCCATGTTGTAACCTGAACTGTTCCCCATGTCCTACCAGTCCACCGTCGCGCAGCTCTACGCCCTGGGACACGAGCTGGCCTCGACTCCCTCGCACAAATTCGATCTCGCCTATGTGCAGGAAATGTTGGCTGCAATGGATCGCCCCGAGCGCCGATTTCCCAGCGTGCTTATCGCCGGGACCAACGGAAAAGGCTCAACAGGCGCGACGCTGTCGTCCATCCTTCGCGCTGCCGGATACAAAACTGCGCTCTACAGTTCACCGCATCTTGTTCGGATCAACGAGCGCATTCGCGTGAACGGCGAAGCCATCTCCGACGTCGAGTTCAGCGAGATTTACGAACGCGTCGAGCGCATCGCGCAGCAGTTGCTGCATTCGGGCAAGCTCCCCTGGCATCCCAGCTTTTTCGAGATGCTCACCGTCATGGCCTTCGAGTACTTCGCCTCAATCGCGGTTGATATCGCGGTCCTCGAGGTCGGCATGGGAGGACGGCTTGATGCTACTAACGTGGTCGATCCGCTCATCTCTGTGATCGCCGACATCTCGCTCGACCACCAAAAGTATCTCGGCAATACCATCGGCGAGATCGCACGCGAGAAGGCCGGCATCATCCGGAAAAACGGCCTGGTCGTTACACTCCCGCAGCACCCCGAAGCGAACGATGTCATTGGCAACACCATTCTCGAACGGAACGCGACCGGCGTCAGCGCGGTGAAGTACACGCCGCCTGTCTCGCCGGGTGCGGCCAAATTTCTGGCCGCGCAAGTCGCGCCGCTACTCGGCCGGAATCGTTACCCTCTTACCGTTATGGGCGAGCAGGTCCTGGTAGACTCATCGCTTGTCGGCCGCCATCAGTACCGCAATATTGCGCTAGCCGTCACCACCGCAGAGGAACTTGCGCAATTCGGCTTCAAGGTCACACCTACGCAAATCGAGCAGGGCATTCGGGAGACTCACTGGCCCGGACGCTTTCAGATTTTGCCCCCCTCACCCATAACCTTCAACCACACGGTTGTTCTAGACATCGCGCACAACCCAGCCGGCGTTTGGGCGCTACGCTCAGCCCTGTCCGAGTCATACCCCGACAGGGAATTCACGCTTGTCTTTGCCGCCATGCGCGACAAGGCGGTCCAGGAGATGGCAGAAATCCTATTTCCTCTGGCCCAGCGCGTAATCGTGACGCATGTAGACAATCCTCGCGCGGCTACCCCAGAGGAGTTGCAGCAGGCCGCGTCGCGCACGGGCGCAGACGTCGTTGCCGAGCCCAACGTCTCCGCCTCGCTCGGTCGCGCCTTCGAGCAAACTCCGCAAGACGGTATCATCGTCGTTACCGGCTCCATCTTCCTGGTTGGCGATACCATCAAACAGTTGGGAATTTCCGCGTAATCGATGGCCATCACGCAAAATACCGAAGAGCGAACACTGAATAGCGGCTTCCTTAGCCGCCTGCGCTCGTATTGCGTCTTCTTGCCACTGATCTATCTGTACACCGCGATCATGGGCAGCCTGTCGCTGCTATCGTCGTTCTTCGATCGCGACGGCCGCATACAGCACTGGTTTGCCGTCCACTGGGCACGCATGATATTGGCCACGGCTCGAGTCTGTGTGCACGTCGAAGGCGCGGAGCACATCGATCCTGCGCAGGCCGCTGTTTACGCGGCGAACCATCTCTCCGCGCTCGACATTCCCGTACTGTATTCGTGCATTCCGGGGCAGTTCCGTATCATGGCCAAGCGCGAACTCTTCAGCTATCCCTTCATGGGATGGCACCTCACGCGCTCCGGCCAAATTCCCATTGACCAAGGCAACCCACGGACTTCGCTGCGTAGCCTCAATCGCGCGAGTGAATCGCTGCGGAAAGGCATGCCGCTAACGATTTTCCCCGAGGGCGGGCGCTCGCCCAGTGGCCAGATGCGCGACTTCATGGGTGGCGCTTTTTATATGGCGATCAAAGCGCAGGCACCGGTCGTCCCGATTGTGATCGTCGGTACTAACCAACTACTGCCCATGAACAGCTTCCATTTGCGGCCCGGGAAGGTTCAGATGATCATCGGCGAACCCATCTCGACTGAAGGGATGGTGCCGCGCCAGATGGACGAACTGTCCGCCAAAGTGCGTAAGGTTATGGCCGACACATATTCCTCGCGCGGAAAACTGCCTATTCCCGAGCTTACTGTCGACGTCAGCGCGAATGGACCGGTGGCACGATGATCCCCCGCATTGCCCTTCCGGTTCCCAACTCGAGGGATTCGAAGTACGTGCTGCGTGCGCTGCCACAGTACGAGCGCGCGGTGCGCGAAGCCGGTGGAGAGCCCGTAATTATCGAACTAGCTTCCACCTCGAAAGAAATTGCGCACAAGGCCAAGACCTGCGACGGCGTGCTCCTGCCAGGCAGCCCTGCAGACGTTGATCCCGAGAAGTACGGAGCCGCTCGCCATCCGAAGACGGCCGATGCTGACGTTCTTCGCGACAACACCGACGAGCTTCTTCTGCAAGATGCCTATAACATGCGCAAGCCTATCTTCGGCATTTGCTATGGCATGCAGTCGCTGAATGTCTGGCGCGGCGGAACGCTGGTGCAGCACCTGGAAACCGCCGTGAACCACGATGCCGGAAGGCAGGTCGCTGAAGCACACCCCATCGACATTGATCGGCAATCCACGCTGGTAACGTTATTCCGTAATGCCGCGGTCCTGCCTGCCGAGAATCTACCGCAACTCGCCGTCAACTCCAGCCATCATCAGTCGACCGACGTTCATGGCGATGGCCTGCGGCTTGTCGCCACCTGTCCCGACGACCATGTGAAAGAAGCGATGGAAGGCACCGACCCAGGTCATTTCGTGCTCGCTGTCCAATGGCATCCCGAGCGCACCTATGACACCGATGCTGCGTCGCGTGCGCTGTTCCAAGCCTTCATCCACGCTGCTACAGAATGGCACCAAAAGCTCGCGGCGAAGCAGAAGGATTTTGAGTCTGTCTCCGGCAAGCACTAGCCACATTCCAAGCGAGGGTGTCCCGCTCCACCCTGAGCGAAGCCGAAGGGTTGAGCGGGTCTTGCGCTCCCTACGGTTGGTCACCGACGACTCAATCAATTACCCTGTTCTCTTATGCTTGATTTGGCCTTCGTCCGTGAGAATCTTCCCCTCGTTGAAGAAAAACTCCGCCAGCGCGGCACGGATCCTGCCGCGGTACTCAAGGATTTTGGCGCTATCGACGCCCAGCGCCGCTCCGCCATCACCGAAACGGAAACCGCCAAGGCTCGACGTAATAAGCTCACAGAAGAGTTTCAGCAGCTGAAGAGATCCGGACAGGACACCACCGCCAATCTCCAGGAGCAAAAAGAACTGAAGGCGAAGATCGCACAAGCCGAGAAGCGCTCCAGCGAACTCGATGCCCAGCTCCGCGACATTCTCACCGGTCTTCCCAACCTTCCTGCCGCCAGCGTTCCCGTCGGTCATTCTGCCGACGACAACGTCGAACTCCGCCGCTGGGGTGCGCCGCCACAGTTCGACTTCACGCCGAAACCGCATTGGGAGCTCGGAGAATCCCTCGGCATCCTTGACCTCGAACGCGCCGCCAAAATCACCGGTGCCCGTTTCGCTGTCTACTGGGACCTCGGCGCCCGTCTCGAACGCGCCCTAATGAATTTCATGCTCGAGCTGCACGCCCGCGAGCACGGCTACACCGAAGTTTTGCCGCCATTCATGGTGAATGCTGACTCCCTGTACGGCACCGGGAACTTGCCCAAGTTCGAGGCCGACCTGTTCAAAGTGCCACACGGCGAAACGAATCTGTACCTGATTCCTACTGCCGAAGTCCCGGTCACCAATCTCTATCGCAACGAGACCCTCGACGCCGCGCGGCTGCCCATCTCACTCACCGCTTTTACGCCCTGCTTCCGAAGCGAAGCCGGCTCGTACGGCAAAGATGTCCGCGGCATCATTCGCCAGCACCAGTTCCAGAAAGTCGAGCTGGTGAAGTTCACCAAACCGGAGCAGTCATACGAAGAGCACGAAAGGCTCACGCGCGATGCGGAACAAGTGCTACAGAAGCTCGGACTGCACTACCGGACAGTAGTCTTATGCACTGGTGACTTGGGATTCTCTCCTGCCAAGACCTATGACATCGAGGTCTGGTTGCCCGGACAGGGCCTCTACCGCGAGATCTCTTCCTGCTCGAATTTCGAAGCCTTCCAGGCACGCCGCGCCAATATTCGTTATCGCCCTGAAGGAGCAAAGAAGAGCGAATTCGTGCACACGCTCAACGGCAGCGGCTTGGCGATTGGCCGTACCTGGGTTGCGATTTTGGAGAATTACCAGCAGGCCGACGGGAGTGTAGTCATTCCTGAAGTGCTTCGGCCCTACGTCGGTGCGGACCGAATCACGCCGCGCCCGCTGACTTAGCGGCGATCCTGCGTCCTGATCCAGGAGATCACGAACAGCACCAACCAGACGACATCCAGCGCCGCCGCCGGCAAAATCTGCGCGCTTGTTCGTCCTGTTGAAACGAGCCTGCCGACAGCTATCGGGTATAGACCCTTCTCGATCCAGCTCACTGGCATCAGCGGACGAAAGCGCACCGGGTCGATGGCAATCACCAGAAAAACGACTTGCCACGCAAGCGTTACCCCAAGAAATCCATAATAAAACTCCGCATGTGTAATCGCCGGCGGCTGCCTCTGGTTGATTAAAGCTTCGGCGAAGTACAGCGGAATAATCTCCACGAGGCCAACAATTCCCGCAGCCAGGTACACAGTTCTGGCAAATCTCACGGCACGCGGAAATCGGCTTGCTTGATTTGTGTTACTCATCGCGATGCACTGTCTCGATCGAGAACGCCGGTAGACAAACGGCGATATATTCGGCTCCGTCCGCATGAGGCGTCGAATATCTCACCCATTCGCCGGCATGCGCAATCACCGCCTGCCCAGCCTGCACATCCAGCCCGCCGCCCTTATGCTCGACATGCAACGATCCCCTCAGCACAATCGTGAACTCATCGAACTCCGGCGTCTGTCCCGGCTCAATCCAGCCCGAAGGACCTCGCATGTGCGCCACACTTACCGCGTCCGTCTTCGAATTCACTTGCCCGATGTATTCATCAATGAGCTTGGGCTTGTTCCCAGCAGCTTGAATGCGAGTGGGTTCAGAGATCAGCGTCGGCGGCATAAGAACTCCTTCCGCAAAGAACTAAAAGTGTTGTCGTAAATTCAGAGGTCCGAGGCGGCTTACTGCTTGGTAATCTTTTCCCGCAGGTCTTCGGGAATCTTCTCCCGAATTTCCTCAGGCAGTTTGTCAAGCCCCTTGCGGGCGCCGGTGATGGCTGCATCCTTCATGACTACCGGTGCGGGCGTGGCAATCGCCACCAGCAGCCACAACAGCATCGAGAGCACGAATCCTGCCGCTGCGCCAATCTCCAGCCAGAAAGCATGGTTTGGACGATAATGCCGGATCACACCGTAGGCCAGCAGAAAAACCAACATGGATGCCGAAGCCAATGCCATCAGTCCAATGTCGATCGCGCGATGCAACCGCTGCCGCGAGTGGCAATACTCGCACTGCGTCAAGTGCGCCTCGTAATCGCCGCGCATCTCCGGCGCAATTCCCGAAATGTCATAGCGCCATCCGGCAAGAATCTTGCCCACGACGCGGTCACTGCATTCTGCCATGTTGGAGGTCCTGCCCCGGGCACAAATCTCCGCCATGATCGGTACGACGAAGCCTATAAGCGTATTGCCGGTAGCGGTTCATGTTGTGTCGCGAGCACCAGTTGATTTCCTACAAAACTCCGCTGGTCGCCCAACGCACGCTCAGCCGTCATTCGCGCTACCGCAGGATGGTTGTTCTGTTCCGACAGGTGCGCCAGAATGAGGAATTCCGCACCTCCATCATAATCTTTTGTCAGAAAATCCGCGAGAGCGTCATTGGAAAGGTGTCCCACGCGGCTCATGACCCGCTGCTTCACCGCCCAGGGATACGGGCCTACGCGCAACATCTCTACATCGTGGTTGGACTCGATCATCAGCACCTGGCAGCCGCGGATGTGATGCTTTACGCTGGCCGGCATATAACCGAGATCCGTGCACACACCAACTTTGATGCCTTCACTGCAAAACGTAAAGCCCACGGGATCGACCGCATCATGCGGTATCGTGAACGGCATGACCGTCACGTCCCCAACCTGAAACGCGCAGCCGGCCTGAAACGTTGCCAGCCTCTCCAGGTGGATCCGATTACCTGCGCCATCGCGCGAGTAGCGGCAATACGCGTCATGCGTAGCTGCGGTCATGTACACGGGAATCTTCAGCTTCTTGGCGAGCACGTGCAGACCGCTTACGTGGTCGGTATGTTCGTGGGTGATCAAGATGGCGTCAATCAACCTGGCATCCTCGCCGCATCGCGCCAGGCGCCGCAGCAACTCGCGGCACGACAGTCCTGTATCCACCAGCAGGCGCCTCCCGCTGCTGGCAACCAGCGTGCAATTGCCTCGGCTGCCGCTCGCCAGCACCGTTACAGAGACTGCCATGAAGTGGAGAATAACTGGAACTTCACTGAAAGGGTAGTGACCATCTGGTAACGCGATGGTATGCGGGGAATATGGGTGTCCCAGTTTTGCACAACTATTACGCTTCCTGCACACCTTATACACAGTCCACCAATGTTTTCCGCTTGAGACTCTCCCGCGGCTGGACTATCTTGGCCGGCATCTGGCACGGCTGTTTAAACCCCGCATGGGTGGCGGGCGGTCTCGATCTCAGGACGACATTCGCTCGGGTGCCGGCAGCCCCGAACGATGTCATCGCCTGCGGGGTTCACACCTCTGTGAACCCCGCGGGCACCCAAGGATCTGGCGCCATCCACCCGAAATCAGTTCGAGTTCTGTGTGCGTTTTTGTGTGGGCCAACTCGGTGGCGACTGATCGCCACCCATCTCCCCCGCCCGCACGGCAACAGCGCACACCGCGCCTCGCGAAGCAGACTCGGATTGATGACCGCTCTGGCAGCGGGAAATGGGGGCCGGCGTTCACGACGCCCGGGTCCACGAAGTGCCCTTGTTGCGCTTCGTTGGGTGGTTCAGCCGCGCCTCAGAGTGCGACCCGCGAGTGGCTGGCTCGCCGGTCGCACTTCGTTTCTGCGGGGAGATTCGGATAAGCTCCCAGAAGCGAGGTGCTCTTGAACACCACTCTGTCTCCCATGCTCTCTGTGCGCCGCGGCAAGGACGCAGTCGCGTTCTACGAAGCGGCCTTTGACGCCAGAGTCTTATTTCGCCTCGACGGCGAGGATGGCAGCCTAGTCGCGCAGTTTTCTCTCGGCAAATCGCAATTCTGGATTGCCGACGAATCTCCCGGGCACAAGAACTTCAGCCCCGAAACTCTCGGCGGTGCAACCACACGCATGGTGCTGGTGGTGGACGATCCCGACGCCGCATTTGCTCGCGCCATCACCGCCGGCGCAACCGAAGTTGTGCCCCTAACCGACCAACCCTACGGATGGCGCGTCGGTCGCGTCGTCGATCCCTTCGGACACCACTGGGAAATCGGCAAACCGCTCAGTTCATAACTAGCGCTTCATCGTGAGCGAAGACGCGCACCAGGGTCGCCGCAAAGCGAGCAGTTGCGCCTCCGGGGGCTGCCTAGTGCGTCGGAGTCGAGTTGAGGCGTATGCTAGGCGTGCCCAGGGTCCCCAGCGGGTGCCGTGTATGCACGTGCTGAGGTGAGTGCGAGCCGGGCGCCGAAATCCCGAGCGAGCCAAGCGAGTCGAATGGAGACCTGCTGTTCGCATTAGCAAAACCTGATTCGGGTGCCGTTTTTCCCCATTTTTTGGGAAACGAGGTTTATGCACAGCGCGCTCACAGCATTTCGGAAGAAATCTTCGGTTCCGTGTCACCGAGCGTCAATCTGGTCATTGCACGACGGCCAATTAACTCGCTACGCTTTCTAGGTCTCGCAATGGCCACCACCGACTACAGTCTCGCCCGCGGACTCCCTGCCAGCATCGACGCCGAGCGCTCTATCCTCGCCGCGATCCTGCTCGACAATCTGCTCTTCGATCAGGCGGCTGAACTCAAGTCCGACGATTTTTCCCTGGACGCTCACCGCCGCATCTTTGCGCGCATGCGCGACCTGCAGGACACCGGCCGTCCGGTTGACATGATCACGCTGGCCGAAGAGCTCGATCGACGAAAAGAAGTTGAAGCAGTCGGGGGCATCGCCTATCTCTCTTCGCTCATCGACGGTGTACCCGAGCGTCCCAGCGTCGAGCACTACGTTCGTATTGTGCGTAACAAGGCGCTCCTGCGCGGGCTCATCAATATCGCCCAGAACGCCATCGCCGAGGCCATCGACGACTCCGACGAAGCGGAAGAGGTCATCAACCGGGCCGAGCAAAAGATCTTCGAGTTGTCGGACAACCGCCTCGGCGAAGGCTTCTCCAACATTCCCACCATTATCCGCAACTCCTTCGGCTCGCTCGACGCCCTCTACGCTCGCGGGCAGGAAGTCACTGGCCTCCGCACCTATTACACCTTGCTCGACAAGATCACCAGCGGGCTTCAGAAGTCAGACCTGATCATCATCGCCGCGCGCCCATCCATGGGCAAAACCTCGCTGGCCATGAACATCGCCGAGAACGCCGCAGTGGAGGGTGGCAAAGTGGTCGGCGTATTCTCGCTGGAAATGTCGAAGGAAGCGCTGCTGATGCGCATGCTCGCCTCGCACTCCCGCGTGGATTCCCACCGCTTGCGCACCGGATTCATCACGCGCGAGGACAAGGAGAAACTCACCGGCGCCACCGAGAGCCTGATGCAGGCCAAGCTCTACATCGACGACACGCCCGGAATCTCGGTCACGGAGATGCGCTCCAAAGCGCGCCGCCTGCAGCAGCAGGAAGGTCTTGATCTGCTGATCGTCGACTACCTTCAGCTCATGTCGGCCGTGCCTATCGGCGGCAAGCGTTTTGAGAACCGCACCCAGGAAGTCTCGGGCATTTCGCGCGGCCTCAAGGCCATCGCCAAGGAACTCAAGGTGCCAGTCATTGCGCTCTCACAGCTCAGCCGCGCTCCCGAAAGCCGCGGCGGAGACCATCGTCCGCAACTCTCTGACCTGCGCGAATCAGGTTCCATTGAGCAGGACGCCGACCTCGTCGCCTTCATCTTCCGCGAAGAGGTCTACAAGAAGGACGATCCCGAGCTCGAAGGTCTCGCTGAGATCATCATCGCCAAGCAGCGTAACGGCCCCACCGGCGTCATCAAACTGGCGTTTCTCCACTCCTGCACCCGCTTTGAAAACCGAGCCGAAGAAAACGAGTACATCGGGTAGGCTCGGAGCATGCCCCACATTTGCCTTCTCTTTTGGCAAATGTGGGATCTGTCGCACTCCCTGCAAACTTACGGGTGAAAGGTGTTAGCTGACAGCGAAACTGGCCACGGGCTACTGGCAACTGTCACCTGCAGCTGCAACTCACCCGCACGTCAGACTCACTTCGCGTTCTCGCTCCACTTCACACTGAGCAGCGGCACGCCGGCTTTTTCCACCTTGATCTGGTTCTTCCGCACCTGCACTTTGCCGGTGGTCTTGTCAGCCAGTCGGAGACTGGCATCCAGGTTGGGCAATTGATGAGGATGAGATGTCGGTGGTGGTCCTGGCACAAAAACCATACCCGGCGGCGGCCCAATCGGGGCCATGCGCGCCGCCTGGCTGTCCACCATAGCCGCCAATACTCCATCTGGCACGTGATGCTGTTTCAGGCCGATCAAGGCATCGGGGGTGGTAACGAAGTTCGCTCCCGAGACTTCGATGTCACGCACAATCACGCTCTCTGGAATTCCAGCGTCGGCCATCTTCACGATATCGGAATTCGTCAGCGGACGACTCATCGGGCCTTGTGCAAAACAGAACCCAGTAACCATCAACAAGAAAGCCAAAGCGAAGGGAACTCGTTTCAAATCAGGACAATGCATCTGCGGTAACTCCGTTGTGCATAGAATCTAAACCCGCCAACCCCTTATCCGTGCCCTCCTTAAGCCCGCCGCGGCGGGATAACGCCTTCCTTTGGCGCTAAGCTGGGAAGATAACCCTCATAAAGACAAGGCTAGGCCTTACCCAAAGAACGTTCCCCTTGCGACACCTTGCAGAAAATATTTACTGCTTCGTCCAAGTCACCCCGCCATTGCTGGTGGAATAGTTGCCTCCGCTATTTGTCTCCACTTCGCCGTTCTGGGCATCGCTGAAGCGAATCGACACAATCGCTCCCGTCTCCACAGCACCGGCATTCGCGAGCGCGACCCTGTCCCACTGCAGTCCGTTGTCGCTCGAATGGAACAACATGCCATCATTTCCTCCCGCCCACACTTCGCTGCCCACGACCGAGACCACGCGAAACACGGCGGTCTGATCTGCCAGTACCCTTGTCCATCCGTCAGCAGTGAGATGCTCCAACTGTCCCTGCGAGCTAATGCGCCAGGTGGAATGTTGTGTGCGCGCAGCGCTCGTCACGAGTCGATTCATCGACATGTTCAACGAGTCTATCTGCTGTTGGCCGGGGCTTGGCGCGAAACCGCTGGCCTTGGGAGCCGTCGACGTGGGGCGGGCGATTGCACTGTTAATCGGGATTGTGTGCGAATCAGCAGCGGGCGTTGCAGGTTGGGCACTCGCGCGCTGTTCCTTACTCGGCCGCGGCGTCGGCGCCTGGTTGCTGAGCCCGATCACTTCGCCGGGTGTCGGTGTGATCCTCCCTGCACGCGGAACAGAGGCTTGCTGCGCCGCCGCTTGAGTTTTCATCTGCGGTGCGGCTGGAGCAGCCTTAGGTGCTGCGTTTTGGCTCGGTTTCGCAGGCTCTGCCTCTGGATAGCGGTTCCCAAGCGCCGGTTCGCTCTGCAAAGCCACTTGGCGCGCTCTAGGAGCCGCCGTGAAACGCTGGCCAACAAATAATCCACCAACTAACAAGCAAACTGCCGCAGCAGAAGTCGCCCAGACCCATCGTGACACCCACCACCTCGACTTCGCAACCGCTGCCCGACTCGTCATCGCCGCTACAGCAGACGGCGCTACCGGTCTGCTGCGTGCATCTCGAGATGCTGCCGCTACCAATTCATCCTCTGGCTCAGAGGCCTCCCGAGCTATACTTGCTAGGAACACTACTTCCCGACATCCAGCGCAACGCCCCAGATGATCGGCGACAAATTCCTTGTCCGGCGCTGTCAGCGCCTGCTCGGCAAAGGCTGCCAGCAGATCCGCAGAAGGATGCTCCACCGGCTTTGCCGCACTGGCAAGCGCATCGAGCATCGGCTTGGGAAGCTTGTCGTTCATCCCTGGGATTCACCCTTCTTTTGATAGAACGTCGAATCCGGCGGACCTTGCTCTAGAGTTTCACGCACCTTCACCCGAAGGTCACGCACCTCGACATCTTCCATCACCTCGTCGGCCTGGCGCGCTGTCATGCCCGACTGCATCAGCCGCTTCCGTATCCCCTTTCGCGCCGCGCTGGTGATGCGTACCAGCTTGCGGCTGATGGTCGATTCATGCACTCGCAGCAGCTTCGCAATTTCCGCCAGCGTCCTGTGGTCGAGATAATACGCGGCCAAAAGGAGTCGCTCATTGGCATCGAGGGCGGCCAACACTGCCGAAACGGCCGCTTCAACTCGGGGATCGCTAGCCACACACTCCGCCTGCGCGATAGCAAATTGCGCGCCATCCTCCACCGCGGCGTCCAGACTGGTTTCACGTCGCGTACCGCGGTACCCATTGATGTACTCCTGGGCGACAACAACTCGGAGCCAGCCTTGCAAGGAACCTCGCCCCTGGTAATAAAGCAGCTTCGAAGTTCGTTGCTGGCCCTTGGCATCCACTCCGTATAGCTCCGCGTACAGCGAATCAGCAAGAATGCGTGCCTCACTCTCCACAGGCGCGATCTTGTACGCCGACTCGTATAGGATGTTGCGATACCGGTTGAGAAACACCTCCCAGGCGTGCTCACTCCCTAGCGCGCAGGCACGGGCCAGCACCAGTTCTTCCAGGCGCAACGATTGCAGGAAGCTGAGCTCAGAAGCAGCGTCGTCAAACGGCCCTGCCTGTGCCGCAATCTGCGCCAGCATAGCCGCCAGCGCCATTCGGTCGAGCCCGACTTCCACCGCACCACAGGAACCGTAATGTTCGGCAACGAACTCCCGTAGTGCAGCCGAAGGCTGCTCCCCGAGGGTTCCCGCAGGTGAGGTCAGGGCCATGTGTGCGAAATCGTATCAATTTGCGCGCAAGAATAACACCGCGCCGCGTTCTACCCTCAGAGACGCACTGGCGAGTCCAGTGTGAGCCGAAATCGCCGTCTCGGCCGGCGGCGTATCTCGGGAGGTGAAGATGAACTATCTGTTGCTGGCGCCGTTTGCTTTCGCCCTTTTGTCTGCGACTATTGCCACTGCGGGGACATCAGCCCACGATTACAAAGTCCTGCCAGCCATCACTAAGAGCAATCTCAGTCTCTTCCCTATCGTGGGAGGCGCCGAGCTCAACACCGCCGCATTCCTGACGCTCGACGAAGGACTGCGCTCCGGACAGGTTGTCATTACCGAGACGGGAACCACCACCACCCCCCTCGTTCGCCCCAGTCCGCATTACCCTCTGCCGAATCCTTCCGGTCAAGTGAATCGGCTAGCCTTGCTCAACAACTCCGATCGCCCCCTGCTGCTGCTTGCCGGCGAGGTCGTGACCGGCGGGAAGCAGGATCGTGTCATCGGCGTCGACGGCATCGTTCCGCCAAAATCAGAACCTGTCGACCTGTCCGTCTTCTGTGTTGAACCCGGCCGCTGGGTCGCTTCCTCCCAGCGCTTTGCCAGTATGGGGTCGGCCATGGCGCAGCCCAGCGTACGCCGGCCAGCCATGGCCGCCCGCGATCAACAGCAGGTATGGAACGGCGTTCGTTTGGCTTCACGTGAGTTCGCAGCCGCGGCCCCGGCTGCCTCCGCTGCTATCGCAGGCACCTCCTCCTATGCCACGGTCATGCAGAATCCGGAGGTCGAGAAGAGGGTCGCTTTTGTCGCCGCCGATTACGACGGCCTGTTACGTGAATTGCGGAAGGTTGGTGCCAAGGGAGTCGTCGTCGCCATTAATGGCCACATCACCTGGGCGGACGTCTTCGCCAGCACCAGCTTGCTGGAGAAATACTGGCAGAAGCTGATCCGCTCCTACGCGGCCGAGTCGCTGACGAACGCCGGCTCGAGCGGCGACGTCGATCAGAAACAGGCGCAGGCGTTCCTCGACCTTCTACAGGGAACCCGCGAAGTTAGCGAAACCGAACCCGGAGTCTTCCGCCGCACCGAAATTTCCGGCGACGGCTACAAGATATTTACGCTGAGCTCGCTCTTGCCCAAAGCCGAGTACACCGTGCATATGGCCAAGATGTCTTATGAGCAGACAGCTTCTCGCAACGTGCGCCCCCTGCAGCGCAGGCCTTAACAGATTGGTGTGAGGTACCTTCGAATGGCTCAATCAAGAAACGCGACCGACTGGACTCCACTGACCTCGAAGCGTTTGCGGCAGCGCAGGTTCTTGCAGGCGACGAGATCATCGCGGCGGACCATGTAGGAACGTGCCTTGGCAAAGCGTGCCCGGTCGCGCTCGTCAGCCCGGCCGGGTAGCTGCTTCTTCTTTATGCGGATCGACCAACCGATATCGTACTCTGCAGATTGGCGGCAGTGGGGACAGGTCAGACTGGCTTTCCGGGTCTCCTGCCGCTCGTCGAAAAAATCGCGCTCTTCCATGAGGCCTCCGCGCACATCGCCTGCCGCAAGGCAACGAAGGCGCAGCCCCATTACACCATACTCGTATGTGGCAGCTCTGTGATGAGGTTGTTGCAGCCGCGTTCCGTGCCCTCTGGGAGGAGCGGCACTTCGTCCCAAAACAGCGCCATTGCCGTCCTATGGTGCTAACATTCGCCGACAGGAGGCGCTTATGCTTGGCCTTCTTCTTCTCTCGCTGGCATTTGCCGGATCAGCGGCTGCCTTGGATCAGAGTTCGCCCGCCACTCTGGCGGAACCCGGACACTCACTGCCACCTGGTTTTGAGATCACGTTCGAGGAAGCACCCACGCAGTCGTTCGATAAGATGGAGCTGCACCCGAGCTCGGATATCTGCTACAAAATTCGAGCGTTTGTCTTTTCCCAAGATGCATATCCAAAATTCCTGAGGGAAACCACATGCGGTCCAAAGATACCGCAATCGCGGCGCACGCAGGGCTATAGGCCGACCTTGGTGCCACCGCAGAAGAGCGAGACCGCGACCGTACCTACGAAGAGGTAACCGGCTTCAGGGTTCGCCTACTCGCCACCAGCAACCTTACTAGCGTAGGGATTGAGAACGTAACCTGTGAGACCTTTTTTCTTGTGCGGCATGAAGGTCGTGGGGCAGTTTGGGACAAGCAGCGTGAAGGGGATGCGGTTCAGATCGTCTGCCGTGAACCGGCTGCGCTCCAGCGCCAACTCCCATGTTCTGGCAACCTTCTCCCGTAGATCGGGGCGGTGAATCCATTTCAACACGGGCCACAGCTTCTTTACGCCTTCGCGCACTCGAATTCCTCCACGCCAAATGAAGGCAATTCGTGGCTCTAGGCAGGCAGGTTTCCGCGATTCTAGCCAAACTGACATTCCTATCACTTGGCAAGATTGGCTTGCTATGAGGCGCGTCACAAACTCCAGGTGACGCTCTCCAGTTGGCGGGTAATTTGCTGCGCGGGAGTTTCGGGAGAAAAGCGTAAAGGCTTGCCAATAATAACCTTAAGCTCGCCCCAGTGTGCGATCTTGCGGCCCGAGGTCTTTATTTCAAAAAGACCATCAATGCGCAAAGGAACCACAGGGATATCCAGTTTTTGCGCCAGCAGGCCGACTCCGGAACGAAAAGGCGACGGCTTGCCATCCTGCGTGCGGCGCCCCTCCGGGAAGACGACAACACTGTAGCCGCGGTCCACCGACTCGCCAGCGAAGGCGAAGCTCTCGCGCACGCCCGACTGCTGCGGCAACGGGAAGACGTTGAAAAGGGCGACCACAAGGTAGTAGCCGGCCTGTTGCCATAAGCGCGCAAAGATGCTCATGCCGTCTGGCGGACGCCACATTCCCCAGAGGCGCTCACCCAGCATGCCGACAGCAAGCCTATGACGAATGTGTGCCGGCAGAGCAATCAGGACGAAACCGACATCGATGTAGGTGACATGGTTACAGGTAATGAGCAGCGGGCCTTTCACGCCACGAAGGTTTTCGCGTCCGATGATTTTTGGATGCGCCATGATGAGCGTGGCCGGTAGAGAAAGCAGGTAATAGATAAAGACTCGGATCCACGTAATCGGCCAGCGCTGGGCCCAGCGGGCATAGCGGTATCCACTCTGCTGCGTGCGCTGGGGTTCATGCAGAAGACGTTCCAGTTCGCCAATCGTGCCGACTCGCGCGAAGTTGGCCTCGCTCAGGTCGACCTGGTAGCGGTCTTCCAGGGCGCTCATGAGCTCGACGCGGTCCATCGAGCTAAGGTTGAGGTCGTCTTCCAGTTTGACATCGCCGGCCAGTGCACCCAGGCTTCGACCCGTGATTCGGCTGATCAGATCCGCCAGGCTACCTGGTTGGCCAAGCCCTGCAGGCGATGCTCCAAATCTTTGCTGTACGGAGTGCTGAATTAAGTCGATCTTTGGCTTCTGCGTAGGCGTTCGCGGAAAGTCCTGATCGGGCCACACCACCCAGCGCCGCATCTGCTGGAATTCGGCCAAATGCTGGTTGGCGCGCGCAACAACCGCCGCGGGATTTGCTGCAGCATGGTTCAGCAAAAGTACGGCAACAGGCTCGGCATTTCCGCCTTCTTCAAGGCCGACGACCAGGCAATCGCGCACCTCGGGTTGCTGGCGCAGAACGGCTTCGAGGTCGTCGGGATAAATCTTCATCCCTTCGCGATTGACGATGACGTTCTTCTTGCGTCCCTTGAAATAGAGGTTGCCTTCGGTGTCGAGAGCTCCCAGGTCTCCGGTGCGAAACCAGCCATCCTGACCAAGCACTGGTTTCAGCTCCTTGCCCTGCCAGTACCCGGCCGCAACATTGGCCCCGCGCACGAGGATTTCCCCGTTCTCATCCAGTCTCATCTCACGCCCCTCTAGCACTTTTCCGATTGAGCGCTTTCCGGTTTTGAACGGGTGGTTGAGGGAAATCAGCGAGGTGGTCTCGGTCAAGCCATAACCTTGGATCACAACGAAGCTCAACCTACGCCAGAACTCCTCCGTGTCGGCGTCCAGCGCCGCCCCACCGGAAATGAAGGCCCAGAACTTCCAGCCAAACTGGTTGTGAATCTTTCGGAAGCGCCACCAGCGCTTGGTGAAGTGCTCGTTTTTCGCAGCCTCGATCTGGCGGTGGAACCATTTGTTTTTACCCGCCGCCTCCATGTTGCGCTCGATCTTCTCCTTGAGCGATTGCATGAGGCGGGGCACAGCCACAACCACAGAGACGCGCTCCTTCTTGACGGTGCGCATCACGTCGCTGGGATTCAAAGTGTCGTGAAACAGCACAGTGCCGGCCAACAGTTGGGGAAGGAACATCCCGAGGAACTGCCCAAAGACGTGACTCAGTGGCAGTAGATTGAGAAAGCGCAGTGGGTGAAAGATGCGCTCATATTTCAGATATCCGGCGATTTCGCGTTCAAGCGGCTCGAGATTGGCAAGAATATTGCGGTGGGTAATGACGACACCGCGTGGCTCAGCCGTCGTACCAGACGTGAAGACGATCTCTACGACATCGTCGGGCGATACGTTGGGAACGAACGGCGCGGCGGAGTATTGCGTGAGTTCGTCGCGCAAAGCGTCGAGCTCCGCAAATGGAACACCGGGAACTTGATGGTGGAGAGAACCCACGCACAGTTTTGCATCCACCTGCTCGGCTACACGCGCTGCGAAATCTGGGGCAGCGATCTTGTCGATCGGTACGACAATGGCGCCACGCAGCAGGCATCCAAAGAAAACAACGACCCATTCGGCGCAGTTCTCTCCCCAGATGAGGACTTTGTCATCCTTCCCGATGCCCTTGCTTTCCACTAAGCGAGCGAAGCGGTAAGCGTTGGAAACGACGTCCCCGTAGCTCCAGCGCTGCACGCGATAGCCGCGGCGAAATACATACGCCGTTTCACTGCCGTGGCGATGAAAGTTATCGAGGTATTCCAGGATGCTGGCGCGTGCCATCGCTCCAACAGTTTAACTGTAGCAATGACCATCGAGTTCCGACCAGGCGCATGGCCCTAGGGAGAACCGCGGGCACCCAGGCAGAATCGCAACGTTTACGACCAGCGACGAATTTCCTTACTCTGCGCCTTGAGGAGGTCGCGAAAAACATCAATGACCTCGCGGACCTCAGGCACGGCCAGTCCGCAATGCAGCTGCTTGCCTTCTCGCCGGGTTAACACGACACCCGCCGATTTTAGGACTGCGAGGTGCTGTGAAAGGTTTGCTTTCGAAATGCCCAAACCCTGTTGCAATTCTGCCGCCCAGCGCTCACCCCGCATCAGCATCTCCATCAAGTGTAAGCGCGTAGGATTGGCAAAAGCTTTACAGATCATGGCCTGACGTTCAAAAAACTCCTGGTCTCCATCGGATTTACGCTTGGTTCCCACGGGATCCCCCAAATGCCGCCCTTCGAGGACTCACAATGTCCCTCGCTTTCGAAACACTGCTCTCGATTTTTAAGCTACCGCCACCAGCAACTGATGTCGATATGAGTTTCCAGTTTTTCCCGAAGGATTCCCGTTTTGAATTTCGAACCTCGCTCAGGCATTTCCAAACGGATGTTCCAGCGAAGGACTACGAGGAGTCAAAAGTTCGGCGCCATTCGAGGTGATGTGCATGTCGTCCTCAATGCGCACTCCAAATTCGCCCGGCAGGTAGATGCCCGGCTCGTCACTAAACGTCATGTTCGCCTGTAGCGGAAGCGTGTTACCCGGAACCAGGTATGGCCATTCGTGGCCATCGAGCCCTATGCCATGCCCGAGGCGATGGGTAAAGTACTTGAAACCCGGCCCGTAACCTGCGCCAATAATGACCTTGCGCGCGGCGGTATCGACCGCCTCGCAGGGCAGTCCGGGACGCGCAGTACTTAAGGCCGCGCTCTGTGCCCGATAAACAATGTCGAAGATCTGCTTCATCTTGTCGCTAGCTTTACCCAGGACGAACGTCCGGCTAATGTCCGAGGCATATCCCTCCACGGTGCAGCCGCCATCCATGAGCACAATCTGTCCTTGCGTGATCTTCTGCGGGGCGATTGAGCCGTGGGGCGCTGCCGAATAAGCACCGACCTGAATGTCGGCTCCACCTTTAAAGCCCAACCTGCCGTGCGCGGTCTCCACCAAAGACGAAAACTCGTCCTGTGTCATGCCATCGTGCATGGCATTGTAAGCAGCCTCATAGGCGGTGATAGATACTTTGGAAGCTAAGCGCATCAGCGCAAGCTCGTGTTCACTCTTGATCATGCGGCATCCCGCCGTCACCGGTGTCGCGCTGGCAATTTGCATCGCGGGAAGATGTCTTGCAATGCCGTCGCTGAAGACGAACTGTGTCTTCTCCTCAATCCCCAGCACGCCCGTCGTTATCCCTCTCTCGCGCAGTCCATCGGCTACAAGCTGGTAGGGGTCCTCATTCTCCTGCCAGATGCGAACTTGCGCGTTCGCCCCGAAAGGCCCGGTGGAGATCTGCTCCCGGGCGCGACCTTCTTCAAAAGCCGGGCACACAAAAAACCCCTGTCCTTTGGCGGGCAGAATGAGGCCAAAGAAACGCTCGCTGGTCCACCAGCGCACGGCACTGTAGTACGTCAGCGAACTTCCGGTAGTGATCCCGATTGCCTGTAACTTGTTCTGGGCCATCAACTCCTGCGCCCGCTCGACGCGGGCCTTACGCTCCTCCACCGTTATGGGGACGGCTTGGTCCTTCATCGACTTCAAACTGGCAATCGAGGGCGGCAAATTGGAATCGCACTCCAAGGCGGCAGAAAGCGGGGTGACAGCAGCCGCAATGGCGCCACTGGTTCCTAATTGCAAGAATCGACGACGCGAAAATGGCATCATGGCAATCGAGTGTATCGCGAGCGAGCTATCCTGCGAAGAACAAAGCAGCCAGTGAGATGGGATGAACGCCGGATGGCACTAATACTCTCGACCCGTCCTGCCGATGATATGCCTAAGGCGGCCTCCTAGACCTATTCCTTTGGCTCAGAGCGATGTCGGCTGCGGCAGGCTGGGATTTTTTTCGCGCAAAAAACAAGAACGCCACCGAGAGCCGGCGGCGTGAAAGCTGCAAAACTAAGTCTCAGGCCCGGAAGTGTGCTCCTCCGTGGCGCACATCCGCTCCACGGACCCAGAAGATCACATCTTCGGCGATATTGGTGGCATGGTCTGCAATTCGCTCCAGGTTGCGCGCGATCAGCAGGACATTGAGCGCCGCCCGTGTGGTCTGTGGCTCGGCGATCATCTTCTGCACCAGCACCACAAAGGCTTCGTCTTTCATCCGATCCACCACGTTGTCCATCTGCAGCACGGCCTCGGCGACTTCCGCCTTGCCGTCGAGGAACGACTCCAGCGACCGTTGCACCATCGCCGTCACACTTGCTCCCATGCGAGGAATGTCCACGGGCAGTTGCACTTCCGGCTCGCTGATCAAGTCGAGCACGCGCTGGGCAATATTGACCGCCTGGTCCCCAACCCGCTCCAGGTCGGCGTTAATCTTCACTACTGCCATGATGAACCGCAGGTCGATGGCCATCGGCTGTTGCATCGCCAGCAGGTCCAGCGCAAGCTCATCGATCTCGCGCTCCGCCTGGTTAATGTCATTCTCGTTGATTAAGACCTTCTGACAGTATTTGGCATCCCGGGTGCGATAGGCCTCGATCGCCTGATCGATTGCCTGTTCCGCCAGCCCACCCATTCGCAGGAGCTTCTCTTTGAGCTCATCCAATCCGTTTTGAAACCGGCTTCGTGTCATCCGAACCTGCCTGTAATGTAATCTTCCGTCCGTTTGTCCGCAGGTGCCGTGAAGATCTTCTCCGTTTTGTCGTATTCGATCAGACTGCCCATGAGGAAGAAGCCTGTCAACTCGGCCACTCGTGCCGCCTGCTGCATATTATGCGTGACAATTACTACCGTGTAGTGCTGCTTCAGTTGGAAAATCAGCTCTTCAATCTTGCTGGTCGAAATCGGATCCAGTGCGGACGCCGGCTCGTCCATCAGAAGTACTTCCGGTTCTACCGCCAGCGATCTCGCGATGCACAACCTTTGCTGCTGTCCGCCCGACAGACTCGCTCCGGACTTTTTGTGCAGCGTGTCTTTGACCTCATCCCAAAGTGCCGAGAGCTTAAGCGATCGCTCCACCAACTCATCCATCTGTTTTCGGTTGCGAAAGCCGTTCAGTCTGAGTCCGGCAGCGACGTTGTCGTAAATCGACATGGTGGGAAACGGGTTGGGCTTCTGAAACACCATACCGATTCGCCGTCGAACCTCCACCGGATCGGTACCCTCCCCGTACACCGAGATGTCCCCCACTTTGACATCGCCTTCCGCGCTTGCCTCTGGAATCGTTTCGTGCATGCGATTCAGGCAGCGCACGAACGTGCTCTTGCCACAGCCCGAGGGACCAATGACCGCCGTAACGTGATTCGCCGGCACTGTCATGTCGATGGACTTCAGCGCAAGGTGCTTGCCGTAATAAGCATTGAGCCCACGTACTTCAATTCCTACACCCATGCGATCAGGATGCTCCCTTCAATTTTCCACGGCTGGTTACGATGCGGACCGCCGCCACCGCTCCTACGATCATGACAATCAGGATGAGGGCACCGGTCCATGCCTGCTTATGCCAATCGTCATAAGGCGAAAGGCCGTAGGTATAAACCTGGAGCGACAAGGCAGCCGTAGGTTGATTCAGCTTCAAATTCCAGAATTGGTTGCCGAAGGCGGTAAACAGCAACGGAGCGGTCTCGCCCGCCACACGCGCGAATGCCAGCATGCACCCCGTAATGACGCCCGCCGATGCGGTGCGTAAGGTGATCGACAACGCAGTGCGCCACTTGGGAATCCCTAAGCCCAGGGCAGCCTCACGTACCACGTTAGGAACCATGAGCAGCATTTCTTCCGTCGCTCGGGCAATGGTAGGAATCATCATGATTCCTAGTGCCACTCCGCCGGAAAAGGCGGAGAAGTGTTTTTGCCGGAGAACAATCAGCCCGTACACGGCCATGCCGATCACAATGGAAGGTATACCGTTGAGCACATCCGCCGTGAATCGGATCAGATCACCCGATCGCCCACGTCCGTACTCTGCCAAGTAGATTCCGCAGCCGATCCCCAGTGGAAGCCCTAGAACGCTTGCAACTGCGAGAATCAATCCAGTGCCTACAATGGCGTTGGCCATCCCTCCGCCCACCTCGCCGGGCGGTTTCGGCGTTTGGGTCAGGAATGCCAGATTGAAGGAGCTCGCCCCTTTCATGACCAGATCAACGAAGATCGCCAAAAGCGGAACAATTACAAGGACCGCGGCGACCACTGCGAAGCCAGTCGCAGTGTGATTGGTAAGGCGGCGCCAAATACTCAGAGTTTGTGGGCTTTCCGGCGGCTTATGCACTTGCCCTCCCAGTTTGGCCCCGCGTAATCGTCCAAACCAGCAGCCGCGCCAGGGCGTTGACGATCAGCGTCACCAGGAACAACGCCAGTCCGATCTCTACCAGTGCGCTCAAGTAGAGATCGCCGGTGGCCTCGGTAAATTCATTGGCGATAACACTGGCCATGGTGTAACCCGGGGCAAACAGCGATCTGGATATTTCCGCTCGGTTTCCGATCACCATGGTGACGGCCATGGTTTCGCCCAGCGCGCGGCCCAGTCCCAAAATGATCCCACCTACAATGCCAATGCGTGCATTACGCAGCACTCCCATGCGGATCATCTCCCAGCGAGTCGCTCCCAGAGCCAGCACGGCTTCGCGTTGGCTCTGCGGTACGGCAGTCAATACCTCGCGGGTGATCGACGAGATAATCGGAATCACCATGATGGACATGATTATCCCGGCAGCAAGCATACCGATGCCGTACATTGGACCGCTGAAAAATCCCGTCCAGCCCAGGGTCTTAGCCAGGAATGGCTCTACGTACTCGCGTAACAGCGGTGCGAGCGCGAACACACCCCAAAGTCCGTAAATCACGCTGGGGATAGCCGCCAGCAACTCCACTAGAAAAGAAATAATCGGCCGCAACCGAATCGGACACATCTCGGTGATAAAAACCGCGACACCGATCGAAAGCGGCACCGCAATCAACAGCGCCAGAAAAGACGAAACCAGCGTGCCGTAAATGAAGGGCAACGCTCCATACTGATCATTGACCGGGTCCCAGTCACGCCCCCAGAAAAAGCTGAATCCAAACTGGTGGAGCGAAAGCTTGGATTTATCCACGAGTTCCCAAGCCACGAACACCACGATGGCAAACACCGACAGGCCAGTAAGCAGGATGAGCAGTGCAAAGGTCTTGTCGGGTATGCGGCTGCTACGGGGGTGTGTTCTGCGGATTCGCTCCAGCGCCGAGGAGACAGCAACTGTTTTTCGCTCCGTTGCGGTTTGCGCCAGTGTAGGAATCGCCGTCAACGGCTTCTGTGCGGGTTCCACTGAACCGGGAGAATTCGCTGGATTGGGACTTTCTGGCATTGTCGAAAACTCGGGATTAAGACTCATCTCAAAACTAAGCCAACTCCCAGTCAGCAGTCCGGGGGAGTTGGCGTCACGAACCTTCCCAAGGGCCCTACTTTACCTGCTGTTTGACGGCGTCTTTGGCCTTATCAGCCACTTCTTTGGGCAGAGGCGCATAGGACAGGGCGCTCACCATTGCTTCGCCGCTGTCCAGGCACCATAGCACAAGGTCCTTCAGCAACTTCCCCTTGTTCTTGTCGGCCGGATTTGTGGGAATCAGCAGCCACGTAAAGCTGGCGATTGGATACGCTGTCTTCCCCGGTGGATTGGTAATCGACACACGGAAGTCCGCCGGCATCTTCACGCCGGAAGCCGCTGCTGTAGTACTCTCCAGGCTCGCCTTTATGAACTGACCTGACGCATTCTTTACGCTGCCATAGTTGATTTTGTTTTGCAGCGCATAGATCAACTCGATATAGCCGACAGCACCTGGCAATGTGCGAATCGTTCCCGCCACACCCTCGTTGCCCTTGCCTCCTACGCCCACCGGCCACTTAACCGACGTACCTTTGCCGGTGGTGTTCGCCCAGTCCGAACTGATCTTCGAAAGATAGTCGGTGAAAATGTAGGAGGTACCGCTGCCATCGGAGCGGTGAACCACCGTAATGTTCTGGTTCGGGAACTTGATGTCCGGGTTTGCTTTCGCGATCGTCCCGTCACTCCAGTTGGTGATCTTTCCGAGGAAGATACCGGCCAGAATCTCCCCTGTGAACTTCACTTCCTGAGAAACTCCCGGAATGTTATATGCCGGCACAACTGCTCCCAGCACGGTGGGAACGTGCAGAACCTTGACTTTCGACGAAGCGATTTGCTCGTCCGTCATAGGACCGTCGCTAGCGCCAAAGTCCACCGTACCCGCTTGCACCTGACGGATGCCTGCGCCACTGCCGACCGACTGATAGTTGACCTGAACTTCGGGATGTAAATTGTGGTATTCGCTAAACCACTTTTGATAGATGGGATTGGGAAACGAGGCTCCAGCGCCATTGAGGGTAGTCTGCGCCATGACGCCAGAACTTAGCGTAAAGATACAAAACAAAACCCTGAGGGCACGATTCACGTGGTTTCCTCCTGATAACAGCATTCCGTTTTTACTCTGCGATTATTACGATTGTGTTACAGGGCAGTGAAAAGACCATAAAGTCCACCAAGGTGACGAGTTGGCGCGGAACTTATTGAGAAATAGCTGCTTAGCGAGATCACGGGAGGATTCCGCAGTCTCACAAAATCGTTCATCTTGGACGGGTTTACTGCGCCTTGTGCTTGCGCTTGAGATCGTCGATGAACATTTGTTCTACTGGCTTGTCGTACGAACGTAGCACATGCCTTACCGTGTGCCCGCTCACCAGATGGCACACCTCTTCGGCTAAGTTCTTGGCGTGGTCGCCGGCGCGCTCCAGCGACTGGGTCATAAACAGCACATGGAACGACTCGGCCCGTGGCGTATTGTCGTGATGCTCCAGATGGCGTATGAATACAAGATTCCGTAACCTGTCCATCTCGGCGTCAGCCCGTAACACCGCCAGGGCCCGATTCAGGTCGCGCTGCCGGAATGCGTCATGTACGTCACTCAGCATCTTTTCCAGCCGAGATGCCATGAGGGTGAGGTCTCGAATGTCCTGTAGCTCGATCCGGTTACCGACGGCGGCGGCACGGTTGCTGCAATTCAGCAGCAAGTCGCCAACGCGCTCTAAGCCAATCATGAATTTCAAACACGCCAGCAATCCCCGCGCTCGTTCCTCGTTGACCCTGGTGATGACGGACGTCACGCCCTGGTCAATCTCACGATCTAGCGTATCAAGCTCTTTTTCTCTCTGGCGGACTCCATCCAATAACGATGACACGCCGGTCGCTATCCCCTCGGCTACGATGCCCGCCGCAATTCTCGCCACCTGGCAAGCCTGCAGCGTTTGCTCTTCCAGTTGTGCACACATTTCTTCCGGATTCGTGTGGGAGCCAGACTGGTTCATGTTATTTTCTCCCATCGCCATACGCACCCCGCCGGTAGTCTCGATGGAGACACTTCGCTCCCCGCTGTCATTACAGCGCTTTTTTACCACTAATTACCACTAATTTACGCTCTTGCGCTCTATCTTTGATTACGCGGCTGTCAAATTCTCGTTGAGTAGCCCACCATTAAGCCGCTCTCAGGCTCTTACGGCGACTTCCTCCCGAGGCAACGTAAAGTAAAAAGTCGCGCCGTGGTTCAGTTCGCTCTCTGCTTTGATGGTCCCGCCGTGCGCCCGAACAACGTGTTTCGCAATGGCCAGCCCCAGTCCCGTCCCGCCCGATTCCCTCGACCGCGCCTTGTCCACCCGATAGAAGCGTTCGAATAATCGGGGCAGGTGCTCACTGGGTATGCCTGCGCCAAAGTCGCGCACGAAGAACTGTACGCCATCCTCGCGCTCGCAGGCCCCGATCAGAATCTTATGTCCCTCTTCGCCATATTTCATCGCATTATCGATCAGGTTGCTGAACACCTGGTGAATTGCGTCCCGGTCCACCGAGACCATGGAACTGGCCGTGTTCATCACCGTCAGCTCGATGTCGTGGCTATCGGCAATTTCCTGGAAAGTCTGCACCGCCTCGTCGAGCAATTCTTGCGGCGTTGCCGGATCCAGCTTGAAGCTGCGCTCACCCGATTCGACACGCGCCAGCACCAGCAGGTCTTCCGTCAAACGCGCCATGCGCATGGCGTTCTTGCGAATGATCTCCAGAAACTCGTGCGCATTGTCACTCAACTTTTCGTGGTCCAGCACGGTCTCGGCATAACCCTGAATTGAGGTCAATGGCGTCCGCAGTTCATGCGAAACGTTGGCGATGAAATCGCGCCTCGTCTTCTCGACCCGCTCAATCTCCGTCTGGTCGTGCATCACCGCCACCACGCCTCCGCCCGGCATGGGAGCTGCCGTGAGATCGAATATGCGGCCCGAGAAGATCTTCGCCGCGCGGGCCACGACAATGTCGCGAGACTCTAGCGCGGTCTGGACCGCGCGGAGGATCTCCGGATCTCGTGCCGATTGCACCAGCGGCTCCCCTAACCGAATTCCGCTGGGCAGCAGCCGCTCCATGCGCTGGTTCGCCCACAACACCCGACCATCTTCAGCCACCGCTATTACTGGCTCCTGCATCGAGTTCAGCAGCGTCTCCAGTGTTTGCCGGCTCGACTCCACGACGCGGAAGCTTTCTTCCAGCTTCCGGGCCGTCTTGTCGAGAGCCGAAGCCACATGGGCGATTTCGTCGCTCGACTCCTCCTGAATGCGCGCCGACAGATCGCCCGCCGCCACTCGCTCAGCAAACGCCGTGATTCGCACCAGGCGGCGCCCAATCGACTGGGCGGCTATAAACGCCAGGGCCAGCGCAAGCAGAGCTGCCACAGCACTGGTCTTCAGAAGATTATTACGGACCTGCCGGTTGATGTCGTCAATCACTGACAATCGATAAGCCAACCGGACCACCCCACCGGGTACGGGTGCGGCTTCATAGAGGAAAGAAATGTGGAGCGATCGACTCAACCGCGTGGATGAAGCCACATGGCCCTTCATCGCTTCCTGTACCTCGGGGCGGTCGGCGTGATTTTCCATCTTCGAGGCATCGGCCTCTGAGTCGAAGAGGACTTTGCCGCTCAGGTCCATCAGGGTTGCCCGCGCGTCTGTCTCGGCCGCAACTTGCCGCAGCACTTGAATTCTTTGCTCAGGCGGGGTGCTGGCAAGGCGAGTGGCCAGCATCAACGTCTTGTCGCGCATGGAGCTTTCGATCTCTTTGCTCAGCATTCCTTCCCAGGCCCGTTGAATCAACACATTCATCGTAAGCATGCAAGCTGCAATCAGTACCAGGGCTGCAGCGAACAGCTTAAGAAAAATGCGACTCTTCACGGTTTCGGGACCTCGAAGCGGTATCCCGCTCCGCGCACTGTCTTCAAATAGCGCGGCTCGTCAGGATTGGCTTCGATCTTCTCACGAATGCGGCGGACGTAAACGTCCACCGAGCGCGGGGTAACGTAGTGGGTGTCGCGCCAAACAGCATCAAGCAGTTGATCGCGTGTGAATACGCGGCCCGGATGCCGCGCTAGGTACTCCAGCAGTCGAAATTCGGTTGCCGTGGTCTGCGTCAAGGCACCACGAACTGTTAGTGTCATGCCGCCACTATCAATTTCGATGTCCCCGGCCTTTACAACCGCCGGAGCCAGCGGGCGTTCAAAACGGCGGAGCACCGCTCGTACACGCGCCACAAGTTCGCGCGGGCTGAATGGCTTTGGAATGTAATCGTCGGCTCCCAGCTCCAGCCCAATTACACGATCCGATTCCGTGGTCTTGGCAGTCAAAAATATAACTGGGATCATGGCCAGCGCCGGGGTCTGTCGAATTCGCCGGCACAGCTCCAGTCCGTCTCCACCGGGTAGCATGATGTCGAGGAGAAACAGCGCAGGAGCCTGTTTTTCTGCTTCGGCGATCACACCAGAGGCGGTGGGAAAGGAACGCACCCCATATCCTGCAGCTTCCAGGTGATGGCGGACTAGCCGGGAGATGTCCGAATCATCTTCCACGGCAAAAATGGTTTGTTTCACGGGCGTATTGTATCCGACGGGTTTGGAAGTCTCTTGTCCAAGCATGACAGCTTCAACGTTACAACTCTCTTTGTTACAACATGATGAAAGTACGATGAACGCTTTCGTAACGCGGTAACGTTTTCCGTTGAGCCCTCCACCAGAAGGCCTATACAACTCAATAGCAAATTGGGCTATCTTATACAGCCTCAAGCCACGCTGGCGCGTGCCGATGAACCCGGTGTGACTGGCAACATGCTCCTTGCTCCTTTCCTATCGTTATTTCTCGCATTGTGCACGGGCGACGCATGTGCTTCTACTCCTCCGTCTCCTGCACCCGGCTTCGCCGAAAGGACAAGCGAAGCCCAACCTGACAATATCGCTTTGCCCGCAGCCAACTGGACGCTGGCGAAGGCCGTGCTTCCCGGCTTCACTATCCACCGCCAAGTAGCCGAGGTACGGCTCCAGTTTTCAGTGTCTGACGATCAGGGACGCCCTTTGACCGATCTGTCCCTTCGCGACTTCCAGATCCTCGATAATCACCGGGCGGTCTCCAAGGTTCGCGACTTCTCGCGCTCAGATGACCTTCCCGTGCAACTGGGCCTGTTGCTGGACGTGAGCGACTCAGTGCAGAACAGCCTTTTAAGCCAACGGCACGCCGTCCAATATATGATTACCCATTTGCTGCGCTGGCAAAACGATCGCGCTTTCCTTGCCAGCTTCAGCAAGGACGCAAAGCTCTGGCAAGGCTATACGTCTGATCCGAGCGCGCTGCGCCAGGCCCTTTCCATCATCCAGCAGACGGGTTACGTCACCTACCTCTACGACACCCTCTACCGCATCTGCCTTCAGCAGTTTTCGCCCGACCAGTCGGGAGAAATTTCGCAACGCATTCTCGTCCTGATCAGCGACGGCGAAGACACCGGCAGCATTCACTCCCTCGAAGACGCAGTTGCTGTTGCACAGCGTCGCGGCATCGAGATATTCACCATGTCCTTGCATCCTCCGCGTCTGACTCCGCCCGGTGACAAAATGCTCAAGCGCCTGGCCGATGCGACCGGCGGAGCATTCTTCATCGTCAGTAGCGACAAGGATTTCTCCTCCATCTCCATATCGATGGAGCAGCAAATGCGCACAAAATTCTCCGTCTCATTCCAGCCCGCCGAGCCGACAACGGGATTTCATACAGTACAGATCCGCCCGCTGGGCGATTCGAAACTGCGCGTCCACGCCCGCCAAGGCTACGTCTTGGGCACGCCATAGAGCAAATTTCGCTCGCGGTTACGGGTGGAGCACGCCTTCATGGGTGCGGGAGAGTAGGCTCATACAAGTCCGGCGCTAGCTAGCCGCTGGGATA
>Ga0209465_10000055_pt1 | contig 48468 bp, 49 predicted proteins | sample PanSoiPlot1MoBio_FD_188321 | JGI IMG/M metagenome (GOLD analysis project Ga0209465, IMG submission 188321) | Tropical forest soil microbial communities from Panama analyzed to predict greenhouse gas emissions - Panama Soil Plot 1 MoBio (SPAdes)... | ecosystem: Environmental > Terrestrial > Soil...
AGTCTGAAACCCGACGCGCTGCTGCTCGCCATCATTGCAGATATCGATGCCGGCGTCCCTTTGTTTGTTCACCACATGGCGGACCGCCTTTTCCATTTCCGCTTCGAATTGCGCCGTGTCGTAGCGCTCGCCGGCTTCGCGCCGGATCAGAAGATCGCTTAACGTCTCGTTGCGCGGCAGGCTACCGACATGGGTGGTCAAAATGCGGTCGCGGCTGTGAATCACGGCATGCTCCGAACCTTTGGCAAATCCGTCGATGGGTAATTTCTAAAGCATGATCTTTTCCAAAACCGGCACCCACTTTTCGGGATCATGCTTTAACGGATTGCAGCCCATTGCACCATCGGCATAATGGACGCAAAGACCCGCGCCGGCGGGGACTGTCAAGCGAGGAAACGACCAGGATGCAAGAAGGATGAATCGCGTTCAGTCGAGCGCCGCGTCAAAAAGCGAGCTGCCAAGCGCGGCCATGGTGCCGCGTGACTATAATTTTGCCGCCGATATCCTAAAGCGCAATACCGACGCCGGCCGCGCTGACAAGATCGCGTTCATCGACCATCGCGACAAATACAGCTATGGCGATCTCGCCGACCGCGTCGAGCGCTTCGGCCATGTGCTGCGCGCGCTCGGCGTGCGCAGCGAAGAGCGCGTCCTCATTTGCCTGCTCGACACGATCGATTGGCCTATCGCTTTTCTTGGCGCGATCAAGGCCGGCGTGGTGGCAGTTCCGGTCAACACCCTGATGACCGAGGACGACTATAGCTTCATGCTCGAAGACAGCCGCGCTCGCGTGCTGGTCGTCTCCGAGGAGCTGTTGCCTAAATTCAAGCCCGCGATCGCCGCGTCCAAGAGTCTGGAGCATGTCATTGTGTCGGGCGCCGCGGCGCACGGACACCATCGTTTCGCCGATCTGCTTGCGCGAGCTGACAACAGGCCGGTCACGGCGCCGACCACTTGCGACGACATGTGCTTCTGGCTGTACACGTCCGGCTCGACCGGGAAGCCGAAGGGCGCTGTGCACAGCCATGCCGATCTCAAGCTCACCGATGAGCTTTATGCCCGGCCGATCCTCGGCATTACCGAAAATGACATCTGCTATTCGGTGGCGAAATTGTTTTTCGCCTATGGGCTCGGCAATGCGCTGACCTTTCCGATGTCGGCGGGGGCGACGACCGTGCTCTTACCGGCGCGGCCCACGCCGGATCTGGTCGCCGATCTCCTCAAGCAACACCAGGTGACGATCTTCTATGCCGTGCCGACCTTCTATGCGGCGTTCCTGGCGAGCCCTGCCGCGCCGGCGCGCGGGGACGTGAAAGTTCGCCGCTGCGTCTCCGCCGGCGAAGCGCTGCCGCCCGATATCGGCCGGCGCTGGAGCGAACGCTACGGCGCCGATATTCTCGACGGCCTCGGCTCGACCGAGATGCTGCACATTTTTCTCTCCAATCGCCCGGGCGATGTCAAATACGGCACCAGCGGCAAGCCGGTGCCGGGCTATGACATCCGGCTCGTTGACGACGATGGCAAAGTGATCGAGACGCCAGGCGAGATGGGCGAATTGCAAGTGCGCGGCCCGACCAGCGCGATGATGTATTGGAACAATCGCGCGCAATCGCGCGCCACCTTCCTCGGCGAGTGGACGCGCTCTGGCGACAAATATGTCGAGGACGCCAACGGCTATTTCGTTTACTGCGGCCGGCGCGACGACATGCTCAAAGTCTCCGGCATGTATGTCTCGCCGTTCGAGGTCGAAGGCGTGCTGCAAAGCCATCCCGACGTGCTCGAGGCCGCCGTGGTCGGCTGGCCGGATACCGACAAGCTTATCAAGCCGAAGGCGTTCGTAGTGCTCAAATCGCCAGACAAGGCAAGCGACGCGTTTGCGCAAAAGCTGCAAGACGAATGCCGTCAGAAACTGGCTGTCTTTAAATATCCGCGCTGGATCGAATTCCGCAGCGAATTGCCGAAAACCGCGACCGGAAAAATCCAGCGCTTCAAGCTGCGCGCCGAGGCCGACGCGCGGTGACGATCGCTTGCGTTTAGACATTATGGGTATTAGGTAGCTGCGCCGAAACGCCGCGGTAGCTCAGCCGGTAGAGCAACGCATTCGTAATGCGTGGGTCGGAGGTTCGAATCCTCTCCGCGGCACCACGTCATCGTTTCTTGTCAGGATGGCCTCGCCCCCGCGCGCAGCTAATCGTTTTTAGACGCTCGCTTTTTGCCGCCAGCTTCTGGAAAAATCCACATGGCGACAATCATGAAGGCCGCCGTAACGAGCACGAAATTTCCGAATTCCGGCCGCACCGGCGAGTGGCTCCAATAGGCGAGGACGATCGCGACGATCGCGACTGCGGCCGAAACAGCGGCTTTGACGTCGTTTGGCATGTAATCCTCGACAGCCAGCTGCGGCGCACCGAAAACTACCTCAATAATTCCCCACCGGCGCCGCTGCGGCTCGGTCCGGCTGCTTTGGTTCGCCGCGCAGGTTTTTCTTCAGGTGACGCGTGTCATAGCCATTGAGCAAGGTCCCCACGATGCCGCGATCCAGGTCCGACGTGCCAAACAGCCAATCGGCGATCGGGAAAGTCAGGTTCATGTTCACTTCCATCATCAGCCGCGCGTTGTGGTGAGCGGTGTGATGCCGGCGCAGCGTATTGACGAATGGACAATGGCGCACGAACCAATTCTCATCGACGTGACAACAGAAATGCATGAACTCGTAAATGAGATACATGCCTGTGGTCACGCACATGAACAGCCAGCCAACATTTGGCGTCAGCAGTAGGCCGAGCGCGACGGCAACAGGGATCGACATCAGGATGAATACGACAAGAGCGTAGGGCGGGAAAACCGTCACGCGCCAATCCTTCGTGTCGCGGAAACGCATCTCCTCGTCGGTAAAGAACTGATGATGATTAAGCGTGTGGCGCTCATAGATGGCGCGCAAGCCTTTGATGTTGACCGGCCGATGCATAACGAACCTGTGCACCGCCCATTCGAAGATGTTGGTGAACAGGAACGTCAGCGGCACGGTCAGCCATTCAAGCCAGGCCACGTTGCTGATGTGTTGGACATAAATGTAAAACGCCGCCGCGCCGATCGCGTAGATGATCAGGATATGCACGTAGCCGTCATACCAACCGACGATGCGCGACCGGTATTCGCGGCGAAATGCCTTTTGTCGTTCGGTGATCATGTCGCTCTCCCTTGAGCGTCACATCATTGTGGCGACAGCTTTGCAACCTTTTTAATGTTCAGCGCAGGTCCTCGATAGCGTGTTCGATCTCGTCTTCGGTCAGCGTCCAGTCATTATCGAGATCAGCGATGACCTTCTTCATGAATGGATCGCAAAGGTCGATGGCGCGATCTTTGTCGCCGAGGTGATCGTAAAGAATCGCCAGCGCCAGTTGCCGCGGGCTCGCTCCCTCGTAGGTCCATTCAAACCCCCACTTGGTGAATTGCTTGACCTCGTAGTGCTCATCGAGCGGGCGGCCATCCACCGTGACTTTGATACCGTCGATCTCTCGCGATCCTTGGTAGGTCTTCACGGATCCGCTCGGCGCGCTGATGCACGAGTATGCTAAGCCAGCGGGTCCCGGCTTGTAAACCAAACGGCGAGGCTTGTGCGAAGTTGCAGAGGCGCTCGCAAATCCAGCATAGCTAAATACACCAAAAATCTGCGAGTATCGTTGCATGGATTCCGGGTTCGCGCTCTTGGCGCGCCCCGCAATGACGCGCTGGAGGAAACAACCTTGCCTGCAATGAATGGAAAGCGCGCTTTCCTGGAACTTCTCAAGCAGGAAGGCGTCGAGATCCTGTTCGGAAATCCTGGCACCACCGAATTGCCGCTGATGGACGCGCTCGCGGTCGAGAAGGAGCTGCGCTACGTTCTTGGGCTCCAAGAAGCAACCGTGATCGGCATGGCCGACGGCTACGCGCAGGCCTCGGGCAAGCTCGCTGTCGTCAACCTCCACGTCACGCCCGGCCTCGGCAATGCCATGGGCATGCTCTACGACGCGCAAAAGGCCGGCAGCCCGATCCTGGTCACCGCCGGACAGCACGATCAGGATTTCAACACGACCGAACCAATTCTGTGGGCCGATTTGCCGCCGATCGCGCGGCCGCTGGTCAAATGGTCGGCCGAAGTGCATCGCCTCGCCGATCTGCCGCGCCTCGTGCACCGCGCGGCGAAGACCGCGCTCGCCCCGCCGACCGGGCCGGTTTTTCTATCGCTGCCCGGCGACATTCTTAAAGCAGAGGGCGACGTCGATCTCTTGGCGCCGACCCGCCTTGCGGCGCTGATGCGCGGCGATCCGGCGGCGGTCCAGCAAGCGGCTGCGATCCTCGCGCAAGCCAAACGCCCGCTGATCGTCGCGGGCGATGCGGTGGCGCGCTCAAAAGCGCATGCCGAACTCATCGAGCTTGCCGAACTCGTCGGTGCGCCGGTCTATAGCGAGCTCGTTCCTTCGACAGCGTCGTTCCCGGCCTCGCATCTGCTGTTTCGCGGCGCCATGACGCGCATGCAGGGGCCGATCCGGAAAACCCTTGAACAATACGACGTGCTGTTCTCGGTCGGCGGCGATCTATTCACGTTGTCGCTGCCGTCCGACATCGAGCCGATACCCCACGGCCTCACCCTCATCCACCTCGATACCGACCCGTGGGAGCTCGGAAAAAATTATCCGCCGCAGGTCGCCATTCTTGGCGATCCAAAGACCACGCTGCCGGATATCACCGCGAGCCTGCGCGAGCGCATGTCGAGCGGCGCGCGCGGCGCGGCGCGCGAGCGGCTTGATGCAGCCAAAGCCGCGACGCTCGCCGAACGCGAAGCGCTTAAAGCGCGGGCGCGCGAGCTGGCAAAGCAGACGCCGGTGCAGCCGCTATCGCTCCTCAACGCCATCGGCGAGACGCTGCCCAAAGATGCGGTGGTCATCGACGAGACCATTTCCTCGGGCGCCGGCATCCGCTCGCTCATTCGCAGCGAAGATCCGCAAAGCTTCTATGGGTTGCGCGGCGGCGGCATAGGCTGGGGCTTGCCGGCGGCGCTCGGCGTCAAGCTCGCGCTGCCCGAGCGGCCGGTCGTGGCGCTCGTCGGCGATGGCAGCGCCATGTATACCTGCCAGGCGCTGTGGACGGCGGCGCACGACCGCATCGCCGCAGTGTTCGTCATTTTCAACAACAGTTCCTATCGCATCCTCAAGCAGCGGCTGGTTGCGCAGCGCGGGCTCGCCGCCCAGGCCGATCGCTTCGTCGGCATGGAGCTGACCGATCCGGCGATCGACTATGTCGGGCTGGCCCGTTCGCTCGGCGTTGCCGCCGAACGCGCAACCAGCGTGCATGACGTGACGGACCTGGTGACGAAGGGCTTAAAGAGCCACGCGCCGCTTTTGATCGACGTACCGGTCGACCGCAATTACAAGCCGGTGTGATCTCTAATCGCCGATCGGCATATCGACGTAGATCTTGTAGCTCTGCGACTTCGGCTTCGCTTTGTCCTCAGCGTTGAGATATTCGATCGAGCTTTTGCCGAGGCAAGCGCGCGGCAGGATCATGACGCGGATGAACCGCGTCGGCCGCTCCGCTGCTTGGGCGAACACGCCGTCCGGCCCGGTCTCGTACCAGGCACCGCCGGGGCCGTAGGACGTGGAGCGGGCTTGGGTATCAACTTGCGTATCGATGCGAATGCCGCCTTCGATCAGGCAGCGGATGCCCGGACCTTGATGGCGGTGCAAATAGGCGCAGCCGCCCGGCGGGAAGGCGACGCTGTCGCCGCGCAAGAGCAGCGCGCCGTCCGGCGAGCTCGTCAGCGCCACCGCCAGCTTTTCGTGCGAGACGATCCCCACGCCCGGAGGCGGCCGTCCGAACTCGGCTTCACTGGTGATGAATTCCCAGCGCCACAGCGTCGCGCCGGCATTGCCGGCCTTGAGCATGATGGCGGTTTGCCCGCCAAACGCCTCTTCATCGCGCAAGACGCGATCGCCGAGCGCAACGGCTCCGTGCACGACAAAGATCATCCGCGGCAGCGCCGTCAGTTCGATCGCGCCGCCGCTCGACAACACGTCCTCGCACAACCGAAGCACCGGGCGCATTATTTTCTCCTCCAACCACGCCAGCTTTACACATTCGCCGCGCGACCGTTAAATCACGAAAATGCAGCGCGCCACGCCACCATTTCGCGCCGATCACGTCGGCAGCCTGCTGCGACCACCTGCGCTCAAGCAGGCCCGCGCCAAACGCGAGCGCAAAGAAATCAGTGCCGAGGCGTTGCGCACCATCGAAGACCGCGAGATCGAAAAGGCGATCAAGAAACAGGAAGAGATCGGGCTCGGGCTCGCCACTGACGGCGAGTTTCGCCGCTCCTGGTGGCACTTCGATTTCTTCCGCGGCCTCGACGGGGTGACCTTCTACACCAGCGATCACGGCATCCAGTTCCATGGCGTGCAGACCAAGGCCGAGGCGATCAGGATCGATGGCAAGATCGGTTTTTCGGGCCATCATATGCTGGACCATTTCAAGTTCTTGAAAGGCCATACGCGCGTTGCGGCGAAAATGACCATCCCGGCGCCGAGCACATTTCATTTCCGGCAAGGCCGCGCCGCCATCAGCAAAGAGGTCTACCCCGACCTGGATGTTTTCTTCGATGATCTTGCCGGCGCTTATCGCGCCGCGATCCGCGCCTTTTACGGCGCCGGCTGCCGCTATTTGCAGCTCGACGACACCGCCTGGGCGATGCTGTGCGACCCGAATGAGCGTGCGCAATCCAAGAAGCGCGATGACGACCCAGACAGCTTGCCTCAACGCTATGCGCAGCTCACCAACGCGGCGCTCGAAGGCAAGCCCGCCGATATGGCGATCACCATGCATTCCTGTCGCGGCAATTTCCGCTCCACCTTCATCGCATCGGGGGCTTACGATTTTGTCGCCGAGCAGTTGCTCGGCCATACCAATTTCAACGGCTATTTCCTCGAATATGACAGCGAGCGCGCCGGCGGCTTCGAGCCACTGCGGTTTTTCCCGAAGGGCAAGAAGCAGCTCGTGCTCGGCCTCGTCACCTCAAAAAGCGGCAAGCTTGAGAATAAAGACGATATCAAGCGCCGCATCGACGAGGCGACAAAATACGTTGCGCTCGATCAGCTTTGCTTGTCGCCGCAATGCGGCTTTGCTTCCACAGAGGAGGGCAACATCCTCGCCGAGGACGAACAATGGGCGAAGCTGCGGCTGATCGTGGAGATCGCCGAGGAAGTGTGGGGGTAACGCTATGCCCCAACGCACTGCCCCACCATTTCGCGCCGATCATGTCGGCAGCCTCCTTCGTTCTGCCGCGCTCAAGGCGGCGCGCGAAGCGTGCGGGCGCGGCGCCGTTGGCGAGGCGGCATTCAAGGAGATCGAAGATCGCGAAGTGGCGGGCGTGATCGCCAAGCAGGAAGCCGCCGGCCTGCAATCGATCACCGACGGCGAATACAGGCGCACCGCCTGGAATATCGACTTCCTCGAATGCCTCGACAATGTCGAGTCCTATGCCGGCGAACGGAAAATAAAATTTCAAACGCGCGGGCCGCAGCCGCGGCCGAGACTGCTACGCATCCTCGGCAAGCTCGGCGGTTATCGGCCGCATCCGATGATCGAGCACTTCAAGTTCTTGCGCGCGCATACTCGCAGCACGCCGAAGGTGACCATTCCGTCGCCGTCGTCATTGCATTTTCGCTACGGCCGCGACGCAGTGCCGGCGGCGATCTATCCGACGATGGATGATTTTTATCGCGACCTCGGCGAATCCTATCGCAAGGTAGTGCACGCCTTCGCCGAAGCGAGCTGTCGCTATCTGCAATTCGACGAGGTCAACCTCGCTTATTTGTGCGATCCGGCGCTGCGCCAGGTGATCGCCGAACGCGGCGAAGATCCGGCACGCTTGCCGGACGTCTATGCCGGCATGATAAATGCGGCAGTCGCAGACATACCTTCCGATATGACCATAACCATGCATCTGTGCCGTGGCAATTTCCGTTCCAATTTCGTCGCCAGCGGCGGCTACGAGCCGGTCGCCGAGCTCCTGTTCAACACGATCAACGTGCACGGCTATTTCATGGAATACGATACCGAGCGCGCCGGCGGCTTCGAGCCGCTGCGCTTCGTGCCCAAGGGCAAGGCCGTCGTGCTCGGCCTCGTAACGAGCAAAAGCGGCGCGCTGGAAAGCAAGGACGACATCAAACGCCGCGTGGACAAGGCCGCCAAATTCGTCGATCTCGATCAGCTTTGCCTGTCGCCGCAATGCGGCTTCGCCTCGACCGAGGAAGGCAATATTCTCGCCGACGACGAACAATGGGCGAAGCTGCGGCTCATCGTTGAGATCGCGGATGAGGTGTGGGGGTAGTTACCCTCCCCCGTACACAGGGAGAGGTGAATAAGGAGAGCAAAACCAATGACCCAACGCACCAAGCCGCCGTTTCGCGCCGATCATGTCGGCAGCCTGTTGCGGCCGGCGGCGCTCAAAACGGCGCGCGAGCGGCGCGCCAAAGGCGAAATCGACGTCAATGAACTCAAAGCAGTCGAGGACCACGAGATCAAGGACGTCATCAAAAAACAGGAAAGCGTCGGACTGCAATCGATCACCGACGGCGAATTCCGCCGCTCGTGGTGGCATCTCGATTTTCTCTGGGGTCTCGACGGCGTCGAACGCTATGCAATGGAGACCGGTATCGCCTTTACCGGCGTGACAACGCGCAACGACGGCGTCAAGGTCACCGGCAAGATCGGCTTCTCCAGGCATCCGATGATCGAGCATTTTAAGTTCGTCAAAGCGAATACCATCCGCACGCCGAAGATGACCATTCCCGCGCCGTCGGCGTTGTACGGCCGCCCGCTTCCGACCCCGATCGACAAATCGGTCTATCCTAAACTCGACGGCTTCTTTGACGATCTCGGCCAGGCCTATCGCAAAGCGGTGCGCGCCTTTGCCGATGCCGGCTGCCGCTATTTGCAGCTCGATGAAGTGTTCATCGCCATGCTGTGCGATCCGAAATATCGCCAGCAGATGAAGGATCGCGGCGACGATCCGCAGGCGCTCGGCACGATCTATGGCGACCTGATCAACGTGGCGATTTCCGACATTCCGCCGGACATGACAGTGACCATGCATCTATGCCGCGGCAACTACAAATCGACCTTCATGGGCACGGGCGGCTACGACACGATGCAGGAAGTGCTGTTCGACCGCATCAAGGTGCACGGCTATTTCATGGAATACGACACCGAGCGCGCCGGCGGCTTCGAGCCGCTCAAGCGCTTGCAGAAGGGCCGTCTCGCGGTGCTCGGCACTCTCACGACCAAGACGGGCGCGCTGGAATCCAAGGAGACCATCAAGCGGCGCATCGACGAGGCGGCCCGCTTCGCCGATCTCGATCAGCTCTGCCTGTCGCCGCAATGCGGCTTCGCCTCGACCGAGGAAGGCAATATTCTCTCCGAGGATGAACAATGGGCGAAGCTGCGTATGATCGGCGAGATCGCGCGCGAAGTTTGGCACTGATAAATCCTATTCTCCAAAGGGGGCTTTTTCGAATGCCGAACATCGTTGCAGGCAAAGTCGCGATTGTCACCGGGGCGGGTCGCGGCATCGGGCGTGGCATCGCGCTCTTGCTGGCGCAGGAAGGCGCCCGCGTCGTCGTCTGCGACATCGGCGCGAGCCTCGATGGCGCCGGCATCGATACCGGCCCGGCCCAGGCAGTCGTCGACGAGATCAAAAGAGCTGGCGGTCAAGCGATCGCCTCCACGGCCTCGATCAGCGAACCCGGCAACGCCGAAAAGATCGTCGCAGCGGCGCTCGAGCGCTTCGGCCGCGTCGACATCCTGGTCAATAATGCCGGCATCCTGCGCGACCGTATCTTTCATCGCATGAGCTGGTCCGACTGGTCCGACGTCATCACCGTGCATCTGCATGGCAGCTTCGCCATGAGCCGCGCTTGCGCCACACATTTCCGCGAGCAGAATTCCGGCAGCTTCGTGCACATGACCTCGACTTCGGGACTGGTGGGCAATTTCGGCCAGGCCAATTACATGGCGGCGAAGATGGGCATCGTTGGATTGTCGCGCGGGATCGCGCTCGACATGGCGCGGTTCAACGTCCGCTCCAATTGCATCGCGCCTTTCGCCTGGACTCGGATGATCGATTCAATTCCGGCGGAGACCGAAGCGGAAAAAGAGCGAGTGGCGCGCATTCGCGAGATGACGCCGGAGAAGATCGCGCCCCTTGCGGTTTATCTTGGCTCCGACCGCGCCGAGGGAATCACCGGCCAGATCTTTTCGGTGCGCAACAACGAAATCTATTTGTTCAGCCAGAACCGCCCGATCCGGACCGTGCATCGCTCCGATGGCTGGACGCCGGAAAAGCTCGATGCGCAGCTCAAGGGCGCGTTCGCCGCCTCGTTCACGCCGCTGGAGCGTTCCGGCGACGTGTTTTCTTGGGATCCGATGTGATCGGGATCCAGTTGCGATGACGATCGTCTACGACAAGCTGATGGCGCTCGAAGTTCCGCCGAAGGAACAAACCTATGGGCCGAAGGACTGCATTCTTTATGCGCTCGGGCTTGGGTTTGGCCACGACCCGATGAACGAGGACGAGCTCGCCTTCGTTTACGAAAAGAATTTGAAAGTTCTGCCGTCCATGGGGACGGTGCTCGGCCATCCCGGATTCTGGGCGCGCGAGCGCGACACCGGAATCGACTGGGTCAAAATCGTCAATGGCGAGCAAGGCATCACGCTGCATCGCCCATTGCCGCCCAAGGGAACCGTGGTCGGACGGCTGCGCATTGTCGAGGTGATCGACAAGGGCCCCGGCAAAGGCGCGCTCGTGCTCAGCGAACGCAAAGTGACCGACAAAGCGACCGGCGAACCGATCGCCACCGTGACGCAGACGACGTTCTGCCGCGGCGACGGCGGCTTCGGCGGGCCACCGCGTCAAGCGCAGGAGCCGCATCCGATTCCATCGCGCGCGCCCGATGCAGTTTGCGATCTCGGCACGCGGCCCGAAGCCGCGCTGATCTATCGTTTGAGCGGCGATCTCAATCCGCTGCACATCGATCCGGCGGTGGCAAAACAGGCCGGCTATCCGCGGCCGATCATGCACGGGCTCGGCAATTTCGGCATCGCCGGCCATGCTGTGCTGCGCACGTTCTGCGGCTATGATCCGAATAAGCTCGTTGCGCTGGCCTGCCGCTTCTCCGCGCCGGTATTTCCCGGCGAGGCGCTGCGCACCGAAATGTGGCGTGACGGGAATGTCGTGAGCTTCCGCTCGCGCGTGGTCGAGCGCGAGGTGATCGCGGTTAATAACGGCCGTGCCGAGCTGCGGCCGTGATTGTTGGAAACCAATGACGCCGAAGGCGACGCAGGACGCGGTCCAAGGCCTCAACGACGATCTGACGCCGATCCGTGAATCGGTACGGGCGCTGTGCGCGGATTTTCCCGGCGAATACTGGCGCCGGCTCGACCGCGAGCGCGCTTATCCCGATGAGTTCGTCGCGGCGCTCACCACGGCCGGCTTTCTCGCGGTCCTCATCCCGGAAGAGTATGGCGGCAGCGGGCTGATGATGACCGCGGCGGCCGCGATCATGGAAGAGATTCAGGCATCCGGCTGCAACGGTGCGGCCTGCCACGCGCAGATGTACACGATGGGCACGCTGCTTCGGCACGGCAGCAGCGAACAGAAGAAACGCTATCTACCGGGGATCGCACGCGGCGAGTTGCGCCTTCAGGCGTTTGGCGTCACCGAGCCGACATCGGGCACCGACACGCTTAGTCTGCGCACCACGGCCGTGCGCGATGGCGACACTTACGTCGTCAACGGCCAGAAGATCTGGACTTCGCGTGCCGAGCATTCCGATCTCATGCTGCTTCTCGCCCGCACCACGCCGCGCGAGCAGGCGAAATCGCGTACGGCGGGCCTGACCGTGTTTCTTGTCGACATGCGCGAGGCGCGCGGTCAGGGGCTCACCATCCGGCCGATCCGCACCATGATGAATCACGCAACAACCGAAGTGTTCATCGAGAATTTGCGGGTGCCGGCCGACGCCGTGGTCGGCAAGGAAGGCGACGGCTTCCGCTACATTCTTTCCGGGATGAATGCCGAGCGCATCCTGATCGCGGCTGAATGCATCGGCGACGCCAAATGGTTCATCGAAAAGGCGACGGCCTATGCCGGCGAGCGTGTCGTGTTCGGCCGACCGATCGGACAGAATCAGGGCGTCCAGTTCCCGATCGCACGCGCTTACATCGGCATGCGCGCCGCCGCGCTGATGGTGCGCGAAGCGGCCGCCCTGTATGAAACCGGCCGCGACTGCGGCGCGGAGGCCAACATGGCGAAACACCTCGCCGCCGAAGCGTCCTGGGCCGCCGCCGACATGTGCGTGCAAACCCACGGCGGCTTCGGCTTCGCCGAGGAATTCGACATCGAGCGCAAGTTCCGCGAGACCCGGCTTTACACCGTGGCGCCGATCTCGACCAACCTGGTGCTGTCCTATATCGCCGAGCACGTGCTCGGCTTGCCGCGGTCGTATTGAAACATGACCCTGCCCCTCTCCGGTCTCCTCGTCGTGTCGCTCGAACAGGCGGTGGCAGCGCCGATGTGCACCTGCCGCCTTGCCGACGCCGGCGCGCGGGTGATCAAGATTGAGCGCCCGGAGGGCGACTTCGCGCGCGGCTACGACGATCTCGTGCACGGCGAAGCGACTTATTTCGTCTGGCTCAATCGCGGCAAGGAATCCCTGGTCCTCGATCTCACCAAGGCGACGGACAAGGCGCTGCTGGCGGCGATGATCGCGCGCGCCGACGTGTTCGTGCAGAATCTGAAACCAGGCGCAGTTGGCAAGCTCGGTTTTGCGATCGATCGACTGCGGCGGCAACACCCGCGCCTGATCTGTTGCTCGATTTCGGGGTTCGGCGAGAGCGGCCCGCTGGCGCAGCGGAAAGCCTATGACATGCTGATCCAGGCGGAATCGGGTCTCGCCTCGATCACCGGCACGAACGAGCCGTCACGCGTCGGCGTGTCGGTGGTCGATATTGCCGCCGGGATGAACGCCTATGAGGCCATCCTCGAAGCGCTGATCGCACGCCAGCGCACCGGCCAGGGCGCCGCGCTGTCGATCTCGATGTTCGATGCCATGGCCGAATGGATGACGGTGCCGCTGCTCCAGCAGGAGGCGGGCGCACCGCCGCGGCGGATCGGGCTTGCCCACACCTCAATCTCGCCCTATGGCGCGTTTCGCAGCCGCGACGGGATCGACATTCTCATATCGATTCAGAGCGATCGCGAATGGCGCGTGCTCGCTGACAAAGTCCTTGGCGACGCCGCGCTCGCAGCCGATCCGAACTTCGCCACCAATGTCGAGCGCGTCAAACGCCGCGCCGAAACCGACGGCAAGGTCGCGAACACCTTCGCCAGTCTTGATGCCGATGCGCTGGAAGAAAGGCTCGCCGCCGCCGATATTGCCTTTGCACGCGTCAATAGCCCCGGGGACTTGACGCACCACCCGCATCTGCGCCGTGTCACTGTCAACACGCCGAGCGGGCCGGTATCGTATCCGGCGCCGCCGCGGCGCGACGACGGTGCGCCGCGCCGCTACGGTGCGGTGCCCTCCGTCGGCGAACACTCTGAGGAAGTACGTGCGGAATTTTTGGGTGCGCCCGTCAAGTGACGAGAAGTGGAAGGGGGTAGCTTCATGGACATCGGCTTCATCGGTCTCGGCAATATGGGAGCGCATATGGCGCGGCGGCTGGTCGAGGCCGGCCACAAAGTCATCGTCTACGACACCCGCCAAGAAGCCATCGGCAATATCGCTGCGCTCGGCGCCATCGCCGCGCGCTCGCCGAAGGAAGTCGCCGATGCGGTGGAGACGGTCATGGCTAGCCTGCCGACGCCTGACATCGTGCTTAAAGTCGCGACCGGCAGCCACGGCGTGATCGAAGGCAAACGCGTCAAACGCTTTGTCGATCTTTCCACCACCGGCGCCGTCATGGCGCAGCGCGTCTTCAAGGCGCTCGGCGTCCGCGGCATCGTGCAGATCGACGCGCCGGTGTCGGGCGGCGTGCGTGGCGCCGAGAAAGGCACCGTCGCGGTGATGGCGTCGGGACCACGCGCCGATGTCGAGGCGGTCGAGCCTGCGCTCAAAGTGATCGGCAAGTTCTTTTACATCGGCGAGCGCCCCGGCGCCGGCCAGACGATGAAGCTGTGCAACAACGTGCTGTCCGCGGCAGCCATGGCGGCGACATCGGAATCGATGATCATGGGCGTCAAAGCCGGCCTCGACCCGCGCATCATGTTGGACGTGATCAATGCCAGTTCCGGCCGGAGCACCGCGACCGAGCAAAAATTTCCCGAAGTGGTCGTGCCCCGCAAATTCAATCAAGGATTCACGGCCGGCTTGATGCTCAAAGACGTCAACCTCTTCATCGCCGAAGCCAAAACGCTCGGCATCCCGATCCAGGTGATCGAAGCGGTGGCGGCGATCCTCAAGCTCACCTGCGACGAACTCGGCCCCGACAAGGACATCACCCAGATCGTGCAACCGCTCGAGCAGCGCGCCGGCGTCGAGGTGCGCGCACCAAGCACCTGATCACGGTGGAAAGGTCGCCGGGACACGACTTTTGTCTGAGAAATAATCTCACAATCTCAGTGGTTTAACAGCAAAGCGACTTTATGTGACCTCGGTCACTTCGCGCTTTCCGCGGCGCGATAAATTGCATTCAACGTTGGTTTGCAATTCGGCTTCGATGTCAGCGGGTCAACCCCCGTCCCCAAACCTCCAAGGCCCGCTTGATGTCCAAGGGGTGATGCACGTCCCCCATACACCCCACGAACCCTGCCACGGGTTCACCTCGCCCGCCCAGGACTGACCGTCCGGGCGGGCTTTTCCTTTCTGCAATTCTGCCGCATCCTGAACGCGCAAAAAACGTATCAAGGGGCTGGGATCGAGGCGATGGCTCTCCCGCGCACCAATACAAGCCTGCTGACGGCGCTACCTGAGCATCTGGCGGCGAGCCTGTTCGGCAATACGACGCCGGTGCGGCTCAAGGCCGACGAGGTCTTGTTTCTCGCCGGCGATGCCGGCGACGGCTGCTATCGCGTCGAAGACGGACTACTCAAAGTCACGATGGTGTCGCGCGCCGGCAGCGAGCGCATTCTCGCGTTCCTGGGTCCCGGTGCGATCGTCGGCGAATTGTCGCTGATCGACGGACTGCCGCGGTCGGCCTCGGTGGTCGCTGTCCGCCCTGCGCTTTTGAGCTTCCTCAGCCGCAACGCCTTCGAGGAATTCGCCGGCAAGCATCCGGAAGTCTACAAGTCGCTGTTGGCACTGCTTGCGGCGCGCTTGCGCGAGACCGATGCGACCGTCGCCGCGGGAAGTTTTCTGCCGCTGCGCGGCCGCGTGGCCTGTACGCTTCTCGAACTGGCGCAGGACTTCGGCCAGGACGTCGGCTCGGGTCGCATCGTCATCCGGCAGAAGATCGGACAAAGCGATCTCGCCGCCATGGCCGGCATCGCCCGCGAAAACGTCAGCCGTATCCTTAATGACTGGAAGCGGCGCAAGCTCGTGAGCCGGCTGTCCGGCTACTATTGCCTCGAAAACAAGGCGCTGCTCCAGCGCGAAGCTGAACTTTAGGCTCGCGCCAACGGCCGAGCGCAGCTGCGCCTGATCCCAAGACTTTGCGCATGATCCTTCCGGAAAACCGGTACCCACTTTTCGGGATCATGCTGTAAAACTCCGCCATGGATACGCCTCGGCTTGCCGATTTTCGGCGCATCGTCGTCAAGATCGGCTCCTCGCTTTTGGTCGACGCCAGAGCCGGCCGGCTGAATGAAAAATGGCTGGCCGCGCTCTGCGCCGATATTGCGGCGCTGCACGCTGACGGACGCGACCTTCTGGTCGTGTCTTCAGGAGCGATTGCGCTCGGCCGCAGCGTGCTCAAATTGGCCGCCGGCGCGCTCGCGCTTGAGGATAGCCAGGCCGCTGCCGCGGTCGGGCAGATCGCGCTGGCCCGCACCTGGACGGGGGCGCTGTCGCGCCATGGCATCACCGCCGGCCAGATTCTGGTGACGCTCGGCGACACCGAGGAACGGCGGCGCTATCTCAACGCCCGCTCGACCATCGACCGCTTGCTGCAATGGCGCGCGGTGCCCGTCATCAATGAGAACGACACGGTTGCGACCAACGAGATTCGTTATGGCGACAACGACCGCCTGGCGGCGCGGGTCGCCACCATGATGAGTGCCGAAGTTCTGGTGCTGCTGTCGGACGTCGATGGACTCTACGATGCGCCCCCGGGCAGCAGCGCGCAGTCGCGCCACCTGCCGCGCGTCGAACGCGTGACCCCGGAGATCGAAGCTATGGCTGGAGCAGCCGGCTCGGGGTTGTCCCGTGGCGGCATGCAAACCAAGGTCGAAGCCGCCAAGATTGCGACCGCCGCCGGCACCCACATGGTGATCGCGTCGGGCCGCGTCGAGCATCCGCTTCGCGCCATTGAAGACGGCGCGCGATGCACGTGGTTTCTCACGTCCGGCAATCCGGTGACGGCACGGAAAAAATGGATCGCCGGCGCGCTCGAACCCAAAGGGACGCTGACCATCGACGCCGGTGCGGTCGCTGCGCTTCGACGCGGCAACAGCCTCTTGCCGGTCGGGGTGGTGCGGATCGACGGCGAATTTGCCCGCGGCGATGCCGTGATCATCCGTGGTCCCGACGGTGTCGAGATCGGCCGCGGACTGTGCGCCTATGACGCGGAGGATGCGCAAAGGATACGCGGCCGTTCGTCGGCCGATATCGACACGATCCTCGGCTTTTCGGGACGGGCGGAAATGGTGCACCGCGACGATCTGGTCGTCGGCCGCGACTAAGCCTCGGCTTGGCCAGCCTAAAATCGGTGTCTTTAGGGGCCCAAAAGAGGAACCCCGACTGCTAATGCAGCCGGGGTTCGACGCCGGGTGATTGAGGGTGAGGGGCTGGGGGGCTTCGCCCGGCGCCTGACCATTAACGGCACTGCCTGAGGGTTGTTCCTCGCTCCGCGATTATTTTTTTCGTCCCCCCCGAGCGGCGTTGCGGCTGTGCTGGCCGGTTGCGTTCCCGAGCCCGGCGGTTGCGTGCAGAGCTACTGGAATCGCCGCCAAGCTCAATGCGGCGGCCGCCGGGGAGCACGATAAAGCGCGAAAATACCTGGAGATGACGGTTCTTTTCGCCATCGCCCGCGACCGCGCGGCCTTCGATCACAAAGGTGCTGCCAACCGGCAGGCGTTTCGGAAAACGGCTGAACTTGTGACGTAATGACAAAGGCATGTCCCCTCTCCAAGTAAAACCCACGACCCAAGTAAGACCCAAGAGCTGAACGCCGCCTATTTCATCGAGGTTCCGGAAATTCCATGACACGCCCAAGAATGCTGTGAATTGGTGTGGGTATTTTCGCCGGCGAAGGCCGCCTCGCCGGCTCCAAACCGGCATGCTAAAAACGGGCGAATGCAAGACAGATCAAAGCCCTGAAACTATAACCTGACCCCCATGAACGCCCCGCTCACAGCCCTGCCAGGTTCCGCCGCCCCCGGCGCCGCCGCCAAGGGTGAGATCAAAGACGGCGAGATCAAAGCCGCCGACGGCAAGGGTGGCGTCGCGCTGGCCGCGACCATGGCCCAGATCGGCCGCGACGCCAGGGCCGCAGCGCGCGTTTTGGCCCTCGCCCCCGCAGCGCAGAAGAACCGCGCCTTGGCCGGCATGGCCAAAGCGATCCGCGCCGCTCGGGCCGCCATCCTCGCGGCCAATGAAGAGGACCGGGCCGAAGCGAAAGCCGCCGGCGCGACCTCGGCGTTCCTGGACCGGCTCACGCTCGACCGGCAACGGGTCGAGGCCATCGCCGTCGGCATTGAGGTGATCCGCAAGCTCAAGGACCCAGTTGGATCGATCATGGCCGCTTGGCGGCGCCCGAACGGCATGCGGATCGAGCGGGTGCGTGGGCCCCTTGGCGTCGTCGGGGTGGTTTATGAAAGCCGCCCGAACGTGACCGCCGACGCGGCGGCGCTGTGCCTGAAGGCTGGGAACGCCGCCATTCTGCGCGGTGGCTCCGAGAGCTTCCGCTCGTGCCGCGCCATTCATGCCGCTTTGTCGGTGGGGCTCGCCGCAGCCGGACTGCCCACCGCAGCCATCGGGCTAGTCCCAACCCGCGAGCGCGAAGCCGTTGGCATGATGCTGGCCGGCCTCGACGGCGCCATCGATGTCATTGTGCCGCGTGGCGGCAAGGATCTGGTCGGGCGGGTGCAGACCGAGGCGCGGGTGCCGGTGTTCGCGCATCTCGAAGGCGTCTGTCATGTCTATGTCGACCGCAAAGCCAAGCTCGCCATGGCGAAAGCTATCGTGCTTAACGCCAAAATGCGCCGCACCGGCGTGTGCGGCGCGGCTGAGACGCTCTTGGTTGATCGCGCTGGAGCCGACAAGCTGCTTAAGCCGCTGATCACGATGCTGATCGAGGCAGGTTGCGAGGTCCGCGGCGATGCCGAGGTCATGTCGGTAGACCGGCGCGTCAAGCCGGCCAGCGAGGCGGACTGGAGCACCGAATATCTCGATGCGATTCTGACGGCAGGCGTGGTCGACGGCGTCGACGCAGCGATCGCGCATATCGAACGTTACGGCTCCCATCACACCGACGCGATCGTGACCGAAGACCGCAAAGTGGCGGAAAAATTCCTGCGCGAAGTGGACTCGGCCATTGTGCTGCATAATGCGTCGACGCAGTTCGCCGATGGCGGCGAGTTTGGCTTCGGCGCCGAGATCGGCATTGCCACCGGACGGCTTCATGCGCGCGGACCGGTTGGCGTCGAACAGTTGACTAGCTTCAAATACCGCATCCGCGGCAGTGGGCAGACGCGGCCTTGATCAAGGTCAACGCTCGCTTGACGGCCGGGCCGGCAGCAATGCGTGGGGAGGGGCCTCGTTTCCAACAACAATGAGTGGTGAGTCGCTTTCTTTCCGCCCGGCGACCAATCGGCTCGGCCGGCGCGATCGCCCGGTTCTGCCTCCCCACGCCCGCGGTATGCGCATTGGATTGTTCGGTGGCACGTTCGATCCGCCGCACGCCGCGCATCGCGCAGCGTGCCTGTTGGCGATGCGGCGGATCGGGCTCGATCGCGTCTGGTGGCTTGTCACTCCGGGCAATCCACTCAAGGACACAAGGGGCCTTGCTCCATTAAGTGAACGCGTCGCTGCTGCGCGCAAGCTCGCGCAACATGCCCGCATCGACGTCACCGATCTCGAGGCCGATCTCGGCATCACCTATACGTTTGCGATTCTTACCTACCTGGTCCGCCGTTGTCCGGGCGTGCGCTTTGTCTGGATCATGGGCGCCGACAATCTGCGCAGTTTCCATCGCTGGCAGCGCTGGTGCGATATTGCGCGGCTGGTGCCGATTGCGGTCGTCGATCGGCTCGGGCCTAGCCTTTACTCGATAGCGAGCGTCGCGGGTCAAGCATTGGCGCGGGCGCGGCTGCCCGAATCGGCAGCGCGGAGCCTGCCCGACCGCAAGCCGCCGGCTTGGATCTATCTTCACGGCCTTAAATCGCCGTTGTCTTCCACGGCTTTGCGCGCGGCGCGCGGCTTGCACCGCCATAAGTGACAGTTCTTTGAAGCGTGGAGGTTGAAACTGTTAACGTCGCGTGCCTATGTTAGGGCAGGTTGGGATTCGCCGGCAGCAGCAAAGCGTTCGCCAAGCAGCTGTCGGCCCGGCGAAAGGGAACTCCGGAGCGAAAGGATTAGAAACCCTGTCACCAGTCGAAATCTCTCGGGCCGAACGTCGCGTGCCCGAAGCGGTCTCCAGAATGCGTGTTGACGCCGAGGAGATCCTCCGCTTGGTCCTCCACCGCCTCGACGAAATGAAGGCCGAGGACACCCTCACAATCGATCTTCGAGACAAATCCTCCATCGGCGACTACATGGTCGTATCCTCCGGCCGGTCGCACCGCCATGTCGGGTCAGTCGCCGACCGGGTCGTCGAAGATTTGCGCAACGTCGGCGTTCGCGCTCAGGTCGAGGGCACGCCGCATTGCGATTGGGTGCTGATCGACGCCGGCGACGTGATTGTTCACGTGTTCCGTCCTGAAGTTCGCGATTTTTATAATCTTGAGAAGATGTGGATGGCCGGCCGGCCGGCCCGCCGCGCCAGTTAGTCATTACACGATGGTTAGTCGCGGCCGCGCCTGAACTGACCGACGAGAGGGGGGTCCGGTTCATGCGGGTTGTTATTGCCGCGGTCGGACGTCTCAAGCAAGGCGCGGAGCGCGAACTTGCCGCCGCCTACCGCAAGCGTGCCGAAACAGTCGGTCGCACGTCGGGCCTTCGCCAAATCGAAATCATCGAAATCCGTGAAAGCCGCGCCCGCGATGCGGAGCGGCGGCGCACCGAGGAATCGATCGCCATCGCCAACGTTATTCCGGAAGGCGCGGTGATCGTCGTTTTCGATTCCGGCGGAGCGAATATCGACAGCCCGGGATTGGCCGCCTTGCTGCAAAAATACCGGCAAGACAACCGTTCCGCCGTTTGCTTCATCATCGGCGGCGCCGACGGCATGACGGCGAGCCTGCGCGGACGGGCCAACTACGTGCTGGCCTTCGGCGCGGCCACCTGGCCGTATCAGCTCGTGCGCATCATGCTGCTCGAACAGCTTTATCGGGCCGGCACGATTCTCGCCGGCCATCCCTATCACCGGGCCTGACGCGGTTAACGCCACAATCCGGTCGCAACCTGGCCGACTTTGCCTGATTTACTTGTGTTCCTTAGGGCCCCTTCTACCTTGGAAATGATGATTCTCCGATCGTCGTACCGAACCGGTCCACGCTTGGTGCTCGGTTCGGCGACTGCACGTGCGCTGCCGCTTGGGCTGCACCTCAGGCTGCCGCTCGGCGCGGCATTGGTCGCCAGTTCACTAGCGGCGAGTTCTATTGCCGGCGCCCAGACGCGGCCGCAATCGGCGCCGTCACAGCCGCCAGCCTCAGCACCGGCGCCGAACCCAGCGGACGTCCTCAAGCAGCACGATCAGGAACTGGATGCGGCCTTGGCGCGGCAGCGCGATTCCGCTGAAGCGCAAGCCAAACTGCGCAGCGAAATCGAGGCGCTCAGTCAGGATCGCCGCAAGTTCAATGCCCAACTGATCGAGACCGCCGCCCGCGTGCGCGACGTCGAGGCCGGGATCAATACGACCCAGGCCCGGCTTGATGCGCTCAACCAACAGGAAGCATTGCTGCGCAAATCGCTCGAGCGGCGCCAAGCCGTCATCGTCGAAATCATCGCGGCTCTCCAGCGTGTCGGACGCCAGCCGCCGCCGGCTTTGCTGGTCAGTCCCGAAGACGCTTTGCGTGCGCTGCGCGCGGCGATCACCCTCGGCGCCGTCGTGCCGGAAATGCGCGTGCAGGCCGACACTTTGGCTACCGACATCGCCGCCCTGGTGAGCGTGCGCAAGGAGATCGGTTCGCAACGCGACCAGCTCGCCAACGAACTCGATCTGTTGGGCCGCGAACAATTGCGCGTGACATTGTTGGTTGACCAGAGACAAAAGAAACAAGCGAGCACCGAGCAGGCGCTCAGTGGCGAGCGGCAGCGCGCCACCGACCTCGCCCATCAAGTCGAGACGATCAAGGATCTGATTGCCAAACTCGAACCCGGCCTGGACCGCACCGAGCGCACCGTGCGTGATGCGGACCGCGGGGTTGTCAAAGACGCAACGCAGCCGGAACTCGCTGCGCTTAGCGATCCGGGCCGCCTGGTCCCGGCAATCGCTTTTGCCGACCTGCGTGGGCGGCTGCGCCTGCCGGTCAACGGCACTCGTATTCACGAATTCGGCGGCCCCGATGGCGCGGGCGGAACTCAAAAAGGTCTTTCGATTGCGGCCCGGCCCGGCGGCTCGATTACCGCGCCCTGCGACGGTTGGGTTGTTTACGCTGGCCGGTTTCGCAGCTATGGCCAACTCTTGATCCTCAATGCCGGCGGCGGTTATCATGTGCTGCTAGCGGGGATGGAGCGGATTTCCGTCGATCTCGGTCAATTTGTATTGACCGGCGAACCGGTAGCGACGATGGGTGGCGGATCACAAGCTTCCCCGGCCGGCGCGTCCGGTCCCAAGCAATCCGTACTCTACGTGGAGTTCCGCAAGGACGGCGCTCCTATCGATCCCAGCCCTTGGTGGGCGACTGACGAAAGCGAAAAGGTCCGCGGATGATGCGCAAAACCTCTCTGATCCTGCTCGGTGCACTGGCCGGCGTCGCCGCCACGCTGATCCTCACTCAGCCGCGCGTTTTGCTGGCCGGCTCGGCGGCGCGAGCCGCGGTTTCCGACACCTACCGGGAGCTCAATCTGTTCGGCGATGTCTTCGAGCGCGTGCGCGCCGACTACGTCGAAAAACCCGACGACAGCAAACTCGTCGAATCGGCAATCAACGGCATGCTCGCCGGGCTCGATCCACATTCGAGCTATATGGATCCGAAGAGTTTCCGCGATATGCAGGTGCAGACCCGAGGCGAATTCGGCGGACTCGGCATCGAGGTCACGATGGAAGACGGCTTGGTCAAGGTCGTCGCGCCGATCGATGAGACGCCTGCGGCGAAGGCCGGCGTAATGGCCAACGACATTATCACCCACCTCGACAACGAAGCCGTGCAAGGCCTCACGCTCAATCAGGCCGTCGACAAGATGCGTGGGCCGGTGAACACCAAGATCAAGCTCACCATCATGCGCAAGGGCGCCGACAAGCCGATCGAGGTCACGATTGTCCGCGACATCATTCGGGTCAAATCGGTGCGCTGGCGTCCGCAAGGCAGCGATGTCGGCTACATCCGCGTCACGCAATTCAACGAACAGACCACCGACGGTCTCAAGCAAGCGATCACCGAACTCAACGCGCAGCTCGGCGCCGACAAGATCAAAGGATATGTGCTCGACCTGCGCAACAATCCGGGCGGCTTGCTCGATCAGGCGATCTCGGTCTCTGATACCTTCCTAGAAAAGGGCGAGATCGTATCGACCCGCGGCCGCAATCCGGAAGAGACGCAACGGTTCAATGCGCGGCCGGGCGACCTGATCAAGAACAAACCGCTGATCGTCCTGATCAACGGCGGCTCGGCGTCGGCCTCTGAGATCGTCGCGGGCGCGTTACAGGACCATAAGCGCGCGACGTTGATCGGCACCCGGTCGTTCGGCAAAGGCTCGGTGCAGACCATCATCCCGCTCGGCGCCGGCAACGGCGCGCTGCGCTTGACCACGGCGCGTTACTACACGCCGTCGGGACGTTCGATCCAGGCAAAAGGCATCTCGCCCGACATCGAGGTATTGCAGGACGTTCCCGACAATCTCAAATCGCAGACCGATTCGAAAGGCGAGGCATCGCTGCGCGGCCATCTCAAGGCCGAAGGCGCCGAAGAGACCGGCTCGCAGTCATATGTGCCGCCCAACGAGTCGGACGACAAGGCGATCAGGATGGCGCTTGACCTGCTGCGCGGCACCGCAAGCAATGCCGCCTTCCCGCCGAATCCGAAAGCGGCGGTCCCCAACTGAACTGGGCCGATTGCTGATCGAAACCCCGGGGCGGCCGACGGCCACCCCGATTTTTTTGGCTGGGTGATATGCTGACCTGTGATTCGCCCTCCGGGCGGCAAGCGGGCAACGGGATCACGCATCGTTTCCAAACCCATCATTTCCAAACACCTCGTTTCCAAACCCATCGTTTCCAAACACATGGCTCTCAACGCATGGCTGTGAACGATCTGACGACGCCGCTCGTTCCGGCCCCCAGGAAGCGGCAGCTTCTCATCGAAATCCGACCGCTCAGATCATCGCGGCGGCGCTCGGTCTGTTCCTCGGACTGTTCGTCTTATGGGCGGTGGTCGCCGACAACCCATCCGGCGTCGGGTCGATGGCCGTGGTGCCGTGATCTGCACATCGCCAAAAAGGGACCGCAGATTATCGACGTGCCACAGGGGGTGCCACGCGAGCCGCGCCGATCGATGCAAACGACCAGTTGGCTTCGTGCCAACGCGGTGAGTGCAACCGGCAAGCCGACAGCGTTGCGGGCGACGCGGGGCTCGTGACAGGGCTGCATAAAACGAGGATCATTGCTCATCTTTGTTTGCCGCTGCGAGCGTTTTTCTAAGATGCGCTTTGAAGATCTTCCCTATCGCCCCTGCGTCGGCGTGACATTGTTCAATCGCGAGGGTCGCGTCTTCATTGGCCGGCGCATCGATGGGCCGGAACATGTCGATCTCCAACATGCCTGGCAGATGCCACAGGGGGGCATCGATGCGGACGAAGATCCGTGGCGAGCGGCGCTCCGAGAGCTGCGCGAGGAAACCAATGTCCGCTCGGTCAAGCGGCTTGGCGAGATCGCGGAATGGCTGCGCTACGACATTCCGCGCGATCTCGTCGGCCAGGCCTGGAAAGGAAAATATCGCGGGCAAACGCAAAAATGGTTCGCCATGCGCTTTACCGGAGCGGACAGCGAAATCGATGTCGACCATCCCGCCGGTCACGAAGCGGAGTTCGCCGACTGGCGCTGGGAACGGCTCGACAAGATTCCGCGGCTGATCGTGCCGTTCAAACGAGCGGTCTACGAACGCGTGGTGGCCGAATTCGCCGGCCATGCGGCGCCAGCGAAATGACGGCTGCACTATCGCGCCAATGCCGCCTGCAATGCGCGCAGTTGCTCAAGGCGGCGAGCGAGCTTGTCGCGCTCGGCATCGTCCTTGCTGTCCGCGACGTCTTCTTCGATGTCCCTGATATCGCTCGCCAGCAGCTCGAGATCGAAATCCTCACGCGTGCCGGCGCGATCGGCGAGCACAGTCAATCCGGCGGGACCCATTTCGGCAAAGCCGCCGACGACAACGACGGACTCGCGGGTGCCCTCGCGCATGATCGTTACGATGCCTGGTCGTAATGTCGTCACCATCGGCGCATGCCCGGGCAGCACGCCGAGGTCGCCTTCGCTGCCCGGCAGATCGACCTGATCGACGTCGCCGGAGAACAGCACCGTTTCCGGCGATACGAATTCAAAGTGTAACCCAGCCATTCCGCCTATCCGCTACCGCTTCCTACTAACTCGCTTCCCTTACGCCGCTGCGGCGAGCTTCTTGCCCTTTTCCACCGCCTGTTCGATGGTGCCAACCATGTAGAAAGCCTGCTCGGGCAGGTGATCGTATTTGCCCTCGCACAGCTCCTGGAAGCCGCGGATCGTATCAGCAAGTTCGACAAAGACGCCGGGAGAGCCGGTGAAGACTTCGGCGACATGGAACGGCTGCGACAAGAACCGCTCGATCTTGCGCGCTCGCGCGACCGTTAGCTTGTCCTCTTCGGACAGCTCGTCCATGCCCAAAATGGCGATGATATCCTGGAGCGCCTTATAGCGTTGCAGGATCTGCTGCACGCGCCGCGCCACCTGATAATGCTGTTCGCCGACGATCAGTGGCGAGAGCATGCGCGAGGTGGAATCGAGCGGATCGACCGCCGGATAGATGCCCTTTTCCGCAATCGATCGCGACAGCACGGTGGTGGCGTCGAGATGGGCGAACGACGTCGCCGGCGCCGGATCGGTGAGATCGTCGGCGGGAACGTAGATCGCCTGCACGGACGTCACGGAGCCCTTGGTCGTCGTTGTGATGCGTTCCTGAAGCGCGCCCATATCGGTCGCCAAGGTCGGCTGATAGCCAACCGCGGAAGGAATGCGGCCGAGCAGCGCTGAGACTTCCGAACCTGCCTGCGTGAAGCGGAAGATGTTGTCGACGAAGAACAGCACGTCCTGGCCCTGATCGCGAAAGTATTCGGCGACTGTGAGGCCGGTGAGGCCGACGCGGGCTCGGGCGCCAGGCGGCTCGTTCATCTGGCCGAAGACCAGCGCGCATTTGGAGCCTTCGACAGAGCCTTCGTGCGGGTCCTTGTTGACCTTGGACTCGATCATTTCGTGATAGAGATCGTTGCCCTCGCGCGTGCGCTCGCCGACGCCGGCGAACACCGAATAACCGCCGTGGGCCTTGGCGATGTTGTTGATCAGCTCTTGAATGATCACGGTCTTGCCGACGCCGGCGCCGCCGAACAGACCGACCTTGCCGCCTCTGGCATAGGGCGCCAGAAGATCGACCACCTTGATTCCGGTGACGAGGACTTGCGCCTCGGTCGACTGTTCGGTGAAGCTCGGCGTCGGTTGATGGATCGGGCGCAGCTCGGCGCCCTTGATCGGACCGGCCTCGTCAACCGGTTCGCCGATCACGTTCATGATGCGGCCGAGCGTACCGGGGCCGACTGGGACTGAGATCGGCCGGCCGGTATCGGAGACTTCCTGGCCACGGACCAGACCATCGCTTGAATCCATGGCGACGGTACGCACCGTCGACTCGCCGAGTTGCTGGGCGACTTCGAGCACCAGGCGGTTGCCTTGATTCTTGGTTTCCAGCGCATTGAGAATCGCCGGCAGGTGATCCTCGAAATGCACGTCGACGACCGGGCCGGTAACTTGAGTGATGCGTCCGACGGGTTGAGCCATAGTTCGTTCCTACTTCAATGGGAGGGCTGTAATTACAGCGCTTCGGCGCCAGATATGATCTCGATCAATTCCTTGGTGATCATCGCCTGGCGCGTGCGGTTGTAGAACAGGGTTTGGCGGCGGATCATGTCGCCGGCATTGCGCGTTGCATTGTCCATCGCCGACATTTGCGCGCCGTAGAACGAAGCGGCATTTTCCAACAGCGCGCGGAAGATCTGCACCGCGACGTTGCGCGGCAACAGATCATTGAGGATGTCCTCGGCTTCCGGTTCGAACTCGTAGATCGCCCCGCCGAGCGCATCGGCGGATTTCTGTTCAAATACCGGGGGAATGATTTGATGCGCGGTCGGCACTTGGGCAACGACCGAGCGGAACCGCGAAAAGAACAGCGTGCAGATGTCGAACTCAGATTTGGCGAACAGCGCGACAATCTTCTCCGCGATTTTTTCGGCGTTTTCGAAATGCAAGACGCGGACCGAGCGCAGGTCGACCAATTCGACGATCTGCTTGGGAAAAATGCGGCGGAGCTGATCGTAACCCTTGCGGCCGACGCAGAAGAACTCGACCTCCTTGCCCTCGGCGGCGAGCGTGCTGGCGCGGTCGCGCGCCAGCCGCACGATGGCGGAATTGAACGGGCCACACAGGCCGCGTTCGGCGGTACAGACCAGCAGCAGATGTTTCTGATCGCCGCCGCTGCCGCGCAGCAGCTGCGGCGCATTTTCCTGCCCGGCAACCGAGGCGGCGATATTGCCGAGCACCGCGTCCATACGGCTGGCATAAGGACGCGCCGCCTCTGCCGCGGCCTGCGCCCGGCGCAGCTTTGACGCTGCGACCATTTGCATGGCCTTGGTGATCTTCTGGGTCGCCTTGGTGGCGGCGATCCGACTGCGCAGGTCTTTGAGCGAAGCCATTGTTTAGCGCACAACCTTGGTTCAGCGCACAACCTTGCGATCAGGTGAACGTCCTGGCGTAACTATCAACAATAGTCTTGAGCTTGCCTGCGGTCGCGTCGTCGAGGTCTCGTGTATCGCGGATGGCGTTGAGAACGTCAGTGTGCTGGTTGCGCAACAGCCCCAGCAGTCCCTCCTCGAAGGCGCGAACGCGATCGACCGGCATCGGATCGAGATAGCCATTGACGCCGGCATAGATGACGCAGACCTGCTCCTCCATGCGCAGCGGCGAGAATTGCGGCTGCTTGAGTAGTTCGGTGAGCCGCGACCCCCGATTGAGCAACCGCTGCGTGGTGGCGTCGAGGTCGGAGCCGAACTGCGCGAACGCCGCCATTTCGCGATATTGCGCGAGCTCGCCCTTGATGCGCCCGGCGACCTTTTTCATCGCCTTGGTCTGCGCGGCAGAGCCGACCCGCGACACCGAAAGCCCGACATTCACCGCCGGCCGAATGCCTTGATAGAACAGGTCGGTCTCGAGAAAGATCTGACCGTCGGTGATGGAAATGACGTTGGTCGGAATATAGGCCGACACGTCATTGGCCTGGGTCTCGATCACCGGCAGCGCGGTGAGCGAGCCGGATTTGTACTCATCGTTCATCTTGGCGGCGCGCTCCAGCAGCCGGGAATGCAGATAGAACACGTCGCCCGGATAGGCCTCGCGGCCGGGCGGCCGCCGCAGCAACAGCGACATCTGCCGGTAGGCGACTGCCTGCTTGGACAGGTCGTCATAGATGATGACGGCATGCATGCCATTGTCGCGGAAATATTCGCCCATAGTGCAGCCGGAGAATGGTGCCAGATATTGCATTGGCGCCGGGTCCGACGCGGTCGCGGCGATCACGATCGAATAATCGAGCGCGCCGTTTTCCTCCAACACCTTGACAAATTGGGCGACCGTCGAGCGCTTCTGTCCGACCGCGACATACACGCAATAAAGCTTGATCTTCTCGTCGCCCGAGGCGTTGAGAGATTTTTGATTGAGGATGGTGTCGAGCGCGATCGCGGTCTTGCCGGTCTGGCGGTCGCCGATGATCAATTCGCGCTGGCCGCGGCCGATCGGGATCAGCGCATCGATGGCCTTCAGTCCGGTCGCCATCGTTTCGTGGACTGACCGGCGCGGAATGATGCCGGGCGCCTTGATGTCGACGCGCGAGCGGTGGTCGGCCTTGATCGGGCCCTTGCCGTCGATCGGGTCGCCGAGTGCATCGACAACACGGCCGAGCAGGCCCTTGCCGACCGGAACTTCGACGATGGCGCGCGTGCGCTTGACGGTCTGGCCTTCCTTGATCTCGCGATCGTCGCCGAAAATGACGATGCCGACATTGTCGTTCGCCAGATTGAGCGTCATGCCGCGCACGCCGCTTTCGAACTCCACCATCTCGCCGGCCTGCACATTGTCGAGCCCATAGACGTGGGCGATGCCGTCGCCGACCGACAAGACCTGGCCGACCTCGGAAACCTCAGCTTCCTGGCCGAAATTCTTGATCTGCTCTTTGAGGATTGCGGAAATTTCCGCGGCGCGGATATCCATTAGCGAGCCTCTTTCATCGCATGCTTGATGGCATTGAGTTTGGTGCGCAAGGAACTATCGACCATGCGGCTGCCGAGCTTGACGACCAGTCCGCCGATGATGGCCGGATCGACCTTGATGTCGAGGTCGACGTCCTTGCCGGTGACCGATTTGAGCGCAGCACGCAGCGTATCGACATGTTGCGACTTAAGCTGTTCGGCCACCGTGACCTCGGCGGTGACTTCGCCTTTGTGTTTGGCGACCAGGTCGCGGAATGCCTTGATCATGTCGCGCACCGCGAACAGCCGTCGGTTTGCCACGACCAGCTTGAGAAAATTCGCGGGCAGCCCACCGATGCCGGCGCGCTCGAGCACTGCCGACAATGCCTGCAATTGCTCATCGGCGGAGAACACCGGGCTGCGCACCAGCCGCATCAGGTCCGGACTCCCGGCGACGAGCGCATCGAAACGGTCGAGCTCGCTTTTCACCGCCTCGATCGCATTCGCTTCCCGGGCGAGATCGAATAGCGCGGTGGCATATCGGCCGGCGACGCCGGCGAGGATGGGTTCTTCAGCTGCCAAAATCTGTGCTCGCTGCGCGTACTCGGTGCGGTGTTCTGGCCAGTCTTCTTGGGTGGCGTTCTTGAGTTTTTCCGCAAGGACCCGCAACCGGCGCTGCGGCACAAGTCACTGGGACTCAACGCGGAATTCAACCGGGACGGCTAGTGCCCGGGCGCAGCCTCAACCACGTCCGGAAGGTCGGCGGTTGCTAACATGAAGCCCAATGCGGTGCAACAACGGGCAGCTGTGCAGAACCACCGCGCAACGGCAAAAACGACGGCCGGCTTTGAGCCGCCAAATCAAGACAGCGCTGGGGCGTCCTGCTATCACCGGCCGCAGAAAGGCAGCAACGACAATGGTCAAACGTCCGGCAAAATCCACCACTCGCAAATCGGTTTCCCCAAAATCAAATGCAAGACCAAAGCTGCTGCCCAGCGATCGGATCGCCTATTCGCCGATCATCGACCGTGCGCCGCTGAAATTGCCCAACGGCGCCCGCATGGCGGTTTGGGTGGTCATCAATGTCGAGGAATGGGATTCGACCCAGCCGATGCCGCGCACCGTCATTACGCCGCCGGCCGGCGGTTCGCCGATGCCGGACGTGCCGAACTGGGCCTGGCACGAATATGGCAATCGCGTCGGGTTTTGGCGCTTTGTCGAAGTGTTCGACGAATTCGCCATTCCGGGCGTGCTTGCCATCAATGGCTCGGCGCTGGCCGCCTATCCGGCAATCGTGCGCGCCGCGATCGAGCGCGATTGGGAGTTCATGGGCCACGGCTTCACGCAACGCAACTTGCAGAAGGTGCCCGACGAGCGCGCCGACATTCGCAAAGTGCGCGAGGTCATCACTAAATCAACCGGCAAGCGGCCGCGCGGGTGGCTCGGCCCAGGCCTGACCGAGACCTGGCAAACGCCGGATGTGCTGGCGGAGGAAGGTTATGACTACGTCGCCGACTGGGTGCTTGATGATCAGCCGGTATGGCTGAAGACCCGCGGCAAGCCGATCCTCAACCTGCCCTATACGCAGGAGTGCAACGACGTCGCCATGATGCTGATCCAGCACCACAAGGCGTCGGAATATTGCGAGCGCGCACTCGACCAGTTCGAGCAGATTTATGCCGACTCGGCGCGCTCTGCTCGCGTGATGGCGGTGTCGATGCATCCCTACATCATGGGCGCGCCGCACCGCCTGAAATATCTGCGCCGCATTTTCGAAGTGATCCGCAAAAAACCCGACGTGCTGTTCTGGACCGGCGCGCAAATCGCCGATTGGTTCGTCGCAGCCGGTCCGAAAGCACCGTGAGAAATCCCAGCCCGTCGTCGCGGGGTCCGGCGTTCCGAGCATCGACGCACACCGATATCGGCGCGCGGGTCATGCTCGTCTTCTTGAGCTTGATCTGGGGCATTACCTGGCCGGTGATGCGGATTGCGCTCAACGAAATCCCGCCGGTGACGATGCGCGCGACGGCCACCGTTCTTGGCGCCGCCACCTATTATGTGCTCTGCGTCGCCATGCGGCGCCGCTTGCTCATTCGTTCGCCGAAGGTATGGGCGCACATCGTGATCGCATCACTACTCAATGTCGTCGCCTTTAGCCTGTTCAGCGCTTTTGCCCAGCTTGCGGCGACAACCTCGCGCGTCGCAATTCTCGCCTACACGATGCCGATCTGGGCAGTGTTGCTGGCCTGGGCCTTTCTCGGCGAACGGCCGAACCGCCTGCAAGCGATTGCGCTTCTACTCTGCGCGACGGGTCTTGGCATCCTCATCTATCCCCTGGCGGCAAACGGCATTCCGCGTGGGATTGTTTTTGCGATCGCGATCGGCGTGTGCTGGGCCGGCGGCACGGTTTATCTGAAATGGGCGCAGATTCAGGCAGATCAGATGGGGGTGGGAAGTTGGCAGCTGACCGTTGCAGCCGTCATTCTCGTAGTCTGCATGTTGATCTTCGATGGCCGGCCGCATTTCAGCGAAGTGCATCCCGATGGCGCGCTGGCGACAGCCTGGACCGGGATTGCCAGCAGCGGCATCGCTTATGCGTTGTGGTTCACCATCATCCGGCGCTTGCCCGCCATCACGGCCTCGCTCGGCGTGCTCGCATCCCCGGTGATCGGCGTCGCCGGCTCTTTTTTCATTCTTGGCGAAGTGCCGACCGGCGCGGACATGACGGGGTTTGCCCTGATCTTCGTTGCCTCGGCTTGCGTATTGCTGAACCGGCAGAAGCCTCGACGGGTGGTTCGCGCGTCAGTTAGACCTTGACGCTTTCGCCAGTTCGGCGACCCGTGTCGACATCGCGCTTTGCCGGTCCGACAGGAGATCGATCACCGTGAAATGGTTGGTCGCGCGGAATTCCTGATAGCGCGCCTGCGCGCCGGCATTCTGCCAGCTCTGCGCGATCGTCTGGCTCTGCCTTTTGAACTCGTTTGATTCGAGCCCGCCGACTGCGGCATCGAAAACCCTGCCGCTCGGCACCGGCCAGAACAGCGGCGAAAGGTGGCGTGCCGTCGCCGCATCGAGCCGCAGATCCTGGTTGACGCTGGTCGCAAGCAGCGGCGCCAAGTCGAACACGCCGGAAATCGAATAGGCCGCCGGCACCAGATCGTCCGGCGCTTTGGGATAGAGTTTGCGCCAGTCGGTGGCGAGCAGTGCCGCCGCGAGGTGCCCGCCCGCCGAATGGCCGTAGACCGTCATGCGTCGGTTGAACCGCTGCCATAGGAACCCGCACATTCGGCGCATTTGTTCGACGATGTCGCCAATAGTGACATTCGGGCACAGGTCATAGCCGACGACCGCGACCGAGACCCCCTGCCCGTTCGGCCCGCGCGCCATCTGGCTGAACATCGACGGCTCGAGCGAGCGCCACCAGCCGCCGTGAATGAAAATCGCCAGCGGCGCCAGTTCATGTGCGGCGAGGAAAAGATCGACGGTCTGGCGCGGCGTGCTGCCATAGGTCAGGCCGAGCTCGGCGCGGCCGTTCTTGAGCATTTCGGCGCGGTAAAGCTCCGCCTCGTAGGTCCAACGGGCGAAAATCTCCGGATGCTCGGGCACGCGGGCGCGGTTGTTATATTCGGCTTCGTAGTCGATTGCGGCCACGGGCGCCTCCGGAACTTTGCGCGGCAAATTGCGGCTTGAAGTTTGCGGCATGAAATTTGCGGCATGTCTGCCGCGCTGGCAAGGTTGCCGCAACGCGGTGCGCAAAATCGAATGTGTTTCCGGAACCGATTTAGCCCGCTACAACAGCGCCATGCGAGTTGACGGCAAATCGATGCGCACCATTTGGCTGGAGCCGGATGGCTGGTCGGTCGGCATCATCGATCAGACGGCATTGCCGCACCGGCTGACCACGGCCCGCCTCGCCAGCCTGGAAGACGCAGCGCACGCAATCCGGGCCATGCTGGTGCGCGGCGCGCCGTTGATCGGCGCGACCGCGGCTTATGGAATATGCCTGGCTTTGCGCGCGGACGCCTCCGACGACGCGCTCGATCGCGCTTGCGCGACCTTGCTGCGGACCCGGCCCACCGCGATCAATCTTAAATGGGCGCTCGATCAGATGGTCGCCGCCGTGCTCAACCGCCCGCGCAGCGAGCGCGTCGCCGCAGCCTATCGACACGCTGGCGAAATTTGCGAAGAAGACATCGCGATTAATACGGCGATCGGGAAAAACGGCCTGCCGCTCATCGAGGCGGTTGCCGCGCGCAAGAAAACAGGCCAACCGGTCAATGTTCTCACCCACTGCAATGCCGGCTGGCTGGCGGCGGTGGATGTTGGCACCGCGACCGCGCCGCTTTATCTGGCGCACGATAACGGCATTCCCATCCACGTCTTCGCCGACGAGACGCGGCCGCGCAATCAGGGCGCCTCCCTGACCGCTTGGGAGCTCGGCCAGCATGGCGTGCCGCATACCGTGATTGCCGACAATACCGGCGGTCATCTCATGCAGCATGGGCTCGTTGACCTGGTCATCGTCGGCACCGACCGTGTCACCGCGGGCGGCGATGTCTGCAACAAGATCGGGACTTATCTGAAGGCGCTCGCCGCACGCGACAACAATGTGCCGTTCTATGTCGCCTTGCCGTCGCCGACCATCGACTTTTCGATCAGCGACGGGCTGACCGAGATCCCGATCGAGGAGCGCGGCGGCGACGAAGTTGCGACCATGAGCGGTCGCACCGCAACAGGGGCAATCGAGACCGTGCGGATCGTTCCCGACGGTTCGCCGGTCGCCAACTACGCTTTTGACGTCACGCCAGCACGGTTGGTGACTGGCCTGATCACCGAACGCGGCGTGATCGCCGCCGCGCGTAGCACGTTGGCGAGGGCTTTCCCGGAGCGGGCCGACGCGGCAGAATGAGAATCGCTTCAGTTCGCGTGGAGTCTGTTGCGTGCGTAAGCTCGGTGGCCGCTTTCCAACCTGCCGCTTCCCGGAATCCTGGTGATGAACGTTCCGCCACCCATCGCATCTGGCGCGGCTTCGCCGGCAACAGGGCGCGCGCCGTCGCCACTAAGCGATGGCCGGCAATCCCCGGCGGCGCTGGCGATTGCGCGCGGCACGGCGCGATATCTGCATGCGCTCGGCTATTGCGTCGTCAGCGAATTGCCGCTGCCATCGGGCCGCCGCGCCGACTTGGTCGCGCTCGGTGGTGACGGTGAAATCATCATCGTCGAGATAAAATCCTCGGTCGCCGATTTTCGGGCCGATCAAAAATGGATGGATTACCGGCATCACTGCGATCGGCTCTTCTTTGCCACACACGCCGGAGTGCCTTGCAACATTTTCCCGGCCGAGGCCGGATTGATCGTCGCCGATGCGTTCGGCGCCGCGATCATCTGCGAGGCGCCGGAGCAGCGCATCCCGGCGGCAACGCGCAAGTCGGTGATGCTGCGCTTTGCGCATGCGGCGGCGTTGCGCTTGCAGGCCATTGCCGATCCGCAAGGACCTTGTAACGGGCAATTCTAATTGACCGCGGATAATACCTGCGTTAGCGACGGTTGCGGACTGTTCAGCTGAAAGGGAGCGACTTCGTTATTTCGGCGCGCGCTTGGCCAGGATGCGCTGCAGCGTGCGACGATGCATGTTCAGCCGGCGCGCGGTCTCCGAAACATTCCGGCCGCACAATTCATAGATGCGCTGGATATGCTCCCAGCGGACCCGATCAGCCGACATCGGATTTTCTGGCGGCTCGATCTTTTTGTTGTCCAAGGCGAGCAAGGCTGCCGCGACGTCGTCGGCATCCACGGGTTTGGCGAGATAATCCACGGCCCCGAGCTTCACTGCGTTCACCGCAGTGGCGATATTGCCGTAGCCGGTGAGAATGATGGCCCGCGCCTCGGGCCGGCGCTTCTTCATGGCCGAGACGACGTCGAGACCGTTGCCGTCGCCAAGCCGCATATCGACCACGGCAAAGGCCGGCGCGGCCTTTTCCACTTGCAACAGACCGTCCTTGACCGATTCAGCCGTCGTTACCGTAAAGCCGCGGCCTTCCATGGCGCGGGCAAGCCGCTGCAAAAAGGACTTGTCGTCCTCGACGATCAGAAGTGAACGCTCGCTCGGCAGTGAGCTGGTCCCGGCTTCATTCATAAGACTTCGGGTCCGTTAAACAACCGCGGCCGGGTAAGATAGCACTCCGTTTGATGTGATCCCGGCAGAGTAACTTTACAATTAAGAACCGACGACCGCAGCCTCAAGTGGGGGTGGCGCGAGCGGCCGTTCAAAATCCTCGCGGTCCCAGCCCACCGTGATTGTAGCACCGTGCAGCGGCGGTGCTTGGTTAATCAGGGTGAGCTTCGCCCCGGAGCGCTCCAAAAGGGTTTTGGCGATGAAAAAGCCGAGTCCGAGGCCGAACAAAGCGGTTTCGTCGGCCTGCGAGCCCCGCGGGCTCCCCCGCCGATGGGTCACGTAAGGCGCGCCCAGCCGATCGACGACCTCGGGAGCAAAGCCCGGCCCGTCGTCACTGATCGAGATGCTGACCTCGTCCACGGTCCATTGGGCGGCAATCTCCACCCGGCTGTGGGCGAAATCCACCGCATTCTCAATCAGGTTGCCAAGGCCATAGCGGATCGCTGGATTGCGCTCTCCAGCCGGCTCCCCGGCCCGGTTTGGCGGGTAAGTCACGATGATCGAAACGCCGAAATTGCGCTGCGGCGCTACCGCTTCCTCGATCAGAGCCGATAGTGGCAAGCGGTCGAACGGCTCGCCGGCCGGCAATTCGGTGATTTTGGCGAGAATTTCGCGGCAGCGCTGGGCCTGCTCGCGCAACAGCTTGACGTCCTCGGCATAAGGCGAATCCGCTGCCAGCGCGCGTTCGATCTCGCGGATGACGACGGTGATGGTTGCTAACGGCGTGCCGAGCTCGTGCGCCGCCGCCGCGGCCAGCCCGTCGAGCTGGGACAGGTGCTGCTCGCGAGCCAAGACCAATTCGGTCGCGGCCAGTGCATCGGAAAGCTGACGCGCCTCTTCAGCGACCTGCCATGTGTAGACGCCGATATAACCGATCGCCAACAGGATCGAGAGCCAGACACCCACCATGTAGATTTCCGGCAGTTCGAGCGGGTTCTCGGCATCCCAGGGCAGATCGTAATGCAGGAACACGAGCATGGTGGCGCAGAACATCGCAAATGTACCGATCAACAGCGTCATGCGTGGCGGTAGCGCGGTTGCCGAAATCAAGACCGGACCAAGCAGCAGGAAGGCGAAGGGATTTTCCAGCCCGCCGGTGAGGTAAAGCAGCGCCGCCAACTCAGCGGTGTCGAACGTCAACAACCAGGCAGCCCGGTCCGGTTCCAGCCATTGCGTTTGGTGGAAACTGACACGCAGCACGACGTTGAGCAGGGCCGCAAGCGCAATCACGGCAACACAGGCCCAGATCGGAACTTCGAATTCCAGGCCGAAATGCACCACAAGAACGGCCGCCAACTGCCCGCAAACCGCGAGCCAGCGCAGCCGGACCAGAGTGTCCAGCCGCACATTGCGCGGGCGTTCGTGAGTTCGTGGCAGACCAAACATGCGACTAATGTAGCGGCCGGCGGGAGCGCCGCCAAATAGACTGGCGGCAAATAGGCTGGCGCCCGAGGCGTGAATGCGCGACAGTGAACGCGCTAAGCTCCTTCAGGAGTGGTGACCATGGCATACGAACTCGACCAGTTCATCTCCGATTGCCGTTCGATCCTGGAGCGAGATCCAGGTCCGGCAGGCCGCGAACAGGTGTGCAACCGGCTCGAACACTTGTTGCAGAATCCGGATTTCGTCCGCCGGCACTGCGAACAGGCGCCGCGCGGGTTGCACGTGCTCTATGAGGACCCCGGCCTCGGTTTTCAGATTCTCGCCCATATCAATGACAAAGCGCGCACCTCGCCTCCGCACGACCACGGCGCTTCGTGGGCCATCTATGGTCAGGCCACGCATTACACCGAAATGACTGAATGGGAGCGCGAGGACGATGGCCGCGATCCGGAGCACGCCAAACTCAAACCGGTGAAGAAATTCCGGCTCATGCCTGGCCAAGCCAGGATCTATCAGGACGGCAAGATCCATTCGATCGACTATCCCGATCACGCGCGCTTCGTTCGGGTGACCGGGACCAATCTGGATCGCATTCATCGCGTGCGCTTTGATCCCCATACTGGCGAAGTCAAACGCATGACGCCGCAGCAGGCGACGTGACGCCGACCGTCAGCCCGGTCGAATTGCGGGCCATGTTCGACGATGGCGGCGAGCTGGCGCTCGTCGACGTGCGCGAAGAGTTGATCTATTCACAAGGCCATCTGTTGCTGGCGCGCTCGGTGCCGCTCAGCCGGCTTGAGCTGAAGTTCGCGGCGCTCGTGCCGCGGCACGAAACGCGGATCGTGCTGTGCGACGATGGCGACGGACTTGCCGAGCGCGCCGCCGCCATCCTTTCACGCAACCGCTATACCGATTTGCGTGTGCTCGGCGGCGGCATCGCTGCGTGGGCAGCCGCCGGTTTTGAAGTATTCACCGGCGTCAACGTTCCGAGCAAAGCGTTCGGCGAGTTCGTCGAACATGAAGACGGCACGCCGAGCATTTCCGCGGACGAACTAGCGCGGCTCTTTCGCGAGAAGGCGGATCTCGTCGTCCTCGACAGTCGTCCGTTCAACGAATATGCGCGGGTTTCCATTCCGAGCGCGACCAACGTGCCCGGCGCCGAACTGGTATTGCGGGCGCGCGATATTGCGCCGTCGCCGAACACCTTGGTCGTCGTAAATTGCGCCGGACGCACGCGCAGCATTATCGGCGCGCAATCGCTGATCAATGCACGCCTGCCGAACAAGGTCATGGCGCTGCGCAACGGCACGATGGGATGGAGTCTTGCCGGATTTGACTGCGAGAGCGGGAAGAACCGCCGCGCACCGGGCGTATCGGTCGAAAAGCTGCAATGGGCCAAACGCGCGGCACAAGACGTGGCGCGGGCATGCGGGATCGAAACCATTGACGGGGCGAGGCTTGACGCGTGGCGGCGCGATCGATCGCGCACGCTTTATGTGTTCGACGTGCGCGATAGCGCCGAATACGAGGCCGGCCATATTGCCGGCGCGATTTCCGCCCCGGGCGGGCAACTGGTCCAGGCTACCGATCATTATATCGGCACGCTTGGCGCACGCATCGTGCTGACGGACGTTCTGGAAGTGCGCGCCGCCATGACCGCATCGTGGCTGCGGCAAATGGGCTTTGCCGATGTTTATGTTTTCGCGGCGGCCGGCGGCGAGAAAGGCCGGGCGGAACTTTCGGTCCTGCAGGGCGACGAGCGGCCCGACTTGGCGATCGACAGCACCACACTCGCCGGACTGCTGTCGCGCCAGTCCGCGAGCGTCGTCGACCTGTCATTGAGCCGGAATTACTTGGCCGGCCACATTCCCGGCGCCTGGTTTGCGATCAGGACCCGATTGGCGCGGGCGCTGCAACGAATTCGCATCGACGGAATGCTTGTGCTCACGTCGGAAGACGGGATGCTGGCCGAGCTTGCAGTGAGAGAGGTCGAGGAGCTGATCGACGAGCCCGTGCGTTTTCTCAATGGTGGCAACGCCGCCTGGCAGCGCGCCGGGCAGGCGTTCTCGAGCGAGCCAAGAATGGCCGATGAAGCCGTCGATCAATGGCGCAAACCCTACGAACGCTCGGGCGACGTCAAAGCGGCGATGCAGGATTATCTTGCTTGGGAAGTGGATCTCCTGCCGCGTATTAAGCGCGACGACACTTTGCGCTTCGACCGCTTCAGGCCGCGGCTTGCAGCAGAAGCTCACTGAGGCGATCCGGCGTATCGACCATCACGTCGTGGCCGCAAGGGACCTCATAGTTGCGCCAAGATCGATCCGATTGCACGGCGGCAAACGCGCAATCGAAGGCCGGGTTGGCGTAGGATTTGGCGCGTATGTAGGTCTTTCGTGCGATCCGGTCGCGGGCGCCGGTGAGCCTGATCGGCGATGTGAAGGTCCCGATCGGCTGGGGCACGCATAACGCATCGACCCAGGCGCGATCGGCTTCATTCACTCCGAACGCCGCCGCCGGCCGCGGCGGCACACCAGGATCGCCGCCCTTCACGGCGGCGCGAATGGCGTCCTTCAGTGCCGGCCCGGTAATGTCCTCAATCGCGTCGCCGTTGTGCGGCAGAAAAGCATCGAGGAACACGATCGAGCGAATGAGGTCCGCGGCCTGTTCGGCAACCCCCGAAATGACGAATCCGCCGTAGGAGTGCCCGCACAAGACGACATCACTCAGCCGCTCCCATTTGATCACGTTGATGACGTCGGCGATGTGAACGTCGAGATCGAGATCGGGCCGCAGCAGATGCGAACGTTCACCGAGCCCCGTCAGCGTCGGGGTGAAAACAAGATGCCCGCTCGCACGAAGGCGATCGGCAACGCGTCGCCAGCACCAGCCGCCGTGCCAGGCGCCGTGCACGAGCACAAAATTGTAGGCCATGAGTGCCCCCTCTCCTTCCCCGCCCATGAATTAGGGCTGCCATGCGGCGCCGGCGGTGCTCTCGGTGCCCGTGTCGTGGCGCGTTTTGTCGATGACTCGCCATAACGCCCGCATCACGTCCTCGACACCTTGTCCGCTCACTGCGGAGAGAACCAGGGGCGCCTGCTTTGCGGCGCGCTTGATGCGCGCGACCTGCTCCTCGATCTGCTTTCGCGTGAGCGCATCGGCTTTATTGAGCGCAACGATTTCAGGCTTTTCGGCGAGGCCATGACCGTAGGCCGCCAGCTCGGCGCGCACGGTTCGATAGGCGGCGCTGGCATCTTCGCCGGTACCATCGACGAGATGCAGCAGCACGCGGCAACGCTCGACATGACCGAGAAAGCGATCGCCGAGACCGATGCCCTCGTGCGCACCCTCAATCAGGCCGGGAATATCGGCGAGCACGAATTCGCGACCGTCGACGTCGACAACGCCAAGCTGCGGGTGAAGCGTGGTGAACGGGTAGTCGGCAATTTTCGGCTTGGCGGCGCTAACCGCGCCGAGAAAGGTCGACTTGCCCGCATTCGGCAAGCCGATAATGCCGGCATCGGCAATGAGCTTGAGCCGCAGCCGGATTGTCAGTTCGACGCCCAACTGACCAGGATTGGCGTGACGCGGCGCGCGGTTGGTCGAGGTCTTGAAATGCGCATTGCCGAAGCCGCCGTTACCGCCGCGGGCCAGCACGACCTGTTGCCCGATCTCGGTGAGATCGGCCAACAGCGTTTCGCCGTCCGCGTCATAGATCTGGGTGCCGACCGGCACTTTGAGAATGCTATCGGCGCCGTTGGCGCCGTGCCGGTCCTTGCCCATGCCGGCGCGGCCATTGCCGGCGGTAAAATGCTGCTGGTAGCGGTAATCGATCAGCGTGTTGAGGCCGTCGACCGCTTGCGCGGTCACGTCGCCGCCTTTACCGCCATCACCGCCGTTCGGCCCGCCGAATTCAATGAACTTCTCCCGCCGGAACGAGACGCAGCCATTGCCGCCATTGCCCGAGCGGATGTAGATCTTGGCCTCGTCCAGAAACTTCATTTGGCTCACTGGTAAAGCGCGCAGAGCAGGCGCACAACCTCAATTGCCGCCGCCGATGCGCGGTGGCTGGACCTGCGGGCCTTGATATAAGCTCTAAACCGGCGAGGCCGGAGCCCAGGCCGCGATGGTCGTTTGAACTGCCTCGGAGAGCGAAAACCGTGTGGAGTGTTGTAAAGCTCGCAAGCCGAGCCGCAGTCTGGCGAAGGACGTCCGATCCGCCGCTTGTGGGTTTGCCCACGCTGCTTGCCTGCGCCACGCTGTTGGCCGCAACACGCGTGCTGCTGCAGCTCGCCGAGGCCGGGTCCTGGGACGCATTCAATCCATATGGACTCAATGCGGTGGTGGCATGGATCGCGCTCGAGCTTGCGATCGCCGCGCTGTTCGTGCAGGCGCAGGCGCGCATCACCGCGCTAGCGGCGATGTTCGTTCTGTCGTTGATGACCGACATCGCCTTGAGCGCCATCAACCTTGGCGCACCTCCGATCGCCGCGACGGCTATCCAGTCTTTGGTGCCGAGCGGCACGATCGTGCTCGCCGCAACCTATGGATTGTTGTTCGTCTGGTGGAGCGGCGCCATGGTTTGCATCGTCGGCAGCCTCGAAAGACGGTCCGATTGGCGGCTCGTCGCCAGGGTCGCCGGGCTGTGGCTCGCGCTGTTCGGCGCCAACCTGCTCGTCCCGCACACACCGGTCTTTGCGCCGCCGGACTTTGATCCGCGTAGCGCCAACTGGTGGGAAGCCGTCTATGCAACGCAACGCGCGGAAAGCAAGCCGCGGCGCAACGGCGAAATCGCGGAAATCGAAAAGTTGCAGCACAAGCTGCTGCAGAGGCAAATCGCGCAATTGGCGGCCGCGCGCAAAGACGAAACCAACATTTATACGCTGGCGCTCGCGGGCTGGGCCGACCAGGATGTTTTCATCAAGGAGCTCGACGGCGCGCTAGAGGCGATCGCCAGCGTTTTGCCGATCAAGAACCGTACCGTTCGCCTCATCAATCGCCCGGACACGGTGAAGACGATTCCGCTTGCCAATTTTCCGAATTTCGCGGCGGCGGTGCACGGCATCGGCGCGATCATGGACCGCGACAATGATGTTTTGATCCTGCTGATGACCTCGCATGGCTATCCCGCCGGCTTTGCTCTGCAATTGCCGGGCGACAACAGCGTGCTCACGCCCCAGCAGGTTGCCGCCGCGCTCGACGGCGCGGCGATCAAGAATCGCGTCGTGATCGTGTCCGCCTGTTATTCAGGAATTTTCGTATCGCCCTTGGCGAACGACACCACGATCGTGCTCACCGCGGCGGACGCCGAGCATACGTCATTCGGCTGCGCTCCCGAGCGAGACTGGACCTATTTCGGCGACGCATTTTTCCATCAGAGTTTGCATCCGGGTTCGGACTTCGAAAGCGCGTTCGATCATGCGCGTGTCCTGATCCACGGCTGGGAAATGATGGATCATGCCACGCCGTCCAATCCGCAGGGCGCGTTTGGCCGCGCTTTGGTCGCCAAACTGGCGCCGTTCTTCGCTACCAATCCGCGTCCGTGAAAGCCGGCGGCGCGGCAGGCCGCCAAGCAACTTGCCTAGGCAACCTGCCGAGAGCGCAAAAAAATCGATTGGCGCTCTAGCATTTTAATTGAGCATGATCTTTTCGGAAAATCGGTTCCCACTTTTCCGGATCATGCTCTAGGCAACCTGCCGCGCTTTGGCCCAGGCCTTCAGCGAAGCCCACAAACCGCGATCCAGCCGAAAGCGGTCGATTGGTGCCGCGGAATTGATGGCGCGAATGCGACACAATTGGACACTCGTCCATTGGAAGCCACACTTCTCCAGCACGCGACGCGACGCCGGGTTGCTGACCCGCGCCCCGGCTTGCAGCGCCTCATGGCCGAGCTCGCCGAAGCCGTAATCGATCACGGCGCGAATTGCTTCGGTCGCGTAGCCTCGGTTCCAGAACGGCACGCCGATCCAATAGCCGAGCTCAGCTCCGTCCGATCGCGCATCGATGCCGCACGCACCGATCATCGCGCCATCAAGCACGATGGCGAATGTCGCGCCGCTGCCTTGACGATTCGCTTCGGCGAGGAAGCGTTCGCCGTCGGCCGCCGTATAGGGATGCGGAATCCGCGCGGTGTTCTCGGCGACCCGGCGGTCGCCGGCCAATTTGACCATTGCCGGCACGTCGCTCGGCGACGGCTTGCGCAGCAGAAGCCGCTCGGTTTTGAGCACAGAAAGCTGGCGTGCATTCACCTCTCCCGCCCGGCTTGGCGTGAAAGCGGCGATTGGAAATTCTGTTGCGAGCGTCATCGCTGGGCTCCTGCAAGAAACCGAAAGGGGAGCCGGCATGCCGGTCTCCCCTTTTTCGAGCCCATTGGGGCCCACCGGTTCGACTGGATGCCGGCGGACCTCGTATGATCCACCGTTTACTGGGCCGCGGCCTCACTCATCGGACGTACCGAGACGAAAACGCGGCCTTTGGTTTTGGTACGAAACTCAAGTTTGCCGGCGATCTTGGCAAAGAGCGTGTGATCCTTGCCGACGCCCACATTGCGTCCGGCATGCCATTTGGTGCCGCGCTGGCGGGCAATGATGTTGCCGGCCAGCACCGCTTCGCCGCCGAAAATCTTCAATCCAAGGCGCTGCCCGGCCGAGTCACGGCCGTTACGCGAGGATCCGCCTGCTTTCTTATGTGCCATTACTCGGCTCCGAACCTAGCTTCGAAACTCACTTGCGCTCTACCTATACCGGATTCGTGACAAAAGCATCACCTGCCGGTGTTCTTTTGATCACTTCTTTTTGCCCTTTGCGGGCTTCGCCGGCTTTTTCTCCTTCGCCGAGGCTTTTTGTTTCCCTTTTTCCGGCGCTTTTGCCTTGCGCGCCGTTGCGTTGTCTTCGGACCCCGCGCTCACGGCTGCGGCGCCGGCCGCCTGTTCAGAAGCGGGCGCAGCCCGCCGCGCACGTTTTGGCCGTGCCTCTTTGGACGGCTTTTTACCATCGGTCAAAATTTCGGTGATGCGCAGAAGCGTGAATTCCTGGCGATGACCAATCTTGCGGCGTGAATTCTTGCGCCGGCGTTTTTTGAAGGCGATGATCTTCGGCCCGCGAGCTTGCTTGAGCACTTCGGCCGCAACCGTGGCGCCGGGAACCGTCGGCGCGCCCAGCGTGAGACTGTCGCCGCCAACGACCAGGACCTCGCCGAATTCGACGATCTCGCCGGGCTCGCCCTTGACCTTGGCGACCTCGAGCACGTCATCAGCGATGACCCGGTACTGCTTGCCGCCCGTTTTAAAGACCGCGAACATCTTTCTTCCTCATCCTTGCAGGGCATCGTCACAAGGCTCGATGCTCGGGTCACTCCGCCCGGACCGGGTTCTTCAGCCTGTTCTCTGCTGACCTGTTCTGCTGACGGTCGGCGGGACGCGGCGCGAATGGTCGCATCGGGCGCGCTGACCGGCGCCGTTATGACTGGCCGATAACTGCCTGTCAAGAAATGCAAAGCGGGCCGAATGCAGTGAAAGCCAGCTTGCACGGGCCAAACCGCTGCTCTGCCGACGCCCAATAAAGCCCACTCAGTACATATTCAATAATTCTTGGAGATGACCTCGATCCGGCCGCCGTGCTAAAGCGCGAGTTAGTCATGGTTTCGGCAATGCCGCGTAGGTTCCGGGTAGCAATGGCGATGGCAGAAAGCAGCGCACTGATGCTTTCGCGTCGCGCCCTGCTGGCCAGCGGCGCGCCCGCGCTCGTGATCGCGACTGCTCGTGCGCAAACCCAAAGCAGCGGCGCGAACTATCCCGAGCGCCAGGTCTCGTTCATCGTGCCGTTTGCGCCGGCCGGAGGCACCGATATTCTCGCTCGCCTTCTGGCGCAGAAGCTCGAGCAGCGCTTCGGCAAGCCGTTCGTGGTCGAAAATCGGCCGGGGGCCGGCACCGTTTTGGCAACCAATTTCCTCGCCCACTCGCCGCCCGACGGTTACACGATCATGATGGCGGTCTCCTCGCTCGCCGCCGACGTGACGCTCTACAAGAGTCTGCCATACAATCCAGCCAACGATTTCGTGCTGGTGGCACTCATAGCCCGGGTCCCGTTCGTACTCGTCGTCAATCCGTCGCTGGCGGTGAACAACGTCGAGGATCTCATCAAGCTCGCCAAGCAACGCACGCTCAGTTACGGCTCCGGCGGCGTCGGTGCGTTTCATCACTTGGCCGCTGCATTGTTCGCCAGCATGGCCGGAATCAAAATGACGCACGTGCCGTACCGCGGCACCGCGCCCGCGCTCAATGATCTGATGGCTGGTTACATTCAGGTGTTGTTTGCCGACTACGGCCCGGCCTCGCCTCTGATCGCGAGCGGCAAGGTGCGCGCGCTTGCTGTGACGACCAAACAGCCGTTCGCGGTGCTGCCTGAGATCCCACCGCTGACCGACGCCGGCTTGCCTGGCTTCGATGCCGCGGCATGGCAGGGGGTAATTGCGCCGGCGCAGACGCCGCCGGCGATCGTCGCCAAATTAAATAGCGGACTTAATGCCGCCGTGGCGACGAACGAGGTTCAGACAAAGATGCGCGACATAGGCATGATTCCGGTCGGCACTGGCTCGCCCGAGGAGCTCGCCGAATTTTTCCACTCCGAAATCGTACGCTGGGGTAAGGTCGTCGAAGATGCCGGCATTGCTCGATCGGAGTGAAGAAATTGTCTGAGGGGGCACGGCCGGCGGAGACACGGCGAAACTTGCCGCTCGGCGACGAGATATTTCTCGACCATGTCGGCCATTTCGTGCGCGAGGCCGAGGCGGCCAGCCAGGCGCTGCGCCGCGCCGGTTTTGCGCCGACGCCGGTCTCTATCCAATCGGACAGGGACCCTTCCACCGGCGGCTTAATTCCCACTGGCACCGGCAACGTCACGACGATGTTTGCCCGCGGCTACGTAGAGGTCGTATTCAAAACTTCTGATTCGCCACTGGTCCGTGAATTCGATACCGCGCTGGCACGACGCGCTGGACTGCACCTTGCTGCTTTCTCCGTCGCCGATGCGGACGCGGCGCGGCGGCGTCTCGCCGCTGCGGATTTTCCGGTACGCGATCTCGTGCGCATGCAGCGCCCGGTCAAGACCGAGGCTGGTCCCGATCTTGCGGCGTTCACTATTGCGCGAGTCCAGGCGAGCACAATGCCGGAAGGGCGCATCCAAATATTGACGCACCACACCGAGCACACGGTGTGGCAGCCGCGCTGGCTTGCGCAGCCGAACAGCGTTTGCGATCTCATCGATGTCGTCATCGCAGTCGCCGATGTCGAAGAAGCCGCGCAGCGGTTCGCACGCTTCACCGGCAGGCCTGCGACTTCCACCGAGGGCGGCGGCGCGCTGATCCAGCTTGACCGTGGCGGCATCTATCTGCTCAGCCAGCGCAGAGCCGCCGAGAAATTGCCTGAAGTGCCGGTCACCTCGCTGCCGTTCATGATCGGCTATGCGGTCGGCGTGCAATCACTTGCCGCGGCGGAGGAAGCGGTCGACCATGCCGACCTTGAATGGCGCGCCTTCGAAAACGGCATCGTCGCCACCTTTCCGACCGAATTGGGTGAAGGCGCCTGGTTTTTTGTCGAACAACCCGCAAACTTGCCCTGGCGGCGGTAACATGGCGGCGCTGAGCGCGACTTATCGGCAATTTGGTTTTGCCGCGCGGCATGCGATATTCGGCAGGCCAAATTTCGGGACAAGCTTTGCACAGTCCGGCAGACCTCACGACATCATGGCCCGACACGATCCACGCGCATTTTCGGCGCGTTGGCGTGCGCCAGGTCGGCTACGTGCCCGACGCCGGCCATAGCCTGTTAATCGCGCTATGCCAGGACGATCCGCAGATCGCCGACGTGGTGCTGACCACGGAAGAAGAGGGCGTCGGCCTCGTCGCCGGCGCGGCCTTGGGCGGGCAGCGCGCGGCGCTGCTTATGCAATCGAGCGGCGTCGGCAATTGCGTCAATATGTTCTCGCTCTTACGCAATTGCGGCTTCGGCTGCATCGTGCTCATCACGATGCGCGGCGAGTTCGGCGAATTCAATCCATGGCAGGTGCCGATGGGCACCATCACCGAGGAGGTGCTGCGGCTTTCCGGTTTCCTCACTTACCGGATCGAAACTGCCGATGCGGTCGATGAGGTCGTCGGCGCCGGCTGCGACATGGCGTTCAACGGCAATCTGCAAGTTGCGATCCTGCTGTCGCAGCGGCTGATCGGCCCCAAGCAATGGACGCGGTGAGGACAGCGTGATGCTTGATCGCCGCGATTTCGTGCAACATCTGCTTACCGACCGCGGCGATCTTCTGGTCGTGCCCGGGCTCGGCTCGGCGACCTATGACGTCGCCGCGGCCGGCGACCACCCGTTGAATTTTTATCTATGGGGCGCCATGGGCGGCACCGCGATGATCGCGCTCGGGCTGGCGCTGGCGCGGCCAGAGCGCCGCGTGGTCGCGATTCCAGGTGATGGCGACATTCTGATGGGGCTGGGCAGCCTTGCCACTATCGGAGTCAAGCAGCCGAAAAATCTCGTCGTGGTCGTGCTTGATAATGCCCATTACGGCGAAACCGGCATGCAGCCAAGCCATACCAGCGCCGGAGTCGATTTCGTCGCTGTGGCGCTCGCCTGCGGTTTCCGAAAGGCGCTCACCGTCACGCGCAGCGAGGAAGCAGCCGAGGTGCGCCGCTTACTGCACAGCGGCGAAGGGCCGATCCTGGTCAATGCCAAGATCAAGCCCGAGGACGTGCCGCGCGTTTTACCGTTGCGCGATGGTCATGCCATCAAGGACCGCTTCATTGCGGCGTTGAATGCGCGCTGAACGCCCGCTCAGCATTTGTGAAAGAACTTGTAGATTTCCGGCCGTTGCATCCAGATCAGTTGAAACGTCAATCCGCCATGGGCATCGATCCATTTGAGGATGTCTTGCGGATAAATGCGCAGCAATGTGTCGGTGACGAACGGAAATGTCCCGGCATGGAAGCCAAGGGCCGCATCCGGCGTGACGCAAATGTCCTTGCGCGGGAAATATCCGGTCAGCAGGGTACACGCGGAAGCGCAAAGGCCGACGATGCGAATATTCACCTTTTGCGCCGCGAGTTTCTCCCACTTCTGCTGGTAGAGATAGACGAAGCCGCCATGGTCGCCGCCGATATCGATGGTTTGCGCGCGCGCCGGCGACGCCGCGATCATCACGACAAGCGCCACTACAACCTGCCAAAATTTCATTTCAGTTCCCCACCCGTGTTGCTGCCGTTTTTGCCGCTTGCTTGACCGCCGCGACGATTTCCGGATAGGCGGCGCAGCGGCACAGATTGCCGGATAAGTAATGGCGAATGTCCTCGTCGCTCGGATCGGGATGCTGTTTTAGCAATTGTTGACACATCAGCACGAAACCAGGCGTGCAGAAGCCGCACTGGAAGGCGCCGCAGGCGATGAAGGCCTCTTGCACATTGCTCAGAACGCCGTCGGCATCGAGATGCTCGACCGTGGTCACCGCTTTGCCGTCGACCCAAACAGCAAAATAAAGACAGCCCGACACCGCCCGCCCATCGACCAAAACGGTGCAGCAGCCGCATAGGCCCTGCCCGCAGCTCTCGCGGGCGCCGAACAGGTCGAATCGCTGCAACAGCTCGACCAGGTTGCGATGCGGCTCGATTGCGGTCGAGACCGCCTGGCCATTGAGCGTGAAATTTATGGTGCGCGCGCTCATCAATCGTCCTCGAGCGGGCGGCCGTCTTTCACTCGCAATGCGCGCAACACCGCTTCGGCAGTGATCGGCAGTTCCGCGATACGCACGCCTACGGCATCATGAATGGCGTTTGCGATCGCCGGCGATACGCCAAATGTGCCGCTTTCGCCGAGTCCCTTCGCGCCGAACGGACCGGAATTCTGTTCGGCATTAACAAGCTCGTTTTCCATCGGCG
>Ga0209465_10000057_pt1 | contig 48217 bp, 43 predicted proteins | sample PanSoiPlot1MoBio_FD_188321 | JGI IMG/M metagenome (GOLD analysis project Ga0209465, IMG submission 188321) | Tropical forest soil microbial communities from Panama analyzed to predict greenhouse gas emissions - Panama Soil Plot 1 MoBio (SPAdes)... | ecosystem: Environmental > Terrestrial > Soil...
CCGTTCACGCCGGACATCACCCGCGCTCTCGACGAGGCGCCGTCACCGACGCCGCGCTTGTCGACGCCTGCTTTGCCTGGGCCAATGGCGATGCCGACAAGCGCCGGCAGATTTTGACAGTGCTTCAACGCGCCACCCAGCCCGATCACGGCGCCATGGCCGACCGGGCGTCCGATTTGCTCGATCACCTGGTCAGCACCCGCACACGCGACCTCGCCGCCGACATGGTCGCCGTGATGATCGACACGCCGGGGGCGCTGGTGGAGAGGCTTGATGAGCGGATCGAAGCGTTTGATGAGGAGACGCTGGCCGCCCTTAATGATGTATTGCCGCTGCAGTCGCTGAGTTTGATGGAGCTATCGTTATGCGTTGCTGAGAGTGGCACCAATCTTGCGCGCGCAAAAGCTTTCAAGCTGGCACCGGAGACTGTGCCGGAACGACATGAAGCGATACTCAGCAATCTCGCCGTACGTGTAACCACACTCGGCATCCGCCTCTCCAAGCTGGGCCGGCGCGAGGAGGCGCTGGCGGCGTCGCAAGAGGCCCTCGACATCTATCGACACCTCGCCGCAACCCGCCCCGACGCCTTCCTGCCCGATCTGCCGAGGAGCCTGAATAACCTCGGCGTCGAACTCTCCAACCTGGGCCGGCGCGAGGAAGCGCTGGTAGCGTTGCAGGAGGCCGTCGACATCTATCGGCGCCTCGCCCAGAGCTGCTCCGACGCCTTCCTGCCCGATCTGGCGAGGAGTCTTGGAGTGTTGGGACAGGCACTTGTACAAGCAGAACGACACGCCGATGCGGCCAACGCGCTTCACGAAGGAATGGAGACGATCGCGCCATTCGTCAAAAGACATGCACAGGCATTCGGCGATCTAGCGCTCACACTCGGCCGGATTTACATCGCTGCGTGCGAGGAGGCGGGGGCCGCGCCGGACGCTGCTCTGCTCGAACGTGTCACGAAGGCGCTCGGCGGCCCCCGATAGGACCGCGGTAACGGTAATTAGACACCTCTAATTGCTACTTATCAGTCTGGTCATTTTGGCAAAACGAAATACCCCTTTTTTGAGCCATCAAATCAAGGGCATACAACGCCCTCTGTTCCGGCCTCTCAGCCGTATATCAGCCCGCTTCACCCCGCTTTGTGACGAACGCCCGCCACCCACCGAAGCTCGAGATATCCCGTGCCCCCTTCACCGCCTCCGGTTCGACCAGCAAGCCCTTCACCCAACGGCCGTCAGCGAGCCACACTGAGCCGATCGACAGCGGCGGCGGGACGGCGGCGGTGAAGCGGCCGAAGGGCTCGGGCGGCATCGCCCAGACTTCCACCGTGATGACGCTGCCCTGGCCGGCGGCGACGCGCAGCAGGCCGGGCTTGGGCGGGGTGGTGCCGGGGAGCGCGTAGAGCCGGTAGTCGGGCGCGGTGGCGGTCGCCTCGACGAAGCGCGCTCGATGGGCGAGCAGTTCGTGATTGAGCGGCATGCCGGAGAGATGGGCGCCGACCACCGCCAGCGGCACGGCCTCGCCCGGCGCCGCCGGAACGATCTCGCCCCGTGCCAACGGCGCACCCGCACCCAGCGCCCCCGGTATAGCCGCGCCCCGCGCCAGCGCTGCGGCCTCACCCAGGGCATCGGGCAGGGGCACCAGCGTCGGCTGCTTACGGCCCAAGGCGCCGATAGGCAGGGAGGTGTCCGCGTGAAACTGCCGGCCGATCGAAGCGAGGTGGCCGTCATTGCCGCTGGGCGCCAGCAGCGTGATGCCGAATGGGGTGAATGCGGGAGCACTAGAGGGTACTTCGGCAAGGTTGAAGCGCGGGTCGTGGCCGGGCTTGTCCCGGCCACCCCGATCATGATGGCTCGGTGCCTCGAAATTCGGGGTCGCCGGGACAAGCCCGGCGACGACGCCGGTGTGTGATTCACGCGACGGGCCGTCCTCATTCAGCGCCGCCGGCAGTGCGAGGCCGCACAGGTCGAGCAGGTTGACGAAGTTCGTGTAGGTGCCGAGCCGCGAATTGAGCCCGACCGGGTCGGCGAGAATCTGCTCGACCGTGTAGACCGTCGGCGCGGTTGGCAGCGCCAGGAGATCGACTGCTTCGAAGGTCCCTTCGACAATGCGACGCAGGCGCGCGAGCTGGTAGAACGCCGTGAACGCGTCGACCGCGAGCGGACGCGCGCCGTCGAGGATGATGCCGCGCGTCACCGGATGCATCGACTCCGGCGACGAGGCGATCAGGTCGCGGGTCGCTGCATAGCGCTCCGCCAGCCACGGGCCCTCGTAGAGCAGCCTTGCAGTGTCGTAGAACGGCTCGATGTCGATCTCGACGATGTTTGCACCGCGCCCCGCCAGCCGGTCGAGCGCCGCGACGTAGTCATCGGCGGCGCGGCGGTCGCCGAAGAACACGCGCTGGCCGGGCCGCGGCACGCCGACGCGGAAATGCGGCGGCAACGCGGTCGGCGGTTGCAGCGGCCGGCGCCGCGCATAAGGATCGTCGGGGTCGAACCCCGCCATGACGGCGAGCACGGCCGAGCAGTCGTCGGTGGTATGGGCCAACACCGATACGCAATCGAGCGTGCGGCACGCCGGCACCACGCCGACCGTGGAGATGAGCCCGAGGCTCGGCTTGCAGCCGACGATGTTGTTGAACAGCGCCGGGATGCGGCCGGAGCCCGCCGTATCGGTGCCGAGCGCCGCCGGCACCAGGCCGGTGGCGACCGCGACGGCAGAGCCTGAGCTCGATCCGCCCGGGATGAGCTTCGCATTGAGCGGATTGCGCGGCACGCCATATGGCGAGCGCACGCCGACAAGGCCAGTCGCGAATTGATCGAGATTGGTCTTGCCGATGATGATGGCGCCGGCCTGGCGCAGCCGCGCCACGCAAGCGGCGTCGAAAGCGGGGCGGTAGGCAAAGGCCGGGCAGGCGGCCGTAGTCGGCAGGTCGCGCACGTCGATGTTGTCCTTGACGGCGAGCGGAATGCCGTAGAGCGGCAGATCGTGGTCGCCGCTTGCCGCGAGCTGTTGCGCCTGCGCGAGCGCCTCCGTCTCGTCGACGAGCGTGATGAAGACCGCCGGATCATCAAGCGCGCGGATGCGCGCATAGCTGCGCGCCACGATGTCCGCAGGCGTGAGGTCGCCGGCCCGATAGGCGTTGAGGATTTCGGCAACCGTCTCGATGTCACGCGCGGGCAAGTGAACGCTCCGGAGAGCCATGGGCTCATTGTGGGTTCCACTATCCTATCCGTTGTGCAGCGCGAAGAGGGATCGGACTTTGAAACCTCTTCCGTCCGTCTCACGCGTCTGCTAACCGCGTGGGCCATTCTCACGCGCCATCCCTGCCAGCCCGTTCCACCCGAGGGAGTTTTGGATGACGGCTCCGCGACGCCCGCTGATCGCCGGCAACTGGAAGATGAACGGTCTCCTCGCGTCGCAGCGTGAGCTTGCCGCGATCGTGGTCGCCTCTGCGGGCTTGCGCCCGAAGGTCGACCTGATGGTGTGTCCGCCCGCGACCCTGATCATGCGGTTCGTCGAAAGGGCGGGCGACGCCATTGCGATCGGCGGGCAGGACTGCCACGCCGAGGCGAGCGGCGCTTTCACGGGCGATATTTCGGCCGAAATGCTGGCTGACCTGGGCGCCAGCGCCGTGATCGTCGGCCATTCCGAGCGCCGTGCCATGCACCACGAGAGCGACGCGCAAGTGCGGCGCAAAGCCGAGGCGGCCTGGCGGGCCGGCCTCCTCGCGATCCTGTGCGTCGGCGAAACCCGCGATGACCGCGCCGACGGCCAAACCCTCGCGGTGGTCGGCACGCAGCTCAAGCACTCGGTTCCGGATGGCGCGACAGCGCAAAACCTTGTCATTGCCTACGAGCCCATATGGGCAATCGGCACCGGGCTCACCCCGACGCCTGCCGATGTCGCCGAGGTGCACGGCTTCATCCACGGGCGGCTCACGGCGCGCTTTCCGCCGAGCGGGCAGGATATCCGTATTCTCTATGGCGGCTCGGTGAAGCCGGCGAACGCCAAGGAGCTGCTGACTGTCGCCAATGTGGATGGCGCGCTAATTGGCGGCGCCAGTCTCAAGGCGGAGGAGTTTTTGGCGATTGCAGGGGTGTACTAAATCCCTCCCCGACTTCGTGGAGGGTGGTGCGCTCCTGCGCGCCGGGTGGGGCCCCACCCGGCCTCGCTGCGCTCGGCCACCCTCCCCGAAGTCGGGGAGGGATTCAGCCATAGCCTTTGGATGGCGCAGCGAAATCCAAGGCCGCCGGAGGGATCGCATGCTGTCCCCGGATTGCGCTGCGCTCGATCCGAGCTACACTTCACTTCTCTTCAAACGGCACGTCTTGGGAGCAAAGAAAAAATGCGAAGAATGATCCTGCGGGTAAGCGCTGCCGTGCTGGCCGTGATGTTTTCCGGCGTCGGCGCAGTGGCGGCGGATGTGGCCCACGGCAAAGAGCTGTTTGTTGCCTGTGCGGCGTGCCACACCGAAAGGCCGGATGCGATCGGGCCGAACCTTAAGGGCGTATTCGGCCGCAAGTCGGCGGCGCTCGATGACTTTCGCTACTCCAACCCGATGAAACGCGCGAACCTCGTCTGGGACGCGGAGAATCTACGCGCCTATCTGATCGATCCCCAATCGAAGGTGAAAGGCAACCGCATGCCGTTCGGCGGTGTCGCTAATCCTTCCGAGGCGGACGATATCGTCGCTTATCTGCAGACCTACAAGTAGAGGCTGGAGAGCGTTTCTGTTAGTCTCACAATCTTGCTGTCGTTGCCCGGCTTGACCGGGCAAGCCAGTAACCACGGTCGGTGTTTACCAGATCGCCCGGTCAAGCCGGGCGATGACAGCAGAGCGGGCATCAGCTTCATCGAAAAACGCATGACGGCCGGCGCCGCCCGAAATGACACGTAAACCGGAGGGACCACCATGTCGGCTGCGCACAGGCGCCTTACTTTCACGGCTCTCGCCTCAGTTCTCGGACTGGCAGTCCTCGCCGGCGCAACCGGATTGACTGCCGCGTCCGCGCAGACCTATCCGAGCCAGCTCGTGCGCATTGTCGTGCCGTTCACGCCCGGCAGCCAGACCGACATTCTCGGCCGCGCCTATGCGGACAAGCTGCAGGAGATGTGGAAGCGCGACGTGATCGTGGAAAACAAGCCCGGCCTCGCCGGCACCGCTTCGACCGCCAAGGCCGCGCCCGATGGCTACACCCTGCTGCTCATCTCCAATGGGCATGCCATGATCGAGAGCCTCAACGCCAACCTGACTTTCGATCCGGTCAAGGACTTTGTCGGCATCGCCAAGCTTGCGGTCATCCCGGGCATCCTGGTGGTGAACGCGGAAACCGGCCCAAAGAGCCTCAAAGAGCTGATGGACCTCGCCAAGGCCAAGCCCGGTGCGCTCAATTACGCCTCCGCCGGGCTTGGCAGCGCGTCAAGCATCGGCGTCGAATTGCTCAAGGCGCAGACCGGCATCAATCTCGTGCACGTCCCGTATCGCGGGCTGCCCGAGGCCCACACGAGCGTCATCCGCGGTGACTCGATCGTGTTCATGACCTTCTTCAGCGCCGGCGGCGATCTCATTGAGGCCAAGCGGCTGCGTCCGATCGGCGTCACGACCGCGAAACGCCTCGCCGTGCTGCCCGACGTGCCGACCCTGCAGGAAGCGGGCATCGCCGGCTATTCCTACGACCCCTGGTTCGGTCTCGTTGCTCCTACCAGCACACCGAAACCTGTCATCGAGACCATCAACAAAGCCGTCCTGGCTGCCTCGAAATTGCCGGATCATGTCGAGCGTTTCACCAAACTTGGTGTCGACCTTACGGTTTCAACGCCGGACGAATTCGACGCGCTGGTGAAATCCGATACCGAGCGTTTCACCAAGCTGTTCGGCAAGGCGCATAATTAGGGCTCGCCGCCGTCCCTTTCCGCCGGTTGTGGAGGAGAGGGAACAGGCGCTAATATGCCGTTCCCGCGCGGCTGGAAATCGCGGCCCGGATCGTGTAATCAGCCGCCGGGCTTCCTATATGAAGCGCGTCATGATGCAGATTACCGGCGCCGACGCGCAGGAAGCGCTTGGTGTTGCAAGAGAAAATGAGATGCAGACCGTAATTATCGTGATCCACCTGATGCTCGTAATCGCCATGATCGGCGTGGTGCTGCTGCAGAAGTCGGAAGGGGGCGGCCTCGGCATGGGTGGCGGGGGCGGCGGATTCCTGTCAAGCCGCGGCACCGCGAATGTGCTGACCCGCACGACAGCTTTCCTGGCAATGGGATTTTTTGTCACCAGCCTGTTGCTTTCCATTCTTGCAGGCATGGACCGCAAGCCGCGGTCTATCATACAGAACTCCGGGTCGACTCCGGCCTCGGTACCCGCGCCGGACACACCCCAACCCGGCGATCAACCCGCCGGTGGACTGCTGGATGCACTGCGCGGCCGCGGCCAGCCAACCTCACCGCCCGCCGAAGGAGGTGGGGCGCCTCAAGTTCCACGGTCGCAGTGACGACATCAGCCACAGGGCCGGATTTTCCGGCCCTTCGGTTTTTGCGGGGGGCTTTTGCGTAGGGCGGGTTTAGCCGAAGGCGTAACCCCCGCCTTTTGTGGGAGTGGCGGATTACGCTGCGCTAATCCGCCCAGCTGCAGCCAACATTTTGATTGGTAATCGAAAAATGACTCCGGTGTGAACCGTGGAAAAGCCACAGGGCGCCGCGTTTTACCTCTCGTCGAATCGGCTGCTTCAGGATAGAAGTTGAGTCCCATGGCGCGGTTCATATTCATTACCGGCGGCGTGGTCTCCTCGCTTGGCAAGGGTTTGGCATCAGCGGCATTAGGTGCGCTGCTGCAAGCGCGTGGCCATTCGGTGCGCCTGCGCAAGCTTGATCCATATCTCAACGTCGATCCTGGAACGATGTCGCCCTATCAGCATGGCGAGGTGTTCGTCACCGATGACGGGGCCGAAACCGATCTCGATCTCGGGCATTACGAGCGATTCACGGGGCGGCCGGCAACGCGCCAGGACAACATCACAACAGGACGCATCTATCGGGACATTCTCGCCAAGGAACGGCGTGGCGACTACCTCGGCGCCACCATCCAGGTCATCCCTCATGTCACCAATGCCATCAAGGAGTTCATCCTCGATGGGACCGAGGGATTCGACTTCGTGCTGGTGGAGATCGGCGGCACCGTCGGCGATATTGAGGGGCTGCCGTTCTTTGAGGCGATCCGTCAGCTGGGCAATGAGCTGCCACGGCGCAATGTCGTCTACATCCACCTCACGCTGATGCCCTTCATTCCGTCGGCTGGCGAGCTGAAGACGAAACCCACCCAGCATTCCGTCAAGGAACTCCGCTCAATCGGCATCCAACCGGATATCCTGCTGTGCCGCACCGATCGGCCCATACCGAAAGACCAGAAGCGCAAGCTGTCATTGTTCTGCAATGTGCGCGAATCGGCGGTGATCGAGGCGCGCGACGTGGACAACATCTATGCGGTGCCTGAGGCCTATCATGCGGCCGGGCTCGACTCCGAGGTGCTGGCCGCATTCGGGATCAAGGAATCGCCGCTCGATCTCGCGCGTTGGCGCGTCATCAACGAGCGCATCCACAACCCGGAAGGCGCCGTGACCATTGCGATCGTCGGCAAGTACACGGGTCTCAAGGATGCTTATAAATCGTTGATCGAAGCTTTGTCGCACGGCGGCATCGCCAACAAGGTTAAGGTCGATCTCGACTGGATCGAAAGCGAAGTGTTCGAGCGCGAGGACCCGACGCCCTTCCTTGGGCATGTCAATGGCATTCTGGTGCCGGGTGGGTTCGGCCAGCGGGGCGCCGAAGGCAAGATCCGCGCGGCGCAATTCGCCCGCGAGCGCCATATGCCCTATTTCGGCATCTGCTTCGGCATGCAGATGGCGGTCATCGAGGCGGCGAGAAACCTGTGCGGAATTGCAGAGGCGAATTCCAGCGAATTCGGCGCGACGTCGGAGCCGGTGGTCGGCCTGATGACCGAGTGGCTGAAGGGCAACGAGTTGCAGAAGCGAGGTGCCAGCGGCGAGCTCGGCGGCACCATGCGGCTCGGCGCCTATCCGGCGCTGCTCGAACGCGGCAGTCGGGTCGCCGATATCTATGGGGCGGCCGATATTTCCGAGCGCCACCGGCATCGTTACGAGGTCAACACCGGCTATCGGGCGCGGCTCGAACAGCACGGCATGCGCTTCTCCGGCATGTCTCCGGACGGGCTGTTACCCGAGATCATCGAATACGCCGACCATCCCTGGTTTATCGGCGTGCAGTTCCATCCCGAGCTGAAGTCCCGTCCGTTTGAGCCGCACCCGCTGTTCGCGTCATTCGTGGAGGCCGCGGTGGTGCAGAGCCGGCTTGTTTAGGTTGCCGATTTAGGTTCCAGAGATCGTTTTGCAAGCACGTGTGGGTGTCGTCGAAATCACATGCTGGTGTCGTCGCCGGGCTCGTCCCGGCAACCTCGATTTTCAAATCACAGAGCAAGAATAATCGGGGTGGCCGGGACAAGCCCGGCCACGACGCGGGGAGGCTGTTTCCCAGCGAATGCGCCTCACCGCCTCCTTGCACGATTTTCGCGTTGACTAGGCTGGCGCTGCAGCTCTGTTGCGGCAGGCTGCGGGCATGGGCCCCACCATCCAAACATGGATTCGCTTCCACCACCTGATTTATTGAAGCACTGGTCGCCGCTTTTTGCCGGCCCATAGTTCATGTCCGCGCTGGCCGTCGTCGCGACACCACAAGCGCCGAGTAATATCATCGTAGCGATGGCTTTTGTGCAGAGACGCTGCATGTTTCACTCCTCGTATTTTCTTGTGTCCGTAGAATTGGCTTCGTCCAACTCCTTTTCTTGGGTTCGCAGAATTGAGCTTCGTCCAATTCCTAAGTCGCGCAAATACCGCAGCTTGCACTTCGCCGAAAAGAGCCAAATGCGCACAGCGCCAAATCGGCGCGAACATGGAACCAATGGATGTGCTGTGAATTGATATGCTCCTTCGCGTCAGGTGCGGCGTGTGCAAAAGCGACGACCTCTCGTCTGGTGCGCTTTCGTTCAATCGACTCCCGGCATTCAAAAAATCGTGTCCGTCATGCGAGGATCATTGTTGTCCGGCCGGTGGAGGGGGGGCCACACCTGCGTCGGGAACCGTCGGCGATGATCTGGTTGGATCGTTGGGGTTTGGCAGGAACGGGCCGGGCGTGCCTGACGCCATGCCGGTCGTACTGGGTAAGCGATGGGCAGGTCGGTGTAACGGAGTCTTGTCGTCAGGACTCGCTGGAGCAGCGCCTGCAGGGCCGTGCGGTCCTTGGAAGACCTGGGCATGAACGGCAGCGGCCCATAGCGTCGCTGCCACGATGGAGGCGAAAGACAGCTTCATTTGCAAAGCTCCCCAATTTTTCTTAACGCAACGTGAATCCCCCGGTGAAGTTCCACGGCGAATCCCCCGGTGAAGTTCCACGGCGAATCCTCCAGTGAAGTTCCACGGCGAATCCTCCGGTGAAGTTCCAATGCCGGCAATGCAGCTCGGTTATGCGATTAAGCGCGCCGCATCCAAGACTCTCCTCGCCGAAAGGAACTGAGGAATTCGCCTAACGCTCGCCCCGAGGTAGATTTCATGAACCGCTCGCGTCGGCGCCACAGCATTCGCGCATTTGAAACGCGTGATGCCAATGCTGTCGCGGCGCTGTTTGCTGCCTATATGCACGAAACCTACGGCGCGCCGTCTGTTATGACGCCGGAAGTTTTGCTGCGCGACGGACAGGGTCTGCGCTTCTCGTTGATGATTGCGACTGACTCCAATGACGAGCCGGTCGGTTTTGCGGCGTGGCGGGACGCCTATGACTTGCACAATGCAGTTGCTGGCGGCGAGATACCGGACTTGTTCGTAGCGTCGGCTCACCGCGGCTGGGCGCTTTCAATACGGCTGGCGGCGGCGGTGGCGCGTGCGGTCCAGGCGCGCGGTGGCCTCTATCTCAGGTCGGAGGTCCTGACGGACGATACCCGACGCCTGCGACTCCTACATCGCGTGACCGTCGGCTTTCACGGCGAAACCGTCTATGTTTCGGGACGGGCATTCCGGCAATTGGCGGAATTGAGTGACAGCGACCCGAGGACGCTTGTGCGCATGCTGCCCCTGCCAGCTGCAAGCCGTGAGCCTTGACATCGTGGCTCGCGCAATACCCCCATGTGGAACATGATCCGCACCCCTATGTGGAACATGATCCGCCTTGCGCGCGTTCGGTTGTTTTGGCCTGACTGAAGTAGCGCGCAGGCGAGTGCGATGCAAACCACGACGCAGAAAGGTTAGGGGGAAGCAGAAAGGTTAGGGCATTTCACTGTGCGACGTTGCAGTGGGATCGACGACAATGCATCTTCAAGATCTCAGAGATCTCAATCTCGAAGCCAAGACTGTTTTGATCACTGGTTCGACCGATGGGGTCGGCCGGCGCGCTGCGCTCGCGCTCGGAATGGCCGGCGCGAAGGTATTGATCCACGGGCGCGATCGGGCCCGCGCCGACGAGGTCATGACAGCAATCCGGGAAGCCGGCAATCCGGCAACGAGGTTCTACCCTGCCGACCTGTCCTCGCTGCAGCGGGTGCGCGAACTTGTGGCCGCGGTACGTAGCGATCATGGCCGGCTCGACGTGCTCATCAACAACGCCGGCATCGGCACCTCGTCCGGGGGACGTCAGCGCCGCACCAGCGCCGACGGGTTGGAGTTGCGGTTCGCAGTCAACTATCTGGCCGGATTCCTGCTCACACGCGAATTGCTGCCGTTCCTTCGCGCCGGCGCTCCGGCCCGCATCGTCAATGTCGCGTCCGCCGGTCAATCGCCGATCGATTTCGACGATGTCATGCTCAACCGAAGCTACAGCGGCACCCAGGCCTATACGCAAAGCAAGCTGGCGCAGGTGATGTTTACGTTCGATCTTGCGCACGAGCTTGCGGGCTCCGGAATCACGGTCAATTGTCTGCACCCGGCATCGTACATGGACACGACGATGGTGCGGGAGAGTGGGCTGCCGCCGATGAGCTCGGTCGACGACGGCGCTGCCGCTATTGTCAACCTTGCGGTGTCGCCTGAGCTCGAAGGACGCACGGGCCTATATTTCAGCGGCCAGCGGCCCGCGCGGGCCGAGCTGCAGGCCTATGATGAAGCCGCGAGAGAGCGACTGCGAGCGTTGAGCTTCCGCCTGACGGGGCTGTCCGCATCGGAACCCGCGCAATGGGCTGCTGGAGAACGTTCCTGAGCGTCGGATACCTGGGACGTTCGAGATGATCACATTGAACCACACCATCGTGCCGGCACGCGACAAGGAGGCGGCCGCCCGGTTTTTCGCCCGCATCTTCGGCTTGCGCTTCGATGGGCCGCCGGGTCAATTCGCGCCGGTGCGCGTCAATGAAACGCTCACTCTGCTGTTCGACCAGGAGTCTCACTTCGAGAGCCATCATTACGCGTTCCACGTCGATGACGCCGCATTCGACGCCATCCTGGGCCGGGTCCGCGATGCGGGGCTGGCCTATGGCAGCGCGCCGTGGAGCCTGGATGACGGCAAGCTCAACGACTGGAATGGCGGGCGCGGCGTGTACTTCAAGAGTCCGGACGGCCATGTGCTTGAGCTGATGACCGTTCCGCAGTAACGGTTTGCAAGCGCGAATCGCGCGCGGGATCGACGACCGTTGGAAATGCGCCCCAGTCGTTCGCTTCAGCCAATTTGAAGTGATCGGACCGTCATGAAAGCGACGATAATGAATCGTGCCGACGGAAGAATAGTGTAGGGGCGACCCTGTGGTCGCCCTGTTGCCGGATGCAAAGAATGGGCGACCACAAGGTCGCCCCTACAGAAGGCGATGGGGAGGACGTCGCTTGTGCGGCCCCAACGTTGTCAGTGGTCAATGCGACGATCCCATCAGATTGGCTGAACCGATCAACTATTCGAGAGTGTCCTCCTCAGCTTCCTCTTTGATCGACGCGAGGATTTCAACGAGGCGGCCAACCCTGCCCTCCGCGAGGTGCTGGCCGGCATTGATGAGGGCCTCGTCATTCGTGACCCTCGCCTGCGCTTTTGCAAGTTCCTCGGCAGTTGCGTTCATGCCAATGATCTTGGCGACGGTCAGGTCGTCCACCGGTCCGAGCGCCGCGATGACGTCTTTACGCTCCAACGGAGTCATGAAGCCTCCCTGTCCGATCTGCCCACGGGGTTCCGTCTGGAGGAACTCGCATCGGGCCAGCCTGGGCAAAAAACGATCAGCAGGCCCATAAGTTCACGAGAAAAGCAGAGGCTTATTGACCAACGCGTTGCCCGCCGCCATGGTCCGCCCGGTTCAAGGACCTCCCGATGACCGTGCAAACGACCCCTCCGCCAAATGCGATCGTCGCCGCCGGTGCCGTCCGCTTCGGTAACAACCTTCCGCTCGCACTGATCGCCGGGCCATGTGCGCTCGAAAGCCGCGATCATGCGCTCGACATGGCGGGCGCGTTGAAGGAGATCGCAACGCGGCTTGGGATCGGCCTCGTGTACAAGACGTCCTTTGACAAGGCGAACCGCACCAGCGCAGCGAGCGCCCGCGGCATCGGGCTCGAAGGGGCGCTGCCGGTGTTTGAGGAGATTCGCGCGAGCCTCGGCCTGCCGGTCCTCACCGATGTCCACGAAAGCGGCCAGTGCGCCGAGGTGGCGCCGGTGGTCGACGTGTTGCAAATCCCGGCATTCCTGTGCCGTCAGAGCGATCTCCTGGTCGCGGCCGCCCGGACTGGCCGCGCCGTCAATATCAAGAAAGGACAATTCCTGGCGCCGTGGGACATGGCCAATGTGGTGGCCAAAATCACCGGTGCCGGCAATTCCAACGTCCTCGTCACCGAGCGCGGCGCCTCGTTTGGCTACAACACGCTGGTCTCCGATCTGCGAGCGCTGCCGATCCTGGCCCAGACCACCGGTGCGCCGGTGATCTTCGACGCTACCCATTCGGTGCAGCAGCCGGGCGGCCGCGGCACGGCATCGGGCGGTGAGCGCGAATTTGTCCCGGTGCTGGCGCGTGCCGCGGTTGCGGTCGGGGTTGCGGGCGTGTTCATCGAGACCCATCGGGATCCCGATCGCGCGCCGTCCGATGGACCCAATATGGTGCCGCTCAGGGACATGGAAGGGCTGTTACACCGGCTGATCGCGTTCGACAAACTTATGAAGGACGCTGCTTATCGCTCCCCCGTTCTTCACGGGGGGGAGTAGGGTGGGGTCGCTTCTGCGACGCCATGCCGTCGAGAAGACCCCCCACCCCGCCCCTGACGACGGCAGAGAGAAGAAATGCCGCCCTCCATGACCTCACCGTCCGGTCGCGGCAAAATTTCGGACGCGGCGCGGCGCGTTCTCGCCATCACGGCGCTCGGCAATTTCGCGTCCAGCCTGTTCATGCGCGCGGTCGACCCGATGATTCCGCAGGTCGCCCATGACCTCGCCATCGAGCCTGCGACCGCCGCGCTGCTGACCACAGCGTTTGCATTGCCATGCGCAGCACTGCAGCCGGTGCTTGGCCCCCTGGCCGACATGATCGGCAAAACGCGGCTGATGACGATCTGCCTCGCCGTGTTGGTGATCAATGGCTTTGTGGGCGCGGCGGCCTCCAACTTCGAGGTTCTGTTGGTGAGTCGGGTCGCAACCGGCATCGCGACCGGCGGAATATTTCCCAGCGCACTCGCGGTCGCGGGCGATCTCGTGCCGGTCCAACAGCGCCAAGTCGCAATCAGCCGGCTGCTTGCGGCCAGCATGCTCGGTAGTCTGCTTGGCACGCCGACGGCAGGGATTCTCGGCGATCTCGTCGGCTGGCGCGGCGTCCTTGCAGTCATTGCAGTCGTGTGTCTGGCCGCCTTCATCACGGCGGTTATCGGGTTGCGCCGCATCACAATGCGATCTGGGATCGCCGTCGATCTCGCTGCCGTCATCACGGGATACTGCACCATTTTCCGAAATCCCCACGCAAAAATTTGCTTCGGCGCGGTGATGCTGGAGGGCACTTTCATGATGGGGATTTTTCCTTACGTAGCACTGCTGCTGCGTGAAAATGGTGAACCGCGTGCCGTGATCGCCGGTATCGTCATCGCGGGATTCGCCCTGGGCGGGGTGATCTATTCGCTGACCGTGTCACGCCTGCTGGCGCTGCTCGGCGAGCGCGGCCTCATGCTGGTCGGCGCGGGCTTCATGGGCTTCGCCCTGCTGGCGGTCGCGCTACGTGCGCCGTGGCCGGTCGAGATGGCCGAATTCCTGCTTCTCGGCTGCGGCTTTTACATGATGCACGGCGTTATCCAGATTTATGCGACCGAACTCGCCCCTGCAGCGCGCGGTTCCGCCACCGCCCTTCATTCGGCATCTTTCTTTCTGGGCCTTGCTATTGGGCCGGTCTATTTCGGCTATGCACTGGCGCATGCCGGATTGCCGATGACGATGGCGCTCTCCGCCGCAGTGATGTTCCTCACCGGCTGTGTATGTGCGAAAACATTGCGGCGCAGCCGGCCGACGTAGGGTGGGGTGGGCAAAGGCGCTCTTGCGCGCCGTGCCCACCGGCGGGCACGCTTCGCTTTGCCAACCCTACTCCCGCGCCCGGTATCCGCGCACACCCTGGTCGGGAACCCAGACGCCGCGTGGGAGCCGCCCGGCCTGCCAGAACACGTCGATCGGCATGCCGCCACGGGGATGAAAATAACCGCCGATCCGCAGCCACCGCGGTTTGAGGTGGGCGTACAGACGTTTGCCGATTCCGACCGTGCAATCTTCGTGGAAGGCTGCATGATTGCGGAAGCTGTTGAGAAACAGCTTCAATGATTTCGACTCGACGAGGAAGCGGTACGGCACATAGTCGATAACCACGATGGCAAAGTCGGGCTGCCCGGTGACCGGGCACATCGTGGTGAATTCCGGAAACGTAAACCGCGCCACATAGTTAATGTCGGGATGCGGGTTAGGTACGCGATCGAGCACAGCTTCGTCGGGAGACGCCGGAATCTTGCTCGGTTGTCCAAGGTGGATAGGCTTATGTGTCATGTTCGTTACGGTTCGCGAGCTTGTGGCGCATTGTCGCCAACGATGCGCCGCCGCCGCGCCCTGTTTTCCCCACCGCGAGGTCCGGCGCAAGTCGGGCCAGAGCCGCGATGAAGAATATTTGCGCTGTGTCCTGAAATGCGTCCCTCCTTTTCGGCCGCCGCTCGTTCCTGTAGAAGCCGCACGAAACAAACCGCCGGAGCTTCCATGACCGCTATTGTCGATATCATCGGCCGCGAAATTCTGGACAGTCGTGGCAATCCGACCGTCGAGGTGGACGTCGTGCTGGAGGACGGCAGTGTCGGCCGTGCGGCAGTGCCCTCCGGCGCCTCGACCGGCGCCTACGAGGCCGTCGAGTTGCGCGATGGTGACAAGAAGCGCTACGGCGGCAAGGGTGTCCGCCGGGCCGTTGACGCCGTCAATGGTGAGATTTTCGACGCGGTCGCCGGCATGGACGCCGAAGCGCAGGTCAAGATCGACGAAACGCTGATCAGCCTCGACGGTACGCCCAACAAGGCACGGCTCGGCGCCAATGCGATCCTGGGCGTCTCGCTTGCCACCGCCAAGGCGGCTGCGGCGGCGAGCGGGCTGCCGCTCTATCGCTATATTGGCGGGTCGTCGGCGCGCACCCTGCCGGTGCCGATGATGAACATCGTCAATGGCGGTGTTCACGCCGACAATCCGATCGATTTCCAGGAATTCATGATCATGCCGGTCGGCGCCGAAAATTTCGCTGAGGGCCTGCGCATGGGCGTCGAGGTGTTCCAGACGCTCAAAAAGGCGCTGCATGATGCCGGTCACAATACCAATGTTGGCGATGAAGGAGGCTTCGCACCCAATCTGCCATCGGCCGATGCCGCGCTGGGTTTTGTCATGAAGGCGATCGAAACGGCCGGCTACCGGCCCGCCGAGGACATCGTTTTGACGCTCGATCCGGCGGCAACGGAATTTTTTAAGAATGGCGCTTATCACTATGAGGGCGAAGGAAAAATACGGACCGTGGACGAGCAGGTGAAATATCTTGCCGACCTGGTGCAACGCTATCCTATCGTGTCCATCGAGGACGGCATGGCGGAGGATGATTTCGACGGCTGGAAAGCTTTGACCGATGCGATCGGGACGCGGTGCCAGCTGGTCGGTGACGATCTGTTTGTCACCAATGTCCGGCGCTTTGCCGAGGGCATCCAACGTGGGCTCGGCAACTCGATCCTGATCAAGGTCAATCAGATCGGCTCGCTTACCGAGGCGCTCGCTGCGGTCGAAATGGCCCACAAGGCGGCTTACAGTTGCGTGATCTCGCACCGCTCGGGCGAGACCGAGGACGCTACAATTGCGGACCTGGCGGTCGCGACCAGTTGCGGGCAGATCAAGACCGGCTCACTGGCCCGTTCCGACCGCACTGCGAAATACAACCAGCTTCTGCGCATCGAACAGGAACTCGGAGCGCAGGCGCGTTATGGGGGGCGGGCGGCCGTGAAGGGGCTTACGGTCTCCCACTGATAGTTTCTGACTCGGATCCGCTTCGGTCGTTCCGGGGTCCGAGCAAAGCGAGGGAGCCCGGAATCCATAGCCCAGACCTGTGGTCATGGATTCCGGGCTCGCCGCTGCGCGGCGCCCGGAAGGGGCCGCAACGTGCGCCGCAACTTTTCTGGGGATCGTGCGTTAGGGTTGCATTAACCGCATTGGCAGCACAAATCCGTGATGGTTATTCGTCCGCGGATTCGTGCATTCTTGACGGCGCTCAGCCTCTACTCCGTGGCGGCGCTGTTCATCGGTTATTTCGGCATCAACGCTTACACGGGACGAAATGGCATCAATGCGCGCCACGGCCTCGATCAGCAGATCGCCGACCTGGCCGGGGAGGTTGAACGTGTCAAAGCCGAGCGGGCGCGGTGGGAGCGCCGGGTGGCCCTGCTCAAGGCCGACCGCATTGACCCCGACATGCTTGACGAGCGTGCCCGGCAGCTTCTCAACTATCTGGACCCGCATGACGTCACCATCATGGTTAAGCGTCGCTGAGAGTTGCGGTGCAGTGCTTTTAAGTTGCGGTGCGGTAGCGCTTTAAGTGTGGCGCGGCAGCGCTTTCGCGGTCGTTCGTTTTAAGCTATGGGATGGCAACCCAGCTCGTGCTCGAGGATTTTAATGGCGCTCGCAAACCCCAGAAAACCGACCCCAGTCCCCGCTTCGAAAAGCCGTCCCGAGATGAGCACCAACCGTCGGTCGGGCGATGGTGTTTCGGGTGCGCCTCCTGATCTCGATAAGGAGGTTGAACTTCGCGTCTATCGCGACATGCTGATGATCCGCCGCTTCGAGGAGAAGGCCGGTCAGATGTACGGCATGGGTCTGATCGGCGGCTTCTGCCATCTCTATATCGGGCAGGAAGCCGTGGTCGTCGGCATGCAACTCACGCTGCAGCCAGGTGATCAGGTCATCACCGGATATCGCGATCACGGACATATGCTCGCCTGCGGAATGGATCCGAAGGGCGTGATGGCGGAATTGACCGGCCGGCGTAGCGGATATTCCAAGGGGAAGGGCGGCTCGATGCACATGTTCAGCATCGAGAAGGGTTTCTACGGAGGGCACGGCATCGTTGGCGCCCAGGTCTCGCTCGGCACCGGCCTCGCCTTTGCCAATCGCTATCGCCGCAACGACAACGTATGCTTGACCTACTTCGGCGACGGCGCGGCGAACCAGGGGCAGGCCTATGAAAGCTTCAATATGGCGGAGCTGTGGAAGCTGCCCGTTGTCTACATCATCGAAAACAACCGCTACGCCATGGGCACGTCGGTGACGCGCGCCACCGCGCAGTCCGATTTTTCCAAGCGAGGCCTATCCTTCAACATCCCGGGCGAGCAGGTCGACGGCATGGATGTACGTGCCGTCAGGACGGCCGGCGAACGGGCCGTGAAATGGTGCCGTGACGGCAACGGTCCCATCATTCTTGAGATGATGACCTACCGCTACCGCGGTCACTCCATGTCGGATCCGGCAAAATACCGCACCCGCGAGGAGGTCGAAAAGATTCGCACCGAACGCGATCCGATCGAGCAGGTGCGCGCACGCCTGCTGGCGACCAATCGCGCGAGCGAGGACGAACTGAAGCGGACCGATGCAGAGGTGCGCAAGATCATCAACGAGGCGGCCGAATTCGCCACCCACGAACCTGAACCCGATCCGGCCGAATTATGGACTGACGTGGTGCGCTAACGTCTCACGACAGCGATTCCGAGAACCGTCATGCCGATCCAGGTTTTGATGCCTGCCTTGTCGCCCACCATGGAGAAAGGCAACCTTGCCAAATGGATAAAAGGAGAGGGGGATCGCGTCAGATCGGGCGATATCATCGCCGAGATCGAGACCGACAAGGCCACCATGGAGGTTGAGGCGACGGACGAGGGGACGCTGGGGAAAATCCTCGTACCCGAGGGCACTGCCGATGTGGCGGTGAACACGCCGATCGCCGTGATCCTGTCCGACGGTGAGGATACCAGGGCGCTGAACGGACCGGGCGCCGCTCCGTTCTCGCCGAAACCGGAGAGCGCCGTGGAAACGAAGGGGCCGCTGAACGCGACGCTGACCAAGGTCGCTCAGGCGTTCGCGGCTCCGCCGCCTGCGGTGGCCACCGTCGAAACCGATGTGCCGGCGGGCACCGAGATGGTTACCATGACGGTGCGCGAGGCGTTACGCGACGCCATGGCGGAGGAAATGCGCCGCGACCCTGACGTATTCGTCATCGGCGAGGAAGTCGCCGAATACCAAGGCGCCTACAAGGTCACGCAAGGCCTGCTGCAAGAATTCGGTGCGGCGCGTGTGATCGACACGCCGATCACCGAGCATGGATTTACCGGCCTTGGCGTCGGTACCGCCATCGCGGGCCTCAGGCCCATTGTCGAATTCATGACATTCAATTTCGCCATGCAGGCGATGGACCAGATCATCAACTCGGCCGCCAAGACGCTTTACATGTCGGGTGGTCAGATGGGGTGCTCCATCGTTTTCCGCGGTCCGAATGGACCTGCCTCGCGCGTCGGTGCCCAGCACAGCCAGGACTACTCGTCATGGTATTCGCACGTGCCGGGCCTGACCGTGATCGCGCCGTTTACGGCCGCCGACGCCAAGGGCCTGCTCAAATCCGCCATCCGCTATCCCAATCCGGTCGTGTTTCTGGAAAACGAAATTCTTTATGGCCACTCGTTTCCGGTGCCCAAGCTCGACGAATATCTGGTGCCGATCGGCAAGGCGCGGATCGCCCGGCCCGGCGAGCACGTTACTATCGTGGCATGGTCGATGGGCTTGACCTATGCGCTCAAGGCCGCGGAGGAGCTCGAAAAAGAAAACATCAGCGCCGAGATCATCGATCTGCGCACGCTGCGGCCGATGGACACTGCGACCATCGTCCGATCGGTCGAGAAGACGGGGCGCTGCGTCGTCGTCGAGGAGGGCTGGCAACAATCGGGCGTCGGGGCCGAGATCGCCGCGCGCCTGATGGAGCACGCCTTCGATTATCTCGACGCTCCGGTCGCGCGCGTGTCGGGCAAGAACGTGCCGATGCCTTATGCGGCAAACCTGGAAAAGCTTGCGTTGCCTTCGGCCGCTGAAGTGGTCGCAGCCGCGAAAGCGGTTTGCTATCGGTGATACCGGGCATTTGGCCCAAACGGGCACCTTCGCCCGCAAACGGCAATTTGTTCTGGAAGGAATTAAGATGTCCTGGCGTGCGACGGTATGTTTCGCCGTGACAGGGTGGCTCCTCGCCGGAGCTATACCGGCTGCCGCTTATCCGGATCGTCCCGTCACGATCGTGGTGCCGTTCGCGGCCGGTGGTCCGAGCGACATCATCGCGCGCATTGTCGGGGAGTACTGGTCGCGGGCGCTCGGACAGCAATTTGTGGTCGAAAATGTCACGGGCGCCGGCGGCACTGTGGGGTGACCCGGGTCATGCGTGCGGCACCGGACGGCTACACGTTGTTGCTCGGCAATCTCGGGACACAGGCCGCGAGCGTCGGGCTTTATGCCAACCTCGCCTATGATCCACGCACTGATTTCGAATTCATCATCATGGCGGCAGCGACACCGATGCTGGTCGCGGGCCGCAAGGATCTGCCGGTCAGGGACTTCCGCGAGTTCGTTACCTACGTGAAAGCCAACGATAGCAGGCTCAACTATGGCAGTGGCGGCGTCGGCGCGACTTCGCACCTCACCTGCCTGTTCCTCGATTATCTGCTTGGCACCAAGACCACTCATGTGCCTTACCGCGGTTCGGGGCCGGCCCTGCAGGCACTGATTGCGGGACAGATTGATTATGTCTGCGATCAGACTGTCGGCATTGTGCCGTCGATCCAGGGCGGCCTTGTGAAAGGTCTGGTGATTGCCACGGCCGAGCGGTCGCCAGTGCTGCCGAATGTAGCGACCTCGATCGAGCAGGGCTTGCCGAAATTCCAGACCACCGGCTGGAACGTACTGCTCGCCCCCAAAGGCACCCCTGGCGCGATCGTCGATCAGCTCAACTCCGCCGGCAGAGCCGCCCTCAAAGACGACATCGCGCGCAGGCGCCTCCTCGAACTGGGCGCCGATCTGCCAAGCGAGAAGGAGCAGACGCGGGCAAGCGCTGCCGAACTGGTGCGCAGCGAAGTCGATAAATGGGTGCCGGTCATCAAGGCGGCAGGCGTGGCGGTGAACTGAGACACGCGATGGCGTTTCGTACCGATTACGAAATCTATGACGCGTTGCCGATTTCCAAAGATGCCTTGGACAGGGGCGGCGTAGAGTTGCTGCGCGCCGGGGTGGTCAACGAAGAATTGTTCATCACAGCGCGCCGCGTTTTCGCGAAGCCGGCGCAATGGGGTTACGTGCTGGCCGACATCACCCGCCGGCTGGCAGCTCTCTATGCCGCTGAGAGCGGTTTCGCCGAGGCAAAGGTGAGCACAGCTATTGCCGACACAATCGCCCGGTCGCTCCGCTCCGGAGCAAGCGCGGTGCGCAGGCCAGCCAAGCGCGCATCAATGAAGCCCTCACCACCGCGCGCCAAAACGCGGGCCAAATCCGAACCCTCCATCAAAGCCGTTGCGCGCCGCAAGGGCGCGCGCGCCAAACCGTGAGCTGGGCCGATGCCGATCAACATTCTCATGCCTGCGCTGTCCCCCACCATGGAGAAGGGAAACCTTGCCAAGTGGCTCAAAAAGGAGGGCGACCACGTCAAGGCGGGCGACATTCTGGCGGAGATTGAGACCGACAAGGCCACCATGGAATATGAAGCGATCGATGAAGGTGTGGTTGCTAAAATCCTCGTCCCGGAAGGGACCGCCGACGTCGCCGTCAATCAGCCCATCGCTGTGTTGGCTGCGGAGGGCGAGGATGTGAAATCGGTCCAGGCAGCGCCTGGCGCTCCCCCAGCCCAGTCCGACCCATTGGCCGCGCCCCACCCGGCGCCTGCCGCGCCACCCTTCCCGAAGACGGGGAGGGATTCTGGCCCGGGGCCTTCGATGCCATCCTCCTCGAAGGCAGGGAGGGAGTCTGGCCCAGCACCTGCAGAACCGCATCCCCTCACCCCGTCTTCGGGGAGGGTAGCGAGCGTCAGCGAGCCGGGTGCGGCGCCCACCACCAACGGTCACGGCCGCATCTTTGCCTCACCGCTCGCGCGTCGCCTCGCCAAGGCGGTCGGCATCGACATCGTTCGCGTCGCCGGCACGGGGCCGCACGGCCGCATCATTGCACGCGATGTGGAGGCGGCAAAACCCGGCGGCGCCGCTCTGCGGGCGCCAGCACCGCCCACGCCCACGCCGCAGATGCCCGCCGTGACGCCAGTACAGGCGCCGGCGGACGATAAGATCCGCGCCCTGTTCGAGCCCGGCTCCTACGAGGTCATTCCCCACGACAATATGCGCAAGATCATCGCCCAGCGCCTCGTGCTGGCGAAGCAGACGATCCCGCATTTCTATCTCACAATAACCTGTACCCTCGACAAGCTGCTGTCCGCGCGCGAGGACATCAACGTGACGGCGCCGAAGGGTCCCGACGGCAAGCCGGCGTGGAAGCTTTCCGTTAACGACTTCGTCATCAAGGCACTGGCGCTGGCGCTCATCAAGGTGCCGGAGGCCAATGTCACCTGGACCGAGTCCGGCATGCTCAAGCACAAGCACGCCGACATCGGGGTCGCGGTGGCGATCCCGGGTGGACTGATCACGCCCGTCGTCCGTAAGGCAGAGACCAAGTCGCTCATTACGATCTCTGCAGAGATGAAGGATTTCGCCGCGCGCGCACGGGCGCGCAAACTCAAGCCCGAGGAATATCAGGGCGGCTCGTCAGCGGTCTCCAATCTCGGCATGTATGGCATCGAAGAATTCGCCGCCGTCATCAACCCGCCCCATGCCACTATACTGGCGGTCGGCGCCGGCATTGAGCGCGCCGTGGTGCGTGACGGCAAGCTTGCCTTTGCTACGCAGATGAAGGCGACGCTGTCGACCGATCACCGCGCCGTCGACGGTGCACTCGGCGCAGAACTGGTGGCTGCGTTCAAGACCTATATTGAGAGTCCGACCGCGATGCTGGTGTGAGCGGCCAAGGAGATCAGAGTGGCGGAATCCTTTGACATCGTCATCATCGGCTCGGGGCCCGGCGGCTACGTAACAGCGATCCGCGCGGCGCAGCTCGGCTTCAGGACCGCGATCATCGAGCGCGCCTACCTCGGCGGTATCTGTCTCAATTGGGGCTGCATCCCGACCAAGGCGCTGCTGCGTTCGGCGGAAATCTTCCACTATATGCAGCATGCCAAGGACTACGGCCTCGCGGCCGAAAAGCCGTCCTACGACGCGGCCGCCGTGGTGAAACGCTCGCGCGGCGTGTCGAAGCGCCTCAACGACGGCGTCGGCTTCCTGATGAAGAAGAACAAGGTGTCGGTGATCTGGGGCGAGGCTGCGATCGAGGCGCCCGGTAAGGTCACCGTCAGATCCGCCAACGCTGAGGCCCCAAAAGGGGCGCTCGGGCCGGGCACGTACGAGGCAAAACATATCATCATTGCCACCGGGGCACGGCCGCGGTTGCTGCCGGGCATCGAGCCGGACCAGAAGCTGGTGTGGACCTATTTCGAGGCCATGGTCCCGGAGCGCATGCCGAAATCGCTGCTGGTGATCGGTTCCGGCGCCATCGGCATCGAGTTCGCCTCGTTCTATCGCACCTTCGGGACAGAACTGACGGTGGTCGAGGTGCTGCCGCAAATCCTCCCCGTTGAGGATGCCGAGATCGCCGGCCTCGCCCGCAAGGCGTTCGAGAAGCAGGGCATCAAGATTTTCACAGGCGCCAAGGTGACCCGCCTCGACAAGAAGCCCGATAGCGTTACAGCGACCATAGATGATGGCAAAGGCGGTACCCAGACACTTACCGTCGAACGCGTCATTTCGGCAGTCGGCGTCACCGGTAATGTAGAAAATCTTGGCCTTGAACGGCTTGGCGTCAAAATCGACCGCGGCGCCATCGAGATCGACGGTTATGGCCGCACCAATGTTCGCGGCATTTATGCCATCGGCGACGTTGCCGGTCCGCCGCTGCTCGCCCACAAAGCGGAGCATGAGGGCGTCGTCTGTGTCGAGGCCATCAAGGGCCTCAAGCCGCATCCCCTGGACAAGCTGAAGATCCCCGGCTGCACGTATTGTGCGCCACAAATCGCGTCAGTCGGCCTCACCGAAGCGGCCGCAAAAGAGAAAAAGCTCGACATCCGGGTGGGCCGTTTTCCCTTCATCGGCAACGGCAAGGCGATCGCCCTCGGCGAGGACCAGGGACTCGTCAAGGTGATCTTCGAAAAGACGACCGGCCAACTCCTCGGCGCCCACATGATCGGGGCGGAGGTGACGGAGCTGATCCAGGGCTATGTGGTGGCCATGAACCTGGAAACCACCGAGGAAGAGCTGATGCACACCGTCTTCCCGCATCCGACGCTGTCGGAAATGATGAAGGAAGCCGTGCTCGACGCCTACGGGCGCGTGCTAAATATGTAGGGACATGTATCAGCTTCTCGAAGTTAATTGCGCAAAACCGAACTCTCTTCTAGGAGATCCGGAAGCCGCTCATATATTTGCGCAAGTTCCATAATCGAATCTGTCGCTATCTTTTCCACCTCGGCGTACGGACTTCCATCAGGCGCAAAGGGAGTTACGGAAGCGATGTGATATTTCGCTGCCAATTGAGCAATGTTTGCGAGCAGCGCCGCTTCAGCAGAAGGAAAGAAGCAACCGGCCCCGCAAGCGCTTTCGCCGACTCCAAGTCTATCATCATTTTCAGCCTCACAGTTTATGCAAAGGATGCGCATGCGCCGTAATTAGCGCTGCTCTTCAACTCCGCACCTTCACATAACTGCCGGGCGCGTCCTCGATCGGCGCCAACACGCCGCCGCCGGGTGGGCGGGCATCGACCTCCGCGTCGTCGTGCCCCTTGATCCAGGCGAACCAATCGGGCCACCACGATCCGCGATGCTCGGTTGCTTTGCCGAGCCATCCTTCGAGGTCTTCGCCGTGCGGCGTGTCGCCTGTCCAATACTGGTATTTCGCCCTGGCGGGCGGATTGACCACGCCGGCGATGTGGCCCGACCCGGACAGGACGTATCGCATCGGGCCGCCGAACGATGACGAACCGAGATAGACCGATTTTGCCGGCGCGATGTGGTCCTCGCGGGTCGCAAGATTATATACGGGAATCCGGACCCGCTTGAGATCGATAGTGACGTCGTCGATGGTCAACCTGCCCTTGGTGATGTTGTTGTCGAGATAGCAGTTGCGCAAATAATACGAATGATTGGCCGCCGGCATGCGCGTCGCGTCCGAATTCCAGTACAAGAGATCGAACGCGAAGGGTGCCTCGCCTTTAAGATAAGTGTTGACGACGTACGGCCAGACCAGATCGTTCGAGCGCAACAGGTTGAAGGCCGTCGCCATTTTGGAGCCTTCGAGATAGCCGCGCTCGGTCATATGGCGCTCGACGGCGGCGACCTGTTCCTCGGTCGCAGCGAATACCTTGAGATCGCCCGCATAGGTGAAGTCGACCTGGGTGGTAAGGAACGTCCCCGAGGCGATGCGGTCGTCCTTCTTTTCCACCATGTAGGCGAGCGCGACAGCGAGCAGCGTCCCGCCGACGCAGTAGCCGACCGCGTTCACCCTGTCTTCGCCGGTAAGCTTGGCCACGACGTCGAGCGCTTCAAGGGGACCTTCGCGTATATAGTCGGCAAAGCCCTTTTGGGCGAGGCTCTGGTCCGGGTTGATCCACGAAATCACGAATACCGTCAGGCCCTGATCGACGCACCACTTGATGAAGGATTTTTCCGGCGTCAGATCGAGGATGTAATATTTGTTGATCCAGGGCGGAACGATCAGCAGCGGCCGCTTCAGCACGCGTTCGGTCGACGGCGTGTACTGGATAAGCTGCATCAAGGCGTTCTGATAGATCACCTTGCCTGGCGTGATCGCGAGGTTACGGCCGACCTCGAATTTCGACATGTCGGACTGGCGGATTTTCAATTCGCCGCCGCCTGCTTCGATGTCCTCGGCCAGCATATGGGCTCCGCGGACGAGATTCTCAGCGCTCTGGCTCAAGGTGGCGCGCAACAGTTCGGGATTGGTGAACATGAAATTCGAGGGCGAGATCGCGTTCACAATCTGGCGAATATAGAATTCCGCCTTCTGGCGTACCGCGGGGTCGAGTTGATCGGCGCGCTCGACGAGGTATTTCGCCCAGTCGGCAATGAGCAGATAGGCCTGCTTCAGAAAGTCGAAATATTGGTTCGACGACCATTCCGGATCGTTGAATCGTTTGTCGCGTGGGTCGGGTTTGACGACCGGGCTGGCTGCCTCGCCGGCAAGCCGGCGGGAGGCGCAGGCAACCAGATCGAGGAGGCTCTTGCCGAGGCGCGTCTGCATCTCGAGGGTGCGCTGCGGGTCCGCGTACCAGTATTCGGCAACTTGGCCCAGTGTCTTGACGGCGTCTGCCACCTCGTCGGAATAACCCAACTTCTGGGTGCCGTCTTCGCGTGGCTTGAGATAGGCGGCGACCGCGCGGCCCCCTTCCTCGACCAGCCGGGCCAAGTTCCTCGTCAGCGCCTCCACGTCGATGTTGCTCGGATAGGTGGCTGCCGGCACTGCCTGTATTCCGGCAGCCGGACTCAGCGGCGCGTCGATTGGTGGCGGCGCCTGCTGAGCTACCGGGGCCGCCGGCGCAGCGGCGGCGGGCGGTGCCGGCGAATCGGGCAACCGGTCGCGTGGCTCGAGCGGGACGATCGATGCAGGGGCGGCCTTGAGCTTGCGCCGGCGCGACGGCCCTGATTCTGGAGGTCGGCTCCGGGGCCTGTGTGGCTGCGCCATCTTGGATTTTTCCTCCGTGCTTTGTACATATTAACTGGATAATGCGCCGCCGCTATTCTACCATCTCCGTAGTCCCCGTGAATTTGCTCCAGCGATCATGATCTTACTCTGTCCGGTAAAGATGTCGAAGGCGCGAAGTTGCAAACCGACGAATCGCCGGACGTGGCAGGCCGCCGCCGGACTGGCGCTGATGTTCAGTGGCTCCATCTTTCTGGCATCCTGTTCTACGGCCCTGTCGGAGTTACCAACTCAAGCCGGCGGGCTGCCGGCCGGAACTCCCGGGCGTCCGGCTGTCGCACCCGAGTACCCGGCTGTCCATGACATGCCACCATCGCGCGCCGCCGCGGTATTGACCGAGGAGGAGCGAAAGAAAGTGGAGGCCGAACTTGCCGCCATGCGCGCCGCGCAGGCAAAGCGCGCCAAGGCAAAGGGGGAACCGGAGTAACCGGCACCGCGGCGAAGCCAGGGCAGAATCCTGCTGCGGATCGCCGATCCCGTGATAAGAAGCCGTCACGAAACGCTTCGGGCGCTTGCCGATCGACTTCGCCGCTGGGGGTCGGCAGGACGTGGGTGGCGGGGCAAACGGAGCCGGTTCCTTTCAGGTTATGGCCGGGCTCATCCTGGCCATCCCGATAATCGGCACTCATCGTTCTGATCGAGATCGCTGGGACAAGAGGCGATGACGAGTTGGCCGCGATGGTGTCCGCCCGTTACCGGATATTCGGGCAGGAGATTGGAAACATGGAAGAATTTCACCGCATCCGACGGCTGCCGCCGTATGTTTTCGAACAGGTGAACCGTGCCAAGGCGGCGGCCCGCAATGCGGGGGCGGACATCGTCGATCTCGGTATGGGCAACCCCGACCTGGCGGCGCCGGCTCATGTCATCGAGAAACTCAAGGAGACCGTCGGTCGTCCCCGCACCGATCGCTATTCGGCCTCAAAGGGTATCCTAGGGTTGCGCCGTGCTCAGGCTGCTTACTATGCGCGTCGCTTCGGCGTGAAGCTCAACCCCGACACTCAGATCGTTACCACATTGGGGTCCAAGGAAGGCTTTGCGAATGTTGCGCAGGCTATTACGGCGCCCGGCGACGTCGTTCTCGTTCCCAATCCGAGTTATCCTATTCATGCGTTTGGTTTCCTGATGGCCGGGGGGGTAATTCGCTCTGTGCCGTCAGACCCGACGCCGTTGTTTTTCGAGGCGCTGGAACGCGCCTGCATGCATTCGATTCCAAAGCCGCTGGCGCTTGTCGTGTGCTATCCGGCGAATCCAACCGCCGCGGTCGCCGATCTCGAGTTCTACCGGGACGTTATTGCGTTTGCGAAGAAGCACAATCTGATCGTGCTGTCGGACCTAGCTTATGCGGAAGTCTATTTCGACGATCATCCGCCGCCCTCGGTTCTCCAGGTGCCCGGCGCCATGGACGTAGCCGTCGAGTTCACCTCGATGTCGAAGACCTATTCGATGCCGGGTTGGCGTATCGGCTTTGCGGTGGGTAACGAGCGACTCGTCGCGGCGCTTGCCCGGGTCAAATCCTACCTCGACTACGGCGCGTTCACGCCAATCCAGGTCGCTGCCACAGCGGCCCTGAACGGGCCTGATGATTGCATTCGCGAGACGCGCGATACCTATAAACGACGGCGTGACGTGCTGGTCGAAAGTTTCGGCCGGGCCGGCTGGGACATTCCGGCGCCGCGCGCCTCGATGTTCGCCTGGGCGCCGTTGCCGGAGCCATTCCGCACTCTCGATACTGTCGAGTTCTCTACTTTGTTGATCGAAAAGGCCGAGATTGCGGTTTCGCCCGGCATCGGATTCGGCGAACATGGTGAGGGCTTCGTGCGCATCGCTCTGGTCGAGAACGAGCAGCGCATCCGTCAAGCCGCCCGCAACCTGCGTCGCTTCCTTGAAACCGGCCCAGAAAAGTTGCACAACGTCGTTCCTCTCGCAAAGCGGCGCTGAGCGGCGCAATCGTATTTGATTTTACGCATGGTCTTGCCCAGCAATCGGCAGCTTTTCGGGATCATGCGCTGTCTTCTGGCGAACGATAAATGAATGCCCCCTTGAAAGCGGGTCTTGCCGGGCTTGGCACGGTCGGTTCCGCCGTTGTGCGTCTTATCACACAGCAGCGCGACTTGATCGAGGCCCGCTGCGGGCGGGGAATCGAGATCGTCGCTGCCACTGCGCGCACGCCCGACAAGAAGCGCGACCTCGGCCAAGCTCAACTGCGTTGGGTCAGCGACCCGCTGACGCTTGCGGCCGACAACGATATTGATGTGTTCGTGGAGTTGATGGGCGGCGACGGCGATCCGGCTAAGCGTGCGGTTGAGACGGCGCTTGCAGCAGGCAAATCCGTGGTGACGGCCAACAAAGCGCTGCTGGCCCGGCATGGTGTCGCGCTTGCGGCTCTTGCCGAACAGCACGACGTCGCACTGAATTTCGAGGCCGCGGTCGGCGGCGTCATTCCGATCGTGAAGACGCTGCGCGAGAGTCTGTCCGGGAACTCGTTTGCGCGCGTCTATGGCATCCTCAACGGGACCTGCAATTACATCCTCACCCATATGGAGCAGGAAAAGCTCTCCTTCGCCGAATGTCTCAAGGACGCGCAACGGCTCGGTTATGCGGAGGCCGATCCGACTTTCGACGTGGACGGTTTCGATACCGCGCAAAAACTCGCGATCATTGCCAGCCTGGCGTTCGGCACGCGGGTCAATCCAGATGCGGTGTATGTCGAAGGCATTTCCACGATCACACCCGAAGATCTCGACGCCGCCGACGCCCTTGGCTATCGGGTCAAGCTGCTCGGTGTTGCCATGCGCACCGCGCAGGGAATCGAGCAACGGGTTCATCCCACCATGGTGCCAAAAGAGACGCCCATCGCTCAGGTGATGGGCGTGACCAACGCGGTCTCACTCGACGCCGATGGTATCGCGCCGATCACGCTGGTTGGGGCGGGGGCAGGCGGCGCCGCGACAGCCTCGTCGGTGGTCGCTGATCTCGGCGACATTGCGCGCGGTATGCGCACAGCAACTTTCGGACGCCCGGCGAGCCGGCTCGCGGACTGTCATCGCATTCCGATGCAGCGCCATGAGGGAGGCTACTATATCCGCCTGCTTGCGCTCGACCGGCCTGGCACCTTTGCGACCATTGCAAAGCATTTGGCTGACGAGAAGATCTCGCTTGAATCGATCGTGCAACGGCATGCCGGAGGCCGGCCCCATGGCGGCGACGATCCGAGAAGTCCCGCGACGCCCGCGCCGGTGATCCTGATCACCTATGCGACGACCGAGGACGCGGTGCGCCGCGCGTTGAACGCCATCAAGAATGAAGGCGTTGTAGCGGGGCAGCCGCAAGTCATTAGAATCGAGAAGAATTGATTTTTCTGTCGAGATTGAGGAGTTGTCTATGTCGAGCCACAGCAAATCGAGCCTTCCGCTCGATCGAATTCTGTCACTGGAGATCGCTCGGGTGACCGAACGCGCTGCGGTGGCAGCGGCAAAACTGTGCGGTCGCGGCAACGAGAAGGCGGCGGATCAGGCGGCAGTCGACGCCATGCGTCGGGAAATGAACAAACTGTCGATTGCCGGAACTATCGTAATCGGCGAGGGCGAGCGCGACGAGGCGCCGATGCTGTTCATCGGCGAAAAGATCGGATCCGGGCAGGGCCCCCAGGTCGACATCGCGGTCGATCCGCTCGAAGGCACCACCTTATGCGCCAAGAACATGCCGGGAGCGATTGCCACAATGGCAATGGCCGAAGGCGGCACGCTGCTCAACGCGCCGGACGTCTACATGGAAAAAATCGCCATCGGTCCCGGCTATGAAAAGGGCGTGGTTGATCTCGACGCGCCCGCCGAGGAGAATATCCGCGCGCTGGCCGCCGCCAAGGGAGTCAACCCTGAGGACATCACGGCGCTCATTCTGGATCGGCCGCGCCATGCCGACCTCATCGCCGCGGTTCGTAAGGCGGGCGCGTCGGTGCGGCTCATTACCGACGGCGACGTTGCGGGGGTCATCCACACGGCCGATCCGGAATCGACGGGCATCGACATCTATGTCGGGATCGGCGGCGCGCCCGAAGGCGTGCTCGCGGCCGCGGCACTCGCCTGCATTGGCGGCCAGTTCCAGGGCCGGCTGGTCCTCGACACGGAAGAAAAGCGCAGCCGCGCCGCCAAGATGGGCATCAACGATCCGTGCAAAAAGTACCAGATGGAAGACATGGTGAAGGGGGATTGCCTCTTCGCCGCAACCGGAGTCACCACCGGCTCGATGCTCAGGGGGGTGCGGTTTCGCGAGGGTCTGATCGAGACCGAAACGGTCGTGATGCGCTCGGTCACCGGCACGGTGCGCTGGATACGCGCCGAGCACCGCCAGTTTGGCAAGTTTCATCTGGAGTGAATTGTAGAATTGTAGGATGGGTTGAGCGCAGCGAAACCCATCAGGGCGTGCCGCGCTTAAGCGCCGTTGATGGGTTTCGCTGCGCTCAACGCATCCTTGCTACACGAGCACGCGTTGGCGCATCGCGTTGGGGGGACGCGGCATGATGATCCCGATTTCGAACCGTCATTTCCTTGGCGTCGAGCGATCGGCAACCGGGCGGGCGTGGCGCGACCGCCTCGACGATCACGGTAGTGCGCTTTCGCTCGCAATCGCCCAACGTCAGGGCGTGCCGGATCTGCTCGCTCGCATTTTGGCGGCACGCAATGTGGATGTCGATGGCGTTGCGGCGTATCTCGATCCCACCGTCAAACGGCTTATGCCGGACCCCGACGTCATCACGGACATGGTGCCGGCCACGAACCGCATTGCCGACGCCATCGTGCATGGCGAGCGCATCGCCATCTTCGGCGACTACGACGTGGACGGCGCGACATCGGCCGCTTTGCTCGCAAGCTTTCTGCGCATCGGTGGTATCGACCCGATGATCCATATTCCGGATCGCATTTACGAGGGCTATGGTCCAAATAATGAGGCGATCGGTGTGCTCGCCGCCCGCGGTGCCAAGGTTCTGGTGACGGTCGATTGCGGTACTACGAGTCCAGAGCCGCTCACCGAGGCGAGGCGACTCGGCCTCGATACGGTTGTGATAGACCACCATCAGGCCGACGAGGTGCTTCCGCCCGCAACGGCAGTCATCAATCCAAACCGACTTGACGATCTGTCGGGGCTCGGCCATCTCGCGGCGGTTGGGCTCGTTTTCCTCACCGTGGTGGCGATCAACCGGGAGCTCCGCCGCCGCGGCTTCTGGAACGCCACGCGGCCTGAACCGGATCTGATGGAACTCCTTGACCTGGTGGCGCTCGGCACCGTTGCGGACGTAGTGGCGCTCAAGGGGCTCAATCGTGCCTTCGTTGCCAAGGGTCTCATCGCAATGCGCCGACGCGAGCGCGTCGGCCTGACGGCGCTGATGGACGTCGCGCGGCTGACCGGGCCGCCAGACCCGTGGCATCTCGGCTTCATGCTGGGGCCGCGCATCAATGCGGGCGGCCGCATCGGGCGGGCCGACCTCGGCGCGCAGCTGCTCCTATGCACCGATTCAACCGAGGCGGCAGCGCTCGCGGCCCAGCTCGATCACCTCAACCGTGAGCGCCAGGCAATCGAGCTCGCGGCTGTCGCCGAGGCGGAAGCGGAGGCCATGGCCGCGCTCGGCGTCGAGGAGAAAGGTGCCGCAGTGGTTACGGCGTCGCCACGCTGGCATCCGGGCGTCGTCGGGCTGGTGGCGGCACGGCTCAAGGAGCGGTTCGGCAGGCCGGCCTTCGCGATCGCACTCGGACCTGGCGACGTCGGCACTGGCTCGGGACGCTCCATCGCCGGTGTCGATCTCGGCCGGGCGGTGCGCCACGCCGTCGCCGGCGGGTTGCTGATAAAGGGCGGCGGCCACGCCATGGCCGCAGGGGTGACGCTCCGCAAGGATGAGCTCGGGGCGTTCCGCGCGTTTATGGAGAGCAATTTGCGTGCCGACGTCGAAACGGCGCGGCGCGACGATGCTCTGCTGGTCGACGGCGCATTGACGGCACGGGGGGCAACCGCCGAACTATTTGCAATACTCGCAAGTGCGGGCCCGTTCGGCGCTGGCAACCCGGAGCCGATCATCGCGCTTCCGGCCCACGCCGTTGCCCATGTGGAAGAGATCGGTCAGGCCCACATGCGCGCGCGGTTACAATCTGGCGATGGTGCGACCATCAATGCCATTGCGTTCCGCGCCGCCGGGCAAAAGCTCGGAGCGGCGTTGCTCAAAAACCGCGGCCACGCCGTTCATGTTGCCGGCATGCTCTCGCTCGATCGCTGGCAGGGCGGTGAGCGCGTACAGTTGCGGATGATCGACATGGCATCAGCCGACCCGGTGGAGCGGCTGCGCCCTTGAGACAGGGTGATCGCGAGTGGCGCCGCGCCAACAATGGACTCGTGCCGACGGAGGGATGATTGATGTAGGGGCGACCCTTGTGGTCGCCCCTGTTGGCGAATGGGGGCGACCCACAAGGGTCGCCCCCATTGGCGCTAACTTAACGCTGTGCTGTGCCGCTGGGACTCCCTCCCCCTTGTGGGGGAGGGTTGGGGTGGGGGGGCGCGGCACGCGGCACAGCCTTGCTCCATTCCTCGACCCCCACCCCCGACCCCTCGCCACAAGGGGAGGGGAGGAGTTCGCGGCGCCGTTGCAGCGTAAGTTAGCGCAAATGAGGGTCGCTCCTACAGCGCACGATGTGCGAGGACGCCGCTTATGTGGCTGTCCCACCAGATTGGCTAAAACGATCGACAGAGATTCATGCGCCGCCGATTTTCATAAAGCGCAAACAGCCGGGCCAATCATGCATCCGAGATTGATCCGATATCCCGTTCTTGTTTGGCCGGCGTAATCGCAACCGACTCCCCGCATCCGCAAGCCGAAGTCTGGTTCGGATTATTGAAGACAAACCCAGAGGAAAATCTGTCGACTCGAAAATCCATTTCGGTGCCCAGGAGGAACAGCACGGCCTTCGGATCAATGAAAAGGCGTACGCCTTTGTCGTCGACGATCTCGTCGCGTGGATCCAAAGTCTCGGCGTATTCCATTGTGTAAGACATGCCGGCGCAGCCGCCGTTCTGCACGCCCACACGGACACCGGCAATCGGCCGCTCCGATTTGCCGATGATGTCCCTGATGCGCCCGGCGGCGGTCTCGGACAGCCGCATCACCTGCGGTCGCGGTCTTGGCCGGGGGATGGCCATAGTGCTTTCTCCTCTACGGCGCTGCGGCCGAAGCGCGCACTACCAAGCCCAAGTGCGCACTACCAACAAATGGAAACATCTCACCACATGTTCAATACCACCCGCGCCTCGTCGGACATCCGACTCGGTTCCCAGGGCGGATCCCAAACCACATTGATGGTAACCGGTCCGACGCCGGGAACGCTTGCCACCGCATTTTCCACCATGCTGGGCAGTTCCTGCGCGGACGGACAGTTGGGCGTCGTCAAAGTCATGTCGATCGAGACCGCGCGGTCGTCATCGATGTCGATCTTGTAGATCAAGCCAAGCTCGTAGATATCGGCCGGGATTTCCGGATCATAGACCGACTTGAGTGCTGCCACGATCTCGTCCGTGAGCCGTCCGATCTCTTCCGAAGACAGAGCACCGCCGCTGGACGTCGACACGGGCGAAGACCTGGGAGCTTCCCGCGCCAGTTCGGGGCCCGCGTGGGTCGGTGCGCTATCGTGTGACTCAACTTTCATGTGAAAAATTCCTGCGCCTTCATCAGAGCCGCAGCAAGCCCGTCGACCTCTTCCCGGGTGTTGTAGAGCGCGAACGAAGCGCGGCAGGTTGCGGTTGTGCCAAACCTTGCCAGCAGCGGCATGACACAGTGGGTGCCGGCGCGAACCGCTACACCGGCGCGATCAATCACCGTGGCGACATCATGGGGATGGGCGCCTTTCATCTCGAAAGAAATGATCGCACCCTTGTCCCTGGCAGTGCCGACGATTTTCAGCGAATTGATCTCGCGCAACCGGTCGGTCGCATAGGTCAGCAGCGACCTTTCGTGTGCCCGGATTGGGGCACGGCCGATTGAGTTGACGTAATCGATGGCCGCCCCAAGGCCGATTGCCTGGACGATCGATGGCGTGCCGGCCTCGAACTTGTGGGGCGGGTCGCCGTAGGTGATGCGATCCTGGAACACCTCGTGGATCATCTCACCGCCGCCGTTGAACGGCGACATCGCGGCGAGATGGGCGAACTTCCCGTACAGCACGCCGATACCGGATGGGCCGTAGAGTTTGTGACCTGTGAAGGCGTAGAAATCGCAATCGATGTCGGCGACATCGATATCGAGATGGACAGCCCCCTGAGCGCCGTCGAGGAGCACCGGAATGCCACGGCCATGTGCGATCCGCACGATCTCCTTGACCGGAACCACGGTGCCGAGCGCGTTCGACATATGGGTGATCGCCACCATTTTGGTGCGATCGGTCAGCAGCTTTTCAAATTCGTCGATGAGGAAATTACCCTCATCGTCCACCGGCGCCCATCGGATGACCGCGCCTTGCCGTTCGCGCAGAAAATGCCACGGCACGATGTTGGAGTGATGCTCCATGATGGAGAGCACGATCTCGTCGCCGGCCTTAACGCGTTCGCGCGCAAACGTGTAGGCCACGAGATTGATGGCCTCGGTGGCATTGCGCGTAAAAATGATCTCCTCAGCCCGCGCCGCATTGATGAAAGCGCGGACCTTTTCGCGCGCCCCTTCGTAGGCCTCGGTCGCCGCATTGGCGAGATAATGCAGGCCTCGATGGACGTTTGCGTATTCGCACGTGTAGGCACGCTGGATGCGGTCGAGCACTGCTTTGGGCTTTTGCGCCGACGCGGCGTTGTCGAGGTAGATCAGCGGCTTGCCATGGACCTTCGTGGCGAGAATCGGGAAATCCTCGCGCACGCGGGCAACGTCATATGTGCCGTTGGTGAGGGCGGGATGCATCGCGTTCATGGCCGCCCCGCAAGCCAATGCAATGCTGCGGCCGTCAGCGCATCGCGCATGTCTTCATGCGCAACGGCCTCGATCGCTTCACCGACGAAGGATTGAATCAGAAGTGTCTCGGCGTCCCGCTCCGGAATGCCGCGCGCCATAAGGTAGAACTTGAGATTATCGTCGAGCGCACCCGACGTAGCGCCATGGCCGCATTGCACATCGTCGGCAAAAATCTCAAGCTCCGGCTTGTTGTCGGCCTCTGCCTGCTCAGAGAGCAGGAGCGCCCGCGTCATCATGCGCGCATCGGTCTTCTGGGCGCCCGGGCGCACGATGATCTTGCCCTGGAACACGCCTCGGCTGGCGCCGTCCAGCACCGATTTGAACAGTTCGCGGCTTTGGCAGCCGCCCGCCGAGTGATCGACCAGCAGCGTGGTATCGCCATGCTGCCGGTCCTTGAGCAGACTCGCCCCGTTGAGGCTGAGCGTTGCCCCGGTGCCGCAACATCGAACGAACAGCTGACTGCGCACGACCTGGCCGCCGGTCAGGAAAGTGAAATCGGAGACGTTCGCGTCTGCCGCGATGGTCGCGTTCAGGGTAGATAAGTGAAGCGCTGCGTTGCCCTCCGCATTGACTTTGATGCGATCCAAACGTGAGCGCTCACCCACGACGAGGTCGAGTGCGGTATTGATTTGATAGTCGAGCCCATCCGGTCCTTCATGGCTCTCGATCAGGGTCAGGCAGGCGCCCGCGGCCAGGACCACAAGAGACCGCGAAAACACTGCGGCAGCACGTTGCGTGCCATAGACAAAGATGAGATGCAGCGGCCGCGCAATCCGAGCGCCCGCCTCGACCTCCACAACAGCGCCATCGCCCATGAAAGCCGTGTTGATCGCATACGCCACATCGCCTTCGGCGGGACCGGCATTGCCGAGCCACGCTCCGATGTCAGGCGTGCCGCGGCCGAGGGCATCCGCGAGCGAGGAGATTTTCAGTCCCGGATCAAGAGCGGTAAGATCGGACAGTTCTGGTACCAGGACGCCGTCAACAAACACGATGCGCTGGGCATCGACTGCCGCAAACACGCCGCCCGCCGATTTCGCCCGGGCCTTGGCGACAGCGTCCGGAGCGTCGGCGAGCGGCTTGGCATCATGCATCAGGGCGCGCAGGTCGGTGTATTTCCAATCCTCCACGCGGCGGTTGGGTAGCCCCTGTGCCTCGAAATGCCGGAACGCCGCCTCCCGGCGTGCGGCGATTGCGCCTTCCGCGAGTCTGCCCCGCAACGCCCTGAACGCTTCGGCGAGGCCGATTTCGGCATCCGTCTTGATGGGGGTGATCTCGGCCGTCATGGCTTTACGCTGCCTCGTCCTGATATTGCGCGTAGCCCTTGGCTTCGAGTTCCAGCGCCAGTTCCCTGCCCCCCGTGCGCACGATGCGCCCGCGCGACAGCACGTGCACGACATCCGGCACAATGTGCTCCAGAAGCCTCTGGTAGTGGGTAATGACGATAATGGCGCGGTTCGGGGAACGCAGCCGGTTGACCCCGTCGGCGACCACCTTGAGGGCGTCGATGTCGAGACCGGAATCGGTCTCGTCGAGCACCGCGAGCTTGGGCTCCAGCAGCGCCATCTGCAAAATCTCGTTGCGCTTCTTCTCGCCGCCGGAGAAGCCTACGTTTACCGGGCGCCGCAGCAGGTCCATATCGATCGAAAGCTTCGTGGCGTGCTCGCGTACGCGCTTCATGAATTCGGGCGTCGACAATTCCGGCTCGCCGCGCGTCTTACGCTGCGCGTTGATGGCGGTGCGCAGAAACGTCATAGTGGCGACGCCTGGGATCTCAAGCGGATATTGGAATGCCAGGAAGATACCGCGTGCGGCGCGTTCGTCGGGCGCCAGTTCCAGAAGATCGGCGCCTTCGTACATCACTTCGCCGCCAACCACCTCATAGCCCGGCTTCCCGGACAGCACATGGGCTAGCGTCGACTTGCCGGAGCCGTTCGGACCCATGATGGCGTGGACCTCGCCGCTGCTCACGGCAAGATCGAGACCTTTCAGTATATCGCGGTCGTCAACCTTGACATGAAGATCTTTGATTTCAAGCAGCGCCACGTGAACCTCTCCGGGTGTGCTCGCCCATTAGAAATTGGACTGTGTGATGATCTCGGCGACCTAGCCTACCGACCCCTCAAGACTGATCGAAATCAGCTTCTGGGCCTCGACAGCGAATTCCATCGGCAACTGCTGCAAGACGTCGCGCACGAAGCCGTTGACCACCAGCGCCACCGCGTCCTCCTGGGAGAGGCCACGCTGCATGCAGTAGAACAGCATCTCCTCGGAGATCTTCGACGTCGTCGCTTCGTGCTCGAATATGGCGGCAGGATTCTTGGATTCGATGTAGGGCACCGTATGAGCCCCGCAGCGATCACCGATCAGGAGCGAGTCGCAATTGGTGAAATTGCGCGCGCCGACCGCGCGGCGGTTTGCCGACACCAGACCCCGATAAGTGTTGTTGGAACGCCCGGCCGCAATGCCCTTGGAGATGATCCGGCTCACCGTGTTGCGGCCAAGATGAATCATCTTGGTGCCGGAATCGACCTGCTGGTGGCCATTCGATATGGCGATCGAATAGAACTCGCCACGCGAATGATTGCCGCGCAGGATGCAGCTCGGGTATTTCCACGTGATCGCCGACCCGGTCTCCACCTGGGTCCAGGAAATTTTGGAATGATGGCCGCGGCAATCGCCCCGCTTGGTGACGAAGTTGAAGATGCCGCCGCGCCCTTCCGCGTCGCCCGGATACCAGTTCTGGACGGTCGAATATTTGATCTCGGCATTGTCGAGCGCGATCAGCTCGACCACCGCCGCGTGCAGCTGGTTCTCGTCGCGGCGCGGGGCGGTGCAGCCCTCGAGATAACTCACATAGGAACCCTTATCGGCGATGATGAGGGTGCGCTCGAACTGCCCGCTGTTGCGTTCATTGATACGGAAATAGGTGGACAGTTCCATCGGGCAGCGCACGCCCGGCGGCACATAGACAAACGAGCCGTCGGAGAACACCGCCGAGTTGAGCGTCGCGAAAAAGTTGTCCGATACGGGCACCACCGAGCCGAGATATTTCTTCACCAGGTCCGGGTGCTCGCGGACCGCTTCCGAGATCGGCATGAAGACGACGCCGGCCTTCCTCAGCTCATTCTTGAATGTGGTCGCGACCGACACCGAATCGAACACCGCGTCGACCGCGACCGTGCGGGCCGAGGCACCGTTTCCGCCAATGTCGGCATCCCCCTGCGGCTGGCGCACCACGCCTGCCAGGATTTCCTGCTCGCGCAGCGGAATGCCGAGCTTCTCATAGGTCTTGAGAATTTCGGGGTCGATCTCGTCCAGCGATTTCGGCGCCACGGTCTGCTTTGGCGCAGCATAAAAATACATGTCTTGGTAATTGATCGCCGGATAGTCCACCCGCGCCCATTTCGGTTCACGCATGGTGAGCCAATGGCGGTACGCGCCCAAGCGCCACTCCAGCAACCAGGCGGGCTCGTTCTTTTTGGCGGAGATGAAGCGTACGGTGTCTTCGCAGAGCCCCTTAGGGGCCTTCTCGGACTCAATGAGCGTCTCAAACCCGTACTTATACTGGTCCACGTCGATCAGGCGCACCCGCTCGACGGTCTCTCGTACGGCCGGCATTTCATTCCCTCCACTGCGGTTTCAAGGACCGCGGGTTGGATCAATGGGTCGTGTTGTGGTCGGTTCGTCCCGGTTCCGGCAATCACCTATAGCTGGTTGCGGTCAGGCGGCAAGGCCACGATTTCTTTTAGATAGCTCTGCCAGGAGCTTCATCCAAGCCTCAAGGAACAAATCAATTTCTTTTTCCCGGGTGCTTGACCCAATGCTCACCCGGATTGCCCCCGAACTGAGCTTCTCCGGCACTCTCATGGCGGCCAGCACGTGGGAGGCTGTAACCTTGCCGGATGAGCAGGCCGAACCTGAGGACACCGCAAAGCCGTCGAGATCAAGGTTGATGAGGGCTGTTTCTGCGCGCAGACCGGGTGCTGCAAACAGGCTGGTATTTGGCAACCGCTCCGCGTTTTGGCTGAAGACGATGGTGGGGCCCTTTGCCAAGCCGGCTTCGAGGCGATCGCGCACCCTGCGCATCCGCTCACCATCGGCCGCCATGGTCGCCCCGGCGGATATGGCCGCCGCACCGAATCCCGAGATTCCGGCAACGTTCTCGGTCCCGGCGCGCGCGCCGCGCTCTTGGCCGCCACCCTTCAGCAAGGGTTCCGCAAGGTGCAAGGCATCGGAACGCCTGATCAGCGCACCGATTCCCTGCGGTCCGCCGAGCTTGTGAGCAGAAACCGTTACGAGATCGGCACCAGCCTCGTTGATGTCGAAGGGGACGCGACCGAAAACCTGCACAGCATCGACGTGCAGCACCCCGCCGGCTGCATGGACCAGGGCGGCCGCTGCCTTGATCGGCTGAATGACCCCGGTCTCGTTATTGGCCGCCATGATGGAGACGAGCGGCCGGACGGCTTGCTGTTGCAATTTGCCAAGGCGCCGCTCTAAGGCCCAGATATCGAGCGCGCCCTCGGCCGTGACGGGAATTTCCTCGACCTGATGAGCCGAGAAACTGCCGCCGGTCCGCACCGAGGCGTGCTCAATCGACGATAGCATCAACCGGTCGAACCGGGCTGTGCTACCGGATATCTGCAGCGCCGGTGTCAGCGCCATCATATTGGCCTCGGTTCCACCCGACGTAAAAACGACATTGCGCGACTCCGCCCCGACCAGGGCCGCGACCCGTTCGCGTGCCTGTTCGACAAGGCGCCTTGCGGCCCGGCCCTCGGCGTGCACCGAAGACGGATTGCCCACCGCCGCGTCCATTGCCGCGATCACCGCGGCACGGGCTTCCGGGCGTAGCGGAGCGGTGGCATTCCAGTCCAGGTAGATGCGGTCGGCCATGGGTAAATCCGACAAACAACAGCGTGAAGTCTGTCACACGCGACGACACCGGATCTTACGGAACCTTAAGCGGAACCCCATATGAACGCGGCGAATTCGGGCCGGCGCGCGGGTGCACGAAGTTCTTGCTTTTTGTGCCGCTGATCAGGCAAGAGGATATGCGCCATACCACTTCGCATGCCCCGGCGCCGGCTGCGCTGACCCGGTACGTCCGATAAAATCGAGCGGTTCTAGCTAGGTAGTTACGCGCGCCCGCGGGGGTCGTCAAGCGCTCACCGGCGCGCCCTCGGCCGGGATGAGCGCGGGGCCGAAGCAGTTGAGGTTGTGACCCATGCCCGAGATCATTTTCACCGGCTCTGCCGGCCGGATAGAAGGCCGCTACCATCCGTCCAAGATCAAGAATGCCCCGATTGCCATCGTGCTGCATCCCCATCCGCAGTTCGGTGGCACCATGAACCACCCCATCATCTACCAGCTCTATTACGCGTTCGCGCATCGAAATTTTTCCGTACTGCGCTTTAATTTCCGCGGCGTCGGGCGCAGCCAGGGTACGTTCGACCACGGCCAAGGGGAGCTTGCGGACGCGGCGTCGGGGCTAGACTGGGCACAATCCATCAATCCGGAAGCGCGCGGCTGCTGGATCGCCGGCTTCTCATTCGGGGCCTGGATCGGCATGCAGCTCCTGATGCGTCGGCCCGAGATCGAAGGGTTCATCTCCATCGCGCCGCCCGCCAATCTCTACGACTTCTCGTTCCTTGCGCCCTGTCCCTCCTCGGGCCTCATCATCCATGGCGACAAGGACGCCGTGGTGCCGCACAAGGATGTCACAGGGCTGGTCGAAAAGCTCAAGACCCAGAAAGGCATTGTGATCGAGCAGCGCGTCGTTCCGGCCGCGAATCATTTCTTCGACGGCAAGATCGACGTGCTGATGAATTCGGTGATGAGCTATCTCGACAAGCGCCTGGAAGGCGGCGACGCTCGGCCTGAGCCAAGGGGGCGAAGGACGGGGGCGGGGTGAAGGCGCGGAGTGCGCGATGCACAGATTCGCGCATCGATATCGCTATCTTCGGTGGTCAACAAATTGTGGCAGCCTCCACATTGTCGCCCGAAACACATGATGGCGACGGTGCTTGGGTACACCTTAACCAAGCCATGCGACGGACCAATTCCTAACAGAATCTTAAAAGATATTCATCTTTGCAAGGATACTGACTTTGCACATTCGTCCGTTAGGGGGAGCGACATGGGCGACAGCGCGCGTCGGGCACAGCATTATCACGACCTAGCGTTGGAATTTCTGGTATTGACAAAAATTAGGACAGCCATCGACATCCGAGAGAACTACCGCATGATGGGTCAACATTACTTGGCCAAGGCCCGCGCAGAACTCGCTCGCGCGCAAAAAATGGCGTCCGCGACCGACCTGGAGATTGCGACGGCTGCGCTGCCCCAGTCATAGTGACTTGAGTTGGCTTCGTGACCGGGACGCGATTCACGGCTGCGTGCGCAAGATTGGTGATCAGGTATTGTCAAGTTGACGTGCGAGGTGTAGCGGCAGCTGCATGAAAGCACGTTTCGAAAGAGTCCCCACGGGATTCATGGTGTCGTCAGTGTACGTGCTGGGCATGCTGGTGTATGTGTCGGCTGTTGCGGCTACGACGGCCGCAGAGGGAGTTCATCAGCCTCCTGCGACCGCTGATATCATCCAACTGCGCTCCACCTGCGCCGATTTGGGGCAGCAGATTCTTCAGGGCAATTTCATTCGCTCGGCCCTCTATCAGGAGCAATTCTCTCGTTACAGCCCGAGTACAAACCGCTGTTATGTGGAAATGCGGGTCCAAACGAACGACCCCAATAAACGTGTGGATCGCTTCGGGCGCTATCTTTATGATGGCCAGACAAAGGAAATGCTTGCCTTTGCGCAAATCCAAAACGGAAAAAAATCCGGCAGAGTGTTCGACCTGCTCCACCGCACAACGTCATTCGAAAACGACGGGTGGGATGACGCGAGCGAATACATCTACGCCATGATGAGCGATGATCGCGAATAAGCCTTCGATTCGGCATAATCCAGGCTATTTACGAACATCCCCCGGTTATTTACGCAGTCGATGCAGAGATCAGCCATGAATGCACGGGAGGCGGACAACGACCGGCAGCTTAAGCCGGCGGTGCAACAGCCGCGTCCGCCTGACCGCTGGCTTTGAGCGCCTGCGCGACAAACCCCGAAGCCTTCATCTCCTCGATGAATTTGCGCAGGTAGGCGATACCCGCTTCGCGGCCCTTCACGGTGCCCATCGCCTGCTCGATCGCCATGAACCGTCCCGGGATCACGCGGGTATCGGGATGGGCCTGCGCAAAGGCGACGATCGGCTGGCGCACGCCGCCGGCTGCTTCCAGGCGATCACTCACAAACATCTCCAGCGCTTCGGGTCCGCTCGGCTGACGCATCAGCTTGGCGTGCTGGAGCGTGCGGGTGAGATAGAGATCATAGGCGCTGCCTTGCGCGACGGCGATCCGCACACCGTCGCGATCGACATCAGCGATGGTGTGCAGAGGCGAGTCCTTCGGCACCAGGTAAGTGCCCTCGATCACCACATAGGGCGCCGTGAAGTCGATCCCGGCCGAGCGCAGCGGGTCGATGGCAAGAAACGCGATGTCCCATAGTCCCGCCTTAAGCGCCTCGAATACCTTGCCGGCCGCATCGAAAGTGACGTAGTCGATGCCGACGCCAAGGCGGCCCGCCAGTTCGCGCGCGAGCTCCGCTGACGTGCCGCGCGGCGTGCCCCCTGCAGGGTCCCGCTGAGCGAGCACCGCGTTGCCGAAATTGATGGCCGCGCGCAGCCGGCCTGTAGGGGCGAGTTCCGCAATGAGTTCGGTTGAAATTTCGTCCGTCATGTCGAGAGCTTTGCCCGATATGTGAAGCATGCCGCGGATGTGCCCCGGGTTGGCCACAAACGAAACCCGAGCGGCCGTGCCCGATAGATAAGACATACCAGATTTCGCTGCGCTCAATCGGGGCTACTGAGCAGTCTGCTTTCCCACGAACGTTCCGCGCTGCTACGCCTTGATGATCGGCAAGGGCTCGAACTCGCCGCGCAGGATGCCGGCAGCGTCGCCGTATCCCATCCAGCTCTTGATGGCGGTGGCGTAGACGCGGCGGAAATCGGTGGTGAACACCATGTTGCCGTCGCTGAGCTCGGTCAGGCTCGGCATCTGGCCGTACTGGCCGCCGGCAACCGGCGCGCCGATCATGAAAGCCGGCGCCGCGGTGCCGTGATCGGTGCCCTGGCTTGTGTTTTCCTTGACGCGCCGGCCGAATTCGCTGAAGGCCATCAGCACCACATCCTGCGCCCGCCCGAGCCGGGCCACGTCCTTCACGAAGGCGGCGATGTGGTCGGATGTATACGTCCACAGCCGCGCGTGGACGTCGCTCTGGTAGACATGCGTGTCGAAAGCGTTGTTTCGATAGGCGACGTAGTAGATTTTGGTCGGAAAATCCGCCGCGATCAGCGCTGCGACCCGGTCGAGGCCGAATCGCACCAGGCCATAGTCGATCGGCGTGCGATATTGAGCCCACGCGTCGCGCACCAGTTGCTCAGCATTTAGCGCGCTGCGCGATACCCCGTACAAGAACTCCTCGGCTTCGTTGCTGCCATGGTCGCGTATCGCAATCGTCTGCAGCATCTCCTTTTCGTCTGCAAAGCCGGTGCGAATGAATTTCTGCGGATCGTCGAACACGAGCGGCACATGGCCCTTCGAACGGACCGCCAGCGATTGCTGAGTGTCGATATTGACCACGTAATTGGCGTGCCCTTCCGGATCCATGGCGTCGGCCATGCGGCCGACCCAGCCGTAAAGCTCCCCACGGTTTGGCGCCGCCGTCTGCCAATAGGCCATGGACGAGAAGTGCGAGAACGAAGGCTGCTCATAGCCGACGCCATGGACGATGGCCATGTGGCCGTCCTTGTAGAGGCGTTCGAGACCCGCCATGGTGTATTGGAAGCCGAAATGATCATCGAGCTTGCGCAGGCGCGCCGGCTTGATGCCGATCCGCGGCCTTGCGCGGTAATAGGCATCATCGCCATAGGGCACCACAGTGTTGAGGCCGTCATTGCCGCCGGACAGCTCGACCACCACCAGGATGCGGTCCCTTTGCGTCCCGCGTGCGGTCGCCTGAGCCCAGGCCGGAGCGCGGCTGAGCGCGCCGACCGCGCCGAATGCGAGGCTGCCGAAACCAGCGCGCAGAAAATCGCGACGCGCCATGCCGCCGATGCGCGAGAACATGGATGTCATAGGGGCCTCCCTTTGATTGTTTCCTTACCTCTCCCCGCGAGCGGGGAGAGGAGCAGCCGGTCCGCGGCCAAGCGATTATCCCATTTCATCACAAAAACGCTCTAACACAGCTGGAACTCCGGTGAACTCATGACCAGATGCGCGGTGAGGCGCAGCGGCCGCTCCATGTAGGTCGAAGCCTGTACCAAGTCGGCGGTGCCGAGCTGGCGCTCCAGGAACGTCACCAAGGTATTGCGAACCGTGCTGCTGACCGGCACGCTCAACAGGCGGAGCGACAGATGATCGACCGCATCGCCAGCGGTCTTCGCGCCCGCGTTCATGACCTGAGCCGACAAATCGAACTGCGCAGCCGCCCGTGGGATTGGTTTGATCCGGCGTACCGCCTCCTGCCATCCGACCAGGCTGCCGTAGCGCGTATTGAAGTCCTCGGCGCCGGCGATGACATTCGCCATCGTCCTGTCGCCGCCCTCCATGCCGCCTCCGCCGGGTTCCTGATCGACCGTTGCCTCGCCAATACTGTAGCCGGCCAGAATGCGGTCGTTGACCCGCTTAACCTCCGCGCCCGGATTGAAGTTCGGATCAACGAAATTGATGATGTCAGGAAACAGGACGTCGCGAGCGAAATTGCCGCGCGCCAGCAGCAATCCCGGTGTGATCCAGGCACGGCCCTGGGCCCAGCCTGCAACGGTCGGCGGATTGAGCAGGGTCTGCCCGAGTTCGCGGCTGACGACATAAAGATCCGGGATGCCCGGCAGATGTTTGACGCCGAGCTTACGGTAGGTCGATACAATCAGCTCAACCGGACCCTTGATGCGCGTCCCTGACGACGGCGCGCTGTAGAAATCCTTCGACAGGAAGATGGTTCGCATCAAGGGCGCGATTTCGTAGTTGTTGTCGCGCAGCACCGCCCCAAGCCGCGCCTGAACCTCGGGCGCGAGGTTCTCGCGCACGAAGAACCGGTAGAGTTTGCCCGCCATGTATTCGGCGGTAATCTTCTGCTCCAAAATGATGTTGAGAATATCGACGCCGTCGAAATTGCCACTGCGGCCGAAGAACGTCTTCATGCCGTCGTCGTGCTTTGCGGAAGCGACCTTGAAATCGAGGTCATCGTCGATCCACCCCGTAAAGGCGCGTGCCGCCTCGCGGATATCCTTTTCGGTGTAATTGCCCACGCCCATGGTGAAGAGCTCCATCACCTCGCGGGCAAAATTCTCGTTGGGTGCCCCTTTCACGTTCTCGGCAGCGTCGAGATAGGCGAGCATCGCCGGCCCGCGCGCCACCTCGATCAAAAGCGTGCGGAAATTGCCGGTGGCATTCCGGTGCAGCAGCTCAAGTTGCTGCTCCATCTTGCGATAGTCGCGTATTTTTTCCTCGCCGGTCGCGAAATGGCCGTGCCAGAACAGCGCCATCTTCTCTTCCAGCGGACGGTTGGTGGCGACCATGCGATCCGCCCACCATTGGGCGAGGCGCCTTGTCTCCAGCGTGGTCGCCCGCAGCCAATAGAAGAAACGATCGACCACCGGCTGCAGCCGCCGCTCGCCCGCAGGTTTGACCCGGGCGCCAAGCGCTTCTCCCGTCTTCTCGGCGCGCTCCGTCGCCGCGACACGGCTTGGCGGGAAATCGCGCAGCGACGGATCCCACACACCCGAAGGATCAAAGGGCGCGAGGTGATCGTTGGGATTCGACTGGTAGTTCAATAGCGACGTTACCGCCTGCTCGGGTGTCATGGCGGCAAGCTGCGCGACCTCCTCTGGTGTGGCGCCGAAGCCAGCGCGGTCCATCAGATGCCTGGCGCGATCGAAACTCCAATCCGACATTGCAATCGGCGAGAGATCGTCAGCCCAGGAAGCGGGAGGCGGCCCGCTGCGCGCAACCTTGTCAGCGCCGGCGATCAGTGTCGCTGGACTCGCAGGGGAGGCATTCGAAACGGAAGGTTCAGCGCGGCTTTCCATGGGCAACCCCGGTCTGCAAGTGCGCAAATTAAATTTAATATACGCTCCAACGCCGCCCGGGGAAAGCCGGACAAGGCGAATGGGTGGCCCGCGCAGGCGCGCCAGCCGTCGACGGCGGACCGTCCCGGCGGGTATCTTCCGAGCCGAGCAAACACGCGGCTTAAACCATCCAAGTGCGGCGGGACACAGGAGACGACAGCGTAGGTGTGGAAATGATTTTTGGGTTTGCGCTGCACCGAGATAGCGGGATAGAAGCGGGAGCGGCTTTTATCTGCGGAGCGGCCATGGCCAGGGGCGGTTGGGTCTATGTTGGTGAGCGCGCCGGAAACAAGCCTTCAGCGGGCGAGAAATCGGTTATCACGGCGGCCTGCGAGAAACTCATCACTGAAGTGCTCACGCCGCGTTTCCTTCCCAAAATTCGTCCCACGCAGTTTAATTATCCGATCGCCATTTACGGAAGCACGGCAACAAATACCGCTTCATTACGCGCTATCGATCCGACGACCCCCGCTCGTACGCGCCGGAATTCGAGGCCCCCTTTGCGCGCCTCGGATTCGTCAACCGGGATCGTTTCGACCTGTCCTATTACCGCCATACGGGCGAATGGTTCTGCATTTTTGAGCACGTCTCGCTGGTGGAAGCCTTAGACCTGATCGCAAGCGATTCGCATTTCACGCCGTGTTGACGGCACCTCATCTGCATATCCAGCAAGGATGCATTTCGGCGATCGCATCCCGTCGGCCGGACTCCGAAGGGTCCAATGCAGCTTGTCACTCCTCGCAGGACCTCTGCGAGGTTGCCGCAAACTGGGGCGCGGCGGTTTTACGAGAATCGGGTGCGCTACCGTCCCCGGTTACGGCATCGGGCGTGGCCGCCGATTGCGAACCGATCCAAATTCGATTGGGGCTGAAACTGTAGCCGGCAGTTTGGGACGCAGCCCTGTCCAAGTGCGCAGCGAGCGCGTCAATGCGCCGCTGATCATTGCCGATGTGCGTGGCCCAAATATCGTGGATCTCCTGGGCATGCTCGCAGGCATTCAACATGCGCCAGCGATTAATACGTACTTTGCCGTCGGCAAGCGGAACCGCGGTCAGTTTCATGCCCAAGCGGTCAAGTCCGGTCACAAAAGCTTCAACGTCAAAATCCGGCATTTCAGATTCCCGCTCAAGCGTTGCCAAACGTTCTACGCTTCTTGACCTTACACCTCGACTACGTTGCCTGAATGCGACGCTGCGCAACTGCCGGTCAGGGTGCGTTCCGCCAAGATTGCAGCTGCTTCCTTTATTCTGCGCGCAAGCGGAGAAGGGGAGCTGTTGCGCGCACCTTCACAGGACGAGCGGACTACATCGGGAACGCACCATAGATTATCTCCGACCGTATCCATGATAAAGCATGGCCCGTGCGATATTCCGGTCCAATCCACAGCTAACATGGCGGCACGCGCGCTTGGTCGATGAAGCTGCAACAATTCCGTCATTTTGTATGCGATCATTGAGGGTTAACAGGTAACATCATGTCTCCTTGACCGGTCGGGACCTTATCGCGTTAAGTCGGTCGTATTGCGAGCGAGAAGACTCTGATGCGGTTATCCTATATCCGGAAGTTGTCGTCGCTGATTTTCGCGAAGCCCTTCGCCCACAAGCAAGAGAGAGAATGCTTGAGGGCACCCAATTGTAACTGCTCCGCAGTAGGATGATTTCGAA